>Ga0154020_10001732_pt1 | contig 26839 bp, 13 predicted proteins | sample Klosneuvirus_201_FD_109709 | JGI IMG/M metagenome (GOLD analysis project Ga0154020, IMG submission 109709) | Active sludge microbial communities from wastewater, Klosterneuburg, Austria - Klosneuvirus_20160825_MG | ecosystem: Engineered > WWTP > Aerobic digester > Activated sludge | place...
AAGTACGAATTAAAACTGAAGAAGAGCAGCAAACTGAAGGAAGCATTTGTAAAACTGGAAATAGAGCATAGTTCTTCTCAGGATCGAATTGATATTTTCGAAACCAGCACAAAAGCCTATGCTTTATTGAACACAGGTGTAGGAGTTGTATTTAGGACCGGACAGCAAGAAATTACAGTATTTGTAAATGCGAACAATCTCGCAAATAAGAAATATTTCGACCACCTGAGCCGATTAAAAGAAATTGACGTATCCGGCATGGGTCGGAATATCGGTTTTGGAATTCGGTTGCCATTTGGTCTCAGGTAAGGCATGAAAATGTTTAAATTTAGCTGACAATCAAAAGTGAAAAACTAATGACAATTCGAATACGTTGAATGCGTTTGAAATCCATACATTCACAGTGATGTTCAGAAAGGTATTTTCATATCTGATTTGTACGGCGTTAGTGCTTCAGATTGGCAGCAAAACGTTTATTTATGCAGGATACATTTTCGATCAAGAGAGAATTTCGGAAACAATATGCATCAATAAAGACAAGCCTTCTCTTCATTGTCATGGCTCCTGTTTTCTTAAAAATGAATTAAACAAGGAAGATCAAAGAGAGAATCAACATGGTAATTTGCTAAAAGAAAAATTCGATCATTTTTACAATGATCCCACCCGTTTTAAAGTCCTGACAGCAGTATACAGCATAACAAACAGTCCGGATTTAAAACCTGAATTTGCGGATGGTCACCCAGGAAATGTATTTCAGCCACCAAAAATAAAAGCAGGATACATGTGCTGAACTTATTCATTAACTTTAAAAAAATCCAATGAGAAAAAATTCAAGTATGGCAATTGTTGCCATTGTAATATCGTTTATTTTCGTGACAAGTTCCTGTAAAAAAACAGACAATTGTGATGCAGGAACAGGTGGTTCTTTGACACTGGTTGCAAAATTAAAACACCACGGAGTTGTTATTCCGAACGACAGTGCAAGTCCGGATACTGTTTGGGTAAAATTTAACACACAAGATTGGTCAGGAGCGCCCGCCGGTTATGATGCACGGTTTATCGGTGAAGAGGGTGAAGATCATGTTCACATCAGCGGTTTACGTTGTGGAGATTATTATTTGTATGCAGCGGGCTTGGATACAGCAGGCCCGTTTGTAGTCCGTGGAGGAAACAAATTTTCCACAGAACAGAACGAAGGAGAAATCCAGGTAGACATCTCAGTGACTGAATAAGGTTGTCAACTGAAAGAAGTACTATTTGCCTGTACTTCTTTCAGTTTTTAAAAACTTCACACCTTCTATAGAATCAAAACTTATATTTAATGATGCAAATGATGAAATTGGCAAAAATCCTTGTTTTTGGGTTAATTCTTGCCTTTTTTACTATTGGCTGTAAAAAGAATGACATTTTGAACAAAGATGGTTCATCCGTCGTTCAAGGAAATATTACCTTAAAAGTGCATAGTTTCCATCATAGTTGGGGTGTACCGTACGTACACCTTTATTTAAAAAAGAATGCTACAGAGTTTCCAGGCCGTGATTCAACAATTTATGAATATACGGTTCAGGCTGATAGCGATGGGAATGCTGAATTTACACAATTATATCCGGGGAATTATTATATCTATGCTACTGGTAACGATTACTATTTTGGAGCATGGGTACGTGGTCAATCTGCAGTACAATTGAATTCCTCAACGCTGGTGAATCAAACAGCCAGCATTGACTTGCCGGTGAGTGAATAATGATCAAACAAATTATGAAGAATTTTTACTCTGGGTTAATTATTCTCCTTTTTCTCTTTGGATCATGTACCTACGACAAACAGGTAGATCCATTAGAAGGTTCAGGCTATCCTACAGAAGTAGGGAAAATCATTGTGAATAAATGTGCAACTGCAGGTTGTCACAATTCCCTGAGTCGGGCGAATGCCGGTGGTCTGGATTTTTCCACTTGGGATCTGATGTTCGAAGGCGGGCGCAATGGAAGCAGTGTTATCCCATTTAGTACAGACTACAGTTACATGCTGTATTTTATCAATACTGATTCAACACGTGGGCCGGCTCTATTGCCAACTATGCCACAAGGAGAAACACCCCTTACAAATGAAGAATTTCAGATCCTTTATTCCTGGGTTCACAATGGAGCCCGCAATGAAAATGATTTTGTGAAATTCTCCGATGATCCTAACCGCAAAAAATTCTATGTGTGTATGCAAGGCTGCGATCAGGTTGCAGTCTTTGATGCACAGTCAAAGGTCATTATGCGCTACATTCCGGTTGGTGTGGATCCAACAATCGAAGCGCCTCACCTAGTCAGAGTATCACCGGATGGTGAATATTGGTATGTTGTTTTTTACTCCGGACATGTATTGCAAAAATTCAGGACATCTGATGATTCTTATGTCGGAGCACTTGAAATCGGTACGGGTGACTGGAATACAATTATTTTTTCTCCGGATTCCAAGAAAGGATTTGTGAATGCAACAATAGCCGGAATTACAAAAGTTGTAGATCTTGAAAACATGGCCGTAGAGACATCACTGTCGATCGACTTTCCTCACGGTGGCTTTACAACGAGTGATGGTGAATATGCATACATCACCAGCCAGACAGGAAATTTCATCACTAAAGTTGAAATTGATGGACCCTTTTACGATGTGGATAAAATAGCTTTGGGTACCGGAGAGAATACTTCCACGGCATCAAAGTATGATGCACACGAAATGATATTGTCACCCGATGAACATTTCTATTATGTAAGCTGTCAGAAATCGAATGAAGTACGTGTTATGGAACGGGAAAGAAGCAGTAGTGACGACACATTAATTGCAGTAATTCCGGTAGGAAATAAACCACAGGAATTTTCTTTGTCGGAAACAAGACCCTATTTATTTGTCACCTGCACAGAGGATTCTACAATGGGAACACGAAAAAAAGGATCAGTATACGTGATAAATTATCTTACCAATCAGGTAATCAAGAAAATTTATACGGGTTATCAACCACATGGAATTGCAGTGGATGATGATCACGACTGTGTCTATGTTGCCAATTTGAATTACGACAACAGCGGACCTGCACCCCATCACGTTTCCACCTGTGGCGGGCGGAATGGATACCTGACCGTTATTGATATGTCGACGCTTGAGTTGTATCAGAAAAAATTATCTGACGGCAGTTCTTTTGAATACAGAAATGAACTTTTGAGTTTCCCTTATTTTGTTTCCTACAGGAAATAATGCCACCGCTTTCTCATCCGGTAATTTTGCTTGATGATGAATGCGTCATGTGCAGTTGGATTGTTCGATTGATTTATCGGTTTGATACCAATGATGTGTTTCGATTTTGTGGTCTTCAGAGTGAAAAAGGAAAAAAAATTACCCTAGAAAATTCAATACCGATTCAGAAAGAAGAAAGTGTTATTCTGCTTACTGAAGAAGGATACTTTGTCCGATCCAAAGCTGTTAGAAAAATATTTGGTGCAATGCCCGGCTTACGTTGGTTGGAAATGCTGCTAAGAATTTTCCCCATTCAATTTACGGACATGTTGTACAAAATTATTGCCCGCAACCGCTATCGATTTTTTGGAAAGTTGAATACCTGCAAAGTTTTACCGGGGCTCGAAAAAAAATTTATTTAAAAGGTTTTAAGAAAATTAATTTTTCGGTTTTACATTTAGCTTCAACTCTTTCTTTCCGAAATTTATGACAGCTTTGTGTTTTACCAGCAAGTCACTTCCGAGCACACCGTCGATTGGTGTTAGTCCAAGTTTTTCATAGGAATCATTAACATGTTCCAGATCGAGTAGAACAGCTTCGAAATTTTCAATGAGTAAGTCACCTATCCTGATTTTTTTGAGATTAGCAATATGTGTTTTCATGGTATTGGTTCCTAAGCCGGTTGACAGTTTATCATGAGGCTCATGATTGCTTTCACCTACAAAACGAAGAGATCTTTTTTTATCAAAAACAGTTCGGGAAGCACCGGTATCAATCAACATTTGAACAGATTTTCCATTGATCCTTGCAACGATAGTAAGATGAAAACCATCATCCTCTATGTTACGAATATCAATTGGAATTTTGATGGTTGAAGAGAGCATGACGGGTGTAAATAAAGAAGACATCCTTTGATCAGGATGTCTTCTCACATGAATTAAGAATCAGTTTAATTTTTATTTAACAGCAGGTTGTTGCATATTATCCAGCACATTCATTACTTCTTTCACCGATTTTGCTGACGATTGAAGCAGTTTCATTTCATCGTCATTCAATTTCAACTCAAGTATTTCTTCGATGCCATTTTTTCCAAGTTTAACAGGAACTCCAAGGTAAATATTCTTCAGTCCGTATTCGCCCTGCAACCATGCACAACATGGAAAAATTCTTTTTTGATCCTTGATGACCGCTTCAACCATTTGTGCAGCTGCAGCTCCGGGAGCATACCATGCAGAAGTTCCCATAAGATTTACCAATTCACCACCACCTTTTTTTGTTCGCTCAACGATAGCATCCAATTTCTCTTTGGAGATTAATTCTGTAACCGGGATTCCGGCAACAGTAGTATACCTTGGCAAAGGAACCATGGTATCACCATGTCCACCCATGAGTACTGCCTGAATATCTTTTGGTGAAGTATTCAGTGCTTCAGCGAGGAAAGCACGATAGCGTGCTGTGTCCAGAATTCCAGCCATACCAAAAACTTTAGACGGATCGATCTTCGCAGTAAGGAATGCGCAATAGGTCATCACATCCAGAGGATTTGACACAACGACAATTATTGTATTTGGAGAATGCTTAATAATATTCTCAGTCACAGAACGAACAATTCCGGCATTGGTAGCGATCAGGTCATCGCGACTCATTCCGGGTTTACGTGGCAGACCCGAAGTAATTACAACCACATCAGAATTGGCTGTCTTGGAATAATCGTTTGTTGATCCGACTGTGCGAGTATCATATAAATTGATTGCGGCCGTTTGCCAGATATCCAGGGATTTTCCTTCTGCCGTACCTTCCTTGATATCAAGAAGAACAACTTCATGAACAAAATCTTTTTGCGCTATTACATCGGCACAGGTAGCTCCCACATTGCCGGCACCTACAACAGTTACTTTCATGGACAATTGAATTTTTAGAATTAGGACACGAAATTAGGAACTCAGGATGGAATACGGAAATTAATCTTGGATTGGTTTTGGTTCCAATGAGGAAAGTCATCCCCAAGGCTTCCAAGTGGTTCACCAATTTTCTGGCTATCTGACCGGTGTAAGAACCTTGAAAATGAGTCAATAAATAACATATGAACAGGTGTTGAAAACCCTTTGACCAAAAAATTAGGAAATAAGTGCTAAATTTTATAAATTTCGATTATATAAGTCAAAGATTAAATAAGTAGAACACTTTGAAAAAAATCAAGTGGTTCGAAACAATAGATAATTTCAATTAAAGTTCATGGTTATTACAGTTTTCAGACGGATTATTTTTCTTTCTTAGTAAGGTTGAAATGTTTATGCACCCCATCATGAACAGTTTGTAGTCGGCATTTTAATTTAAACAAGACTTGCATGATCAAACAACTACTTGTCATAGCTGTATTTCTTCTATGCCTTTTCAGTAAAGCTATCGCGCAAAACTACAATATGGGTAACGCGAACGTTTCCACCTGTGGCGGAACTTTTTACGATAGCGGTGGTAATGCGAATGCTTACTCTGACAATGAAACAAGTGTGATGACATTTTGTTCAAGTACTTCCGGACAATGTGTACGACTTACATTTACATCGTTCGATCTGGAAACGACATTTGACAGGATCCGGATATACAATGGGCCGAACACTGCTTCACCTCTGTTGGGTTCTTATACCGGCACAACTAGTCCGGGAATTGTTACCGGAACAAGCGGATGTTTAACTATCGAATTCACATCAGACGGAAGTGTAACACACAATGGATGGTCAGCAACGGTCAGCTGTGTTGCCTGTGGTGGTGGTCCCTGTGGATCAACATGCAATGGCGGTCCGGCACCAGCCAATGATGCATGTAGCGGAGCACAAAACCTGGGATTGTTGCCGGTTCCTTCTTCGTGTCCGGTTGGAATTGGAACTCCTCTCACTTTGAATACTACAAATCTTTGTGCAACAGCAGAAACGCCGTATACTTCCATGATCGGTTGCCAACCTGCAGGTAATATGGCAAGTCCTGCAGCTGATGTATGGTATTCATTCAGTATTACCGGACCCACGCTCAATGTGAACATTGCCGGTTTGCAAACTCCGGAAGTCGGTTTGTATTCCGGGAGTGGCTGTAACAATCTTGTTCCCCGTGGCTGTGCAATTGGGAATAATGGAAACCTGAATACAACTTTTGGAAGTCTGCAGCCCGGCCAATATTTCTTGCAGGTGAGCGGAGCCTCTTTGAATGACCAATGTAATTTCACATTGAGTTTACAGAACAATTTCGATTGCACCGGATGTGTGATTCAGAGTAATCTGACGGTGAATCCTCCACCGGTCAACGGAACTTATCAAGCAGGACAGACAGTAAATTTCTGTTATTCAATCACGGATTATAACCAAACATCCAGCAACTGGTTGCATGCGATCACGCCATCGTTCGGTGCAGGCTGGGTTCTGAATTCGCTCAGCGCTACTCCTGCAGTAACCTGTGCTACCGGTTTATTAAGTGGCACTTGGAGCTGGTACAATTCCTCATTCACAAGTACTGCAACCGGACTTACAGTTGGGCCGGGTTTCTTTTTTGAAACAGCCGCCGGAAATGCGACAGGAGTAACCGATCTGAATCCAGGAAATAATTTTGGAGATAATAATGCACTCAATACCTGCGACTGGACTTTTTGCTGGTCGATCACTACATTACCACCGGGACAATGTATTCCCGGGGCAAGTCTGAATATTTCCATCGACACTTATGGTGATGGAGAAACGGGATCTTGGACATCGTATGCTTGTAGTGGTGATCCGATCATTCAATTTTTCGCGCAGCTTGCCTGTTGTACCCCACCTCAAATTACCAATTCAACAATCAATTGTCCGGGAGGAACAGCAACAGCAACGGCAACAGGACAAGGTATTGCACCATGGAATTACATATGGAGAAATGGAGCCGGAACGATCATCCAAACAGCAAATAATATCAATGGGTCAAATACAGTCAACAACCTCGCTGCAGGAACATACACAGTGACTGTTACTGATGATGCAGGTTGTACAGCCTCCGAATCAGTGACCATCGCACCTGCTGTTCCTGTCACCGCAAATGGTAACGTTACCAATCCATCCTGCAGTGGAGCGAATACTGGTTCAATCACAGCGGCTGGAGCAGGTGGAACAGGACCGTACACTTATGCATGGAACCCGAATGTAGGTTCTTCTGCTACGGTGAACAATGTCGCTCCGGGAAATTATACTGTCACTGTTACAGATGCGAATGGTTGTACAGGCACACATCAATTTACAGTCACACAACCAACACCTGTCACTGCTACCACAGCGCCAACCAACGTGAGTTGTTTTGGCGGCAGTAATGGATCCGCAGTTGCAAATCCTTCTGGAGGTTCGGGTGTTTACACTTATTCCTGGGCACCCACAGGTGGCTCTGCAGCTACCGCTTCGAATTTAGCACCGGGAACTTACACCGTTACGGTCAGCGATAATGCCGGATGTACTGGAACAGCGACAGTCACAATTACTCAACCTGTTCAGGTTACCGCCGCGATCACAGCCTCTTCGAATGTGTCTTGTGCCGGAGGCAGCAATGGATCTGCAACAGTAAGTGCAGGAGGTGGCACGCCTGCTTATACCTATTCATGGGCACCATCCGGCGGCAGTGGCGCAACAGCGAATAACATCCCTGCCGGTAATTTTACTGTAACGGTAACGGATTCCCGTGGATGTACCATGACTGCGAATGTTGCCATCACACAGCCCACACCGGTTGTTCCGAGCTTACAAAATCAAAGTAATGTTACCTGTAACGGAGGAAACAATGGATCTGTGAGTGCAGCTGCCAATGGAGGTTCACCCGGATATACTTATTCATGGACACCATCCGGCGGTAATTCGTCAACAGCGTCCAATCTTGCTGCAGGAAATTTCACAGTTACTGTTACAGATGCAAATGGATGTACTGCAACCACACTTGCAACGATTACCCAACCTCCTACACTTACTGGAAATGCTGTTCCAGTACCAGCCAGTTGCAATGGTGTCACTGACGGGAGTGTTTCAGTAGCCGCAGGTGGCGGTACTGGTCCGTATACTTATAATTGGCTTCCGTCAGGAGGAACAGCGGGAAATGCAACAGGACTTTCAGCAGGAACTTATACTGTGACAATTACAGATGCTAACGGATGTACGCGAACATCAACAGCAAATATTACAGAACCAACAGCAATTACTTATACAAGTGCTTCCACTCTTGCAAATTGCGGAGCGAGTGATGGAACTGCATCCGTTACGCCGTCCGGAGGAACAAATCCGTATTCCTATCAATGGTCTCCTTCAGGTGGAAATGCTGCCAATGCATCCAATCTGGCAGCCGGAGCTTACGCAGTCACAATTACAGATGCCAACGGTTGTACTACAGTTGCTGCTGTTGCGGTTTCAAATGTGGCCGGACCGAGTGCAGCGATTGCTGCTTCTGCGGATGTGACGTGTTTTGGTGGAGCTAACGGCAGCGCTACAGTGACTTCGAATGGTGGAACAGCACCTTTCACTTATTCCTGGTCACCAAGCGGTGGCTCGGGATTAACTGCCAGTGGGCTGGCTGCCGGAAATTATGCTGTTACTGTTACAGATGCACTTGGATGCAATGCGAGTACAAATATTACAATCAATGAACCACCTCAGGTGACAGCCGCAATTTCAGCTTTGATCGATGTTCTATGTGCAAGTGGAAATACCGGTTCTGCAACTGTGTTAGCTGGTGGTGGAACTCCAAATTATTCTTACAACTGGGCACCGTCAGGTGGCTCTGGAGCAACCGCAAACAATCTTTCTGCCGGAAATTATTCCGTCACAGTAACAGATGCTGCAGGTTGTACATCCACTGCCGCAATTACACTCACTGAGCCACCTGTTTTAACTGCACCAGTCACTCCAACGGATATCACCTGCAACGGAGCAGGCAATGGTTCGGCGAATGTGAACCCGGGCGGAGGTGTTGGACCCTATTCATTCAACTGGTCACCATCCGGTGGTAGCGGATCCTCAGCAAGCAATCTGAATGCCGGAAATTATACTGTGACTGTAACGGATGCAAATGGTTGTACACTTTCCAGTACAGTTGTTATTGCAGAACCGGCAGCGATCGGATCAACCGCGACTCCGGTTGACATCATCTGCAATGGAGCCGCAAATGGTTCCATTTCATCGAATGTGAACGGAGGAACCGGTCCATTTACTTATGCATGGTCTCCTTCAGGAGGTAATGCTGCTAACGCTACGAATCTCGGACCTGGAAATTATACTATCACAATCACAGACGCGAATGGCTGTACAACATCAGCAAGTGCCACAGTAGCAGAACCGGCAGCACTCACAGCATCGATTGGAACTCCGGTTGATGTATTGTGTAATGGTGGTGCAACAGGAAGCGCATCTGTAACAGCAGGAGGAGGCTCTGCTCCGTTCACTTATTCATGGAGTCCATCAGGTGGTAATGGATCGACGGCTTCGAATTTAACGGCAGGGAATTATTCTGTCACGATCTCAGATGCCAGTGGATGTACTTCAACTGCTGCAGTCACGATTTATGAACCCACTCCGGTTGTGACTGCGATAACTGCATCTACAGATGTTATATGCAATGGTGCTGCCGATGGAACTGCCAATGCAAATGCAAATGGAGGAACAGGAGCTCTTAGCTATACCTGGACACCTACCGGTGGCAATACTGCTGCCGCAACAGCCCTGGCAGGGGGAACATACACAATCACAGCAACCGATGCGAATGGTTGTACCTCATCAACATCAGTGACTATCAATGAACCACCGGCAATAGTGGTCAATACTTCTTCTACTACCGATTTGTGCGGTGCATCAAATGGTACAGCAAGCGTAAATGCAAATGGTGGTACTGCTCCACTCACTTACAACTGGACTCCAACAGGAGGTAGTGGTACCACTGCATCCGGACTTACCGGAGGAGCATACACAATCGAAGTTACCGATGCTAATGGTTGCATTCAACGTGCGAATGTGAACGTAGCGAGTGCTCCTTCTCCAATCGCTACTGCATCCGTTTCAAATGATGTAGATTGCTTTGGAGGTAATAACGGATCTGCTTCCGTGTCCACTGTCCAGGGAACCGCTCCACTTTCAATTTCATGGTCACCATCCGGTGGATCCGGCGCATCAGCAAATAATCTTTCTGCAGGATATTACACTGTCACTGTAACAGATGTGAATGGATGTACCAGTACAGATGATGTGACAATCACTGAACCTCCGGTGATTGCTCTGAATGCAACCTTCACGGATCTTCTTTGCAATGGGGCAGCTGATGGAACAGCACAAGTTGCAGCAGCAGGAGGAACACCCGGATATTCTTACAGCTGGTCACCTTCCGGAGGAAACAACCCTTCCGCAACAGGATTATCCGGAGGAAACTATACAGTGACTGTTACCGACGCAAATTCATGTACTGAAACTGCGAGTGTAACAATTGCAGAACCAAGTGCATTAAGCGCTGTACCCGCATCAACGGATATTACCTGTTTGGGAGCAGCAAATGGAACTGCGACAGTGAATGCTGGAGGTGGAACACCAACCTATACTTATGCCTGGGCTCCCTCCGGAGGAACAAGCTCTTCAGCATCCGGATTGAATGCAGCAACATACACAGTCACAATTACAGATTTAAATGGATGCACAACAACAGCCACTTCAGTCGTTGCTGAACCTGCTCAGGTGACAGCCACACTAGCCGCATCTGCAAATGTCAGTTGCAATGGTGCATCCGATGGAAGTGCAAGTGTGACTGCCGGCGGAGGAATCCCCGGATATACATATACCTGGTCACCTTCTGGTGGGAATGCTGCCAATGCAACTGGTTTGGGTGCAGGAACCTATACGGTTAGCGTTACAGATGCAAATAATTGTACGAACACAACCACAGCGATTATTGCTGAGCCTGTATTGCTTACCAGTTCAATTACGGCGACTACTGATGTTTCCTGCAATGGCATGAACGATGGATCAGGTACAGTAGCCGGAAACGGTGGCACCCCGAATTATACTTATTCCTGGTCTCCATCCGGCGGATCCGGAACAGTTGAACCAAATTTGACTGCCGGTAATTACACAGTTACCATTACGGACGCCAATGGTTGCACTTCTACCTCGGCAGTGATTATTGCTGAACCACCATTGCTAACTTCCAACATTCCTTCTTCTACCAATATCCTGTGCAACGGTGGAGCAGATGGTACTGCGGATGTGAATGCAGCAGGTGGAACGACAAATTACACTTATTCCTGGGCACCCAGTGGTGGATCCGGAACAACTGCTAGTGCATTGGTTGCAGGAACCTATACTGTTACTGTTACAGATGCCAATGGCTGTACCTCCACTTCTTCAGTTACACTCACAGAACCGACTGTAATCAATGTGCAACTTTCTTCAACACCTTCTCTTTGTGGAAATGCAAATGGATCAGCGGATGTTGTTGCAGGCGGTGGAACTTCACCTTTTGCCTATTCCTGGTCACCATCCGGTGGGGCAACATCGACTGCATCCAACCTGAGTGCAGGAACCTACACGGTAACAGTGACTGATGCGAACAATTGTACGTCAACGAATACTGTTGCAGTTGCAAATATCATCGGACCAACAGCAACTGCAAGTTTGAACAATGATGTATCATGCAACGGTGGCGCAAATGGATCTGCAACAGTAAGCCTGCTCAATGGTACCGCTCCTTTCAATTATACCTGGTCTCCCACTGGAGGAAATGCAGCGAATGCAACAAATCTTAGTGCTGGTACCTATACAATAGATGTTATCGATGCAAATGGTTGTACCACTACTGATCAGGTTACAATTTCAGAGCCGGCTGCGCTCACTGCAATTTCGAGTTCGAGTCCGGCACTGTGTTTTGGAAACAATGATGGAAGCACCGGCGTTGTTGCCGGAGGAGGAACTGCACCTTATTCTTATAACTGGGTACCTTCCGGTGGCTCCAGTGCAAATGCAAGTAATCTGAGTGCAGGAACCTATACAGTAACAGTGACAGACGGTAATGGTTGTACGCAAACATCAAGTGCTGTTGTGAATCAACCCGCCTTGCTCACAACGAATCTTTCATTTACTCCGGCACTTTGTAACGGAAGCAGTGATGGAACAGCAACAGCCGTTCCCGCAGGAGGCACTTCAGCATATGCATACAGTTGGTTCCCAAGTGGAGGATCAGCAGCGAATGCAAGCAATCTCGCTGCCGGTACATATTCTGTAACGATCACGGATGCGAATGGCTGTACAACTACCGGTTCAACTACTGTAACAGAACCTTTTGCAATAGCTTTACAAACCTCCACTACACCGGCAACCTGCGGAACTTCGAATGGTACTGCAGCTGTTGTAGCAATCGGAGGTTCATTACCCTATTCATATTCCTGGTCACCATCCGGTGGTGCTGCGGCGAATGCAAATAATTTGCCTGCCGGAGCATTCACAATTACAGTAACAGATGCAAATGGTTGCACACAAACGGATGTTGCCAATGTCTCAAATACAGGCGGACCTACGGTTGCTGCAAATCTTGTACAAGCGGTTTCATGTTCCGGTGGTAATGATGGATCTGCAAATGTTAACGTTGCGAATGGCACAGCACCATTCACTTATTCCTGGTCACCTTCCGGAGGAAGTGGCGCAACTGCTTCTAATCTGCAGGCAGGAAACTACACTGTAGATGTGACGGATGTGAATGGTTGTATCTCTTCAGACAATGTAACCATCACTGAACCCGGCTCGATTGCAGCACAAGCAAGTTCTACTCCTACACTTTGTAATGGATCATCAGACGGAAGTGCTTCGGTGAATGTTGCAGGTGGTACAGCTCCTTATTCTTATGCATGGTCACCATCAGGTGGATCTGCAGCAACAGCAACAAATCTTGCAGCAGGAAATTATACAGTAACAATTACAGATGCGAACAGCTGTACTCAAACCGCAACGACTTCTGTGACACAACCTGTTGCTCTCAATTTAAATACAACTGTAACGGATGCAGCTTGTCATGGTTCATCGGATGGATCTGCGACAGTGAATGTTACAGGAGGCACAAGTGGGTTCACTTATACGTGGTTCCCATCCGGCGGCTCATCCGCCACAGCATCCAATCTTTCTGCAGGAACCTATACAGTGACAGTTACGGATGCGAATGCTTGTACAGCATCCAGAACAGCCAACATTCAGGAACCTGCTGCAATTTCTTTGCAAACTTCTTCAACTCCTGCAACCTGTGGAACAACAAATGGAAGCGCAAGTGTAGTCGCAAATGGAGGTTCTTCTCCGTACAGTTATTCATGGTCACCTGGAAATGCGAATACAGCTACAGCTTCTAACATTTCAGCAGGAGCCTATACGGTTACAGTGACGGATGCGAACGGTTGTACAAATACTTCTGTGATCAATGTTTCCAATACCGGTGGACCAACAATTGCAGCCAGTGTAACACAAGATGCATCTTGTAACGGAGGCTCAGATGGTGCAGCCACAGTCAATGTCGCGAACGGAACAGCACCTTTTACTTACAGTTGGTCTCCTTCCGGAGGGAATGGAGCCAATGCAACGAATTTATCTGCAGGAGCATATTCTGTAACTGTGCATGATGCGAACGGATGCGTTTCGACCGATAACATCAACATTTCAGAACCTGCCGCAATGAATGCACAAACTGCGACGCTCCCTGCAAATTGTGCAGGATCGGCAACCGGTAGTGCATCTGTAAACGTAGCAGGTGGTTCTACACCTTATACCTATATATGGACACCGTCTGGCGGTGCTGCATCTACTGCTAATGGTCTGGCTGCCGGAAATTACACGGTGACCATTACAGATGCTAATGGATGTACACGAAGTGCATCCGCAACAGTTACACAACCAACAATTCTTGCCCTGGGTGTTCAGGCAACAAATGCATCCTGTAATGGTTTAGCTGATGGAACTGCAACTGTGAATCCAAATGGCGGTACACCGGCGTATTCCTACAGCTGGTTCCCTTCCGGAGGATCCGGAGTCACTGCTAACAACCTTGGAATTGGAAATTATTCTGTAACAGTTACCGATGCCAACGGCTGTACGGCTTCTACATCTACTTCAATTCAACAGCCGGCTGCAATCGCATTGCAGACATCTTCAACACCAGCTGCCTGTGGCTCTTTCAATGGATCTGCATCAGTAGTTGCAAACGGAGGATCAGCACCTTTCACCTATTCATGGTCACCTGGAAATGCAAATACAGCTACTGCCACGAATCTTGCAGCAGCAGCCTATACTGTGACAGTTACTGACGCAAACGGTTGTACCAATACAGCTGTTGCTAATGTTTCGAATACAGGCGGTCCAACTATTGCCGCCAGTGTAACCCAGGATGTTTCCTGCTTTGGTGGAAATAATGGTACGGCAACTGTCAATGTAAATAACGGAACGGCTCCATTCACTTATAATTGGTCACCGTCCGGAGGCACCTCCGCGACAGCAAATGGTTTGCCTGCAGGTACCTTCTCTGTGATTGTACACGATGCAAATGGATGTGTTTCTACAGATAATGTCACCATTTTAGAGCCCAATGCAATTGCGGCACAATCCAATTCAACAGATGCATTGTGTTTTGGAACAGCTACAGGCGGAGCATCTGTGAATGTTGCCGGAGGTACATCACCCTATACTTTTGCATGGACGCCTTCCGGAGGCAATGCAGCCACTGCGAACAATCTCGCCGCAGGAAATTATACAGTGACAATCTCGGATGATAACGGATGTACATCCACGAGTTCAACCATTGTTGCTCAACCGACCCGATTGACCTTGGGAATGAATGTAGTTCCTGCGAGTTGCAACGGAGGATCCAATGGATCTGCAACTGTAAATGTGAACGGCGGAACTTCCGGTTTCTCTTATACCTGGTTCCCTTCCGGCGGATCAGCAGCCACGGCTAGCAATCTGAGTATCGGAACATATAGTGTAACCGTGACTGATGCGAATGGTTGTGTTGCAAGTCAATCGGCAACAATCAATCAGCCTGCAGCCATGGTATTGCAAACTGCAACCAATCCTGCCAATTGTGGATCATCAAATGGTTCTGCTTCAGTTGTAGCAAATGGTGGCTCATCGCCTTATTCTTATTCCTGGTCGCCGGGATCTTCATCCAGTGCAAATGCTACCAACCTGCCTGCAGGTGCATACGTTGTTACAGTCACCGATGCAAACGGGTGTACAAGTACTGCCTCAGCGAATATTACCAATATTGGAGGGCCAAGTATTTCTGCAAGCGTTGCACAACATGTTAGTTGTTTTGGTGGTAGCAATGGTTCTGGAACAGTGAATGTCTCTAGTGGAACAGCTCCATACACATATACCTGGTCACCTTCCGGAGGCATTGGCGCAACTGCAAACAACCTGAATGCCGGAGCTTACACTGTTACTGTTCATGATGCAAATGGATGTGTCTCTACGGATCAAATTACAATCACCCAACCTATAGCACTGGCATTGCAAACACATGCTTCAGATGCTTTGTGTTCCGGTGCCGCTTCCGGCTCTGCCGGAGTGAATGTGGCCGGTGGAACAAGTCCATATGCATATGTATGGACACCGGGAGGTGGTGTGGGAATGACTGCAAATAACCTTACTGCAGGAACATATACGGTGACTGTTACAGATGCAAATTCTTGTACCCATACTGGCACAGCCAGTGTTGCTCAGCCTGCAGCAATTGTATTGAACATGGCACATCAGAATGCAAGTTGTCATGGCGCTGCAGACGGATCAGCAAGCATTACTGCGAATGGTGGTGCGTCCGGATTCTCCTATGCATGGTTCCCTTCCGGAGGATCGGGGTCAGCTGCAACAAATCTTTTGGCGGGAAATTATCAGGTGACTGTGACGGATGCAAATGGTTGTACCCGTTCCTCGACGGTTACCATTACCGAACCGGCTGCTATGTCGGTTCAAAATAGTTCTACACCGGCTACTTGCGGATCCTCCAATGGTTCTGCAACTGTAATACCTTCTGGTGGCTCTGCTCCTTACATTTACTCCTGGACTCCGGGAGGTGGAAGTACACCAACAATTGGAAGTGTTTCCGCAGGTGCCTACACTGCTACTATCACCGATGCAAATGGGTGTACAAGTTCTTCAACAGTTGTTGTCAACAATACAGGTGGCCCGAATGTAAGTCTGGCTTCTTCCACAAACGTTTCATGTGCCGGCGCAGCAAATGGATCAGCGAGCATTAATGTTAGCGGTGGAACGGCTCCTTATGTTTATGCGTGGTCTCCTTCCGGAGGGAATACTTCTAGCGCATCCGCATTAAACGGAGGAAATTATACAGTAACAGTAACCGATGCCAGTGGTTGTTTAAATGTAGTGTATGTCACCATTTCGGAACCAACGGCTATTGTTCTTCAAACATCTTCTACAGGGACTGCGTGTGGAGGATCTTCAGGTACTGCAAGTGTACTTGCAGCAGGCGGGACTTCTCCTTTTAGCTACGCATGGTCACCCGGCGGAGCAACTACATCTACAGCCAGTGGCTTGTCTGCCGGAAATTATTCTGTCACTATTACTGATAGCCATTCCTGCACAACCACTGCAACCGTAAATGTTCCGAGTATTGGAGGAGCTTCAGCTTCTCTTCTTACATCGACGGATGTGTCCTGTAATGGTTCCGCAAATGGATCCGCAACAGTTGTTACAAGCGGAGGTGCTGCACCATTTACTTATTCCTGGTTGCCATCCGGTGGTAATGCAGCAACAGCAAATAATCTTGCAGCGGATACATATACCGTTACAGTAACAGACGCAAATGGATGTGCTGCTGATGTTCTCGTGATTATCAATGAACCAAGTGCAGTAAACATATTAATGAGCATGACTCCGGCTGCTTGTAATGGTGGAACGAACGGAACTGCAACTGCAAATGCTTCCGGGGGAACTCCACCTTATCAATACCAATGGACACCCGGAGGTAGTACAAATGCAACTGCGAATAATTTAACCGTAGGTCACTATAGCGTTGTTGTTACTGATTCACGCGGATGCGCTGAAATCAATGATATCGATGTAACATCTGCTTCGGGCATTATCCTCACTCCTGCAGCAACAGATGTTTCGTGTAATGGCGGAGCTAACGGGACAGCATCGGTAGTTTCAATAGGTGGAACTCCTCCCTATTCTTATTCCTGGTCTCCTTCCGGTGGAACACTTGCGAATGCAAGCGGACTGTCCGGAGGAAATTATATTGTAACTGTAACTGATGCGAGCGGTTGTACAACAACGGCTACTGCAACTATCGCTGAACCAGATCTTTTGTCACTCGCAGTAACAGGGGATGCAACTTTATGTTCCGGTCAGAATACCGAACTGGAAGCTGTAGTTACCGGAGGAACAGGTCCGTATACATATCATTGGGATAACGGACCGAATTCACCAACTCAAACTGTCAGTCCATTGACCCCAACTACATACAGTGTAAGCATTACTGATGCAAATGGTTGCACAACTAACGTTGAAACTGTCACTGTTGATTTGTATTCACCTCTCTCAGTTGTTGCCCTTGGTGACAATACACTTTGCGGCGGCACTCCAACTTCGATCAGTGCTGAAGCGGCGGGAGGTGATGGAAATTACACGTACTCATGGAACAATGGTTCAATCAGCGGACCTTCGGCAACTGTAACACCAACAAATGATTCAACTTTTGTTGTAACAGTCACTGACGGGTGTGGCTCCACCCCTGTACAGGATTTGGTCACATTAATTGTTGCTCCTGCACCTACTGTTGCATTTACACCAGCTGAAATCAGCGGTTGTACTCCGGTCCATGTCGATTTCAACAATCAGACAGTGACTCCTGCCGGTTCAGTTTATTCCTGGAATTTTGGTGACAATACAAGCGGAAGCGAATTGAATCCTTCTCATGACTATACAATTCCAGGTTCATATACTGTAAGTCTCCTGGTTACAACTCCGGAAGGTTGTACCGGCTCTATGCTGATTCAACATTTGGTTGAAGTTGCTGCCTTCCCTTCTGCTGAATTTTCGCAGTCGGCACAAGATGTGACACTTGTTAGTTCAACAATCAACTTCACGAACATGAGTTCCGGCGCAATTGATTACAGTTGGGACTTTGGTGATGGTTCTGCATTGAACGACGAATTGAATCCTTCCCATACCTATGAGGATACAGGTACTTATATAGTTCAACTGATCACCACCAATGAATTGGGTTGCACAGATACGATCTATAGTCTTGTTAAAGTCACTGAAGATTTTGCAATCTATATTCCAAATGCATTCACACCGAATAATGATGGTGTAAACGATGGCTTCATCGCAACCGGAGTTGGCTTTGCTGATTACGACATGTGGATACTTGATCGCTGGGGAATAAAGATTTTCCATTCAAAAGACAAGAACGAACCCTGGGATGGTACGTATTACAGAAACAGCAACCAGTCACAAAGTGATGTATATGAATATGTGATTCGTGTACATGACTTTCAGGGCAAATTACATCGTTTTATCGGGCATGTGACATTGGTGAGGTAGTGGTTGGTGGTTAGTGATTGGTGGTTAGTGGTTAGTGGTTGGTGGTTAGTGGTTGGTGGTCAGTTGGCTTACCCACACCCAGTAAATCATTTTAATTCTTCCTCGTTTTTCTTTAAGGAGACATCCGTCCCCCGTCCCCCGTCCCTCGCCCCCTCTTAATGACTTGACACCCGTCATAACAGTCAATTGTTTTAATGCTGATATTTGTGAAAATTATCAGCCATGAAACTTCATCGTTTTTTCTTCGCGATTTTATTGCTTTCCTGTTTTTCCAATCTGAGTGCTCAGGATGTTCAGGAAAGAATATCAAAATTATTTACAGAAGACAGTACGGATATTCAAACGCTTGCAATGTATCCGGCAGAGACACGTACAAAATTATTAACGGCATCAACACATCCGGATGCATTGGCCAGAATCAATGATGCCAACAAGAAGTCGAATGAGCAGTTCCGGAAATTGATTGAATCGTATTCCAAAGAGGACCAGGAAAAAATCTGGAACCTCACCCGCTTTGACGGATTGATACAAAAGCTGGCTTTATTGAATCCACCCGAAGGAGAACCGCTTGAAGAAATCCTTAAATCATATCCTCCGGAAGCACAAGAGAATGCACGTGTTGTAAGTTCAAAATTCCCATCCATTGCCATTGATCTGGACAAACAACAAAAATCCTTTGCGTCTGAATTTGACAATGTACTTAGAGAATATACAGGAAACGATCAGGAAGCTTTTCGCACACTGTTACAACAGCCTGAAGCCCTATCATTGTTGAATGACAACATGAATATGACAGTAAGATTGGGTGATTTGTATAAAGCAGATCCTGCTTCAGTATCCAAAAAAATGGATGACTTGGCTCTGGAATTGGCTGCACAAAAAGCCATAGACACAGAAGAATGGAAACAAACTGTCAAGAATGATCCGGAAGCTAAAAAAGAGCTGGAGGAATCGACAAAAGAATATGCGAAAGAGAATGGTTATAAGGATGATGAATTAACAAATGTGGATGTTCGTATTGTTGAGCGTCCCGTTTTTTATTCTTAACCCTACTGGTGTGGCTATCCTTATTGGTACACTACACCCATGTGGACTCCTTATCCGTATTGGTATCACAGTGGCTTTTATTTCTGGCAAGGCGATATTGTCATCATCGGACAACCTTCCTGGTATTTTATGCACTGGCATTTTTACAATCATCCGCATTTTTATCATTATCCGCACCTGAGTGCAGTGTATGTAAATTATTACCATGGTCCGCGTCGCGCTGCAGCAAGGAATTCCAGGGAAGTAAACGGATGGGTTCAGGAAAACCGAAGCAATTTACCGCGTGACTTTTTCGTTAAAGACAAAGCTCAACCGGAACGGATCCGCGAATATGGAAAACAGGTGCCACGAACACCCGAACAAAGAGATGTGAAACCTGTTAATTCACAACCGCGGGACAAACAAAATGATTTATCAAAACCAAAGGAACTAACACCTCCGCGTGAAATGGCACCATCCAAACCTCGCGAACCGAAAAATGTTCAGCCTGCTCGTGATGTTACTCCTTCCGCACCAAAACAAGGAAAAGAAAAGGTTTCACCTCCGGTGATTCGTCTGCAAAAAACTCCAAAAGAAGTTAAACCATCGCCTGTTCCATCAACACCGAAACAAGCTCCAGCTAAGAAAACCGGAGGCAAAAGAAAGTAATTGATGAAGTTTTATGCCACGAATTCACGAATAGAACAAAATATTCGTGATTTCATATTATTTGTTAAAACCCCTGCAAGCAACCAAAACAAAAAAATATATTCGTGAAGTCGTAGCATAAATTAAAACCCCTGCAAACACACAGAGTGAAAAAAAATATTCGTGAATTCGTGGCATAACTTAAAACCCCTGCAAGCAACCAAAACAAAAAAAATAAATTCGTGAATTCGTGGCAAAAAAAAATCCCGGCTCATCACCGGGATTTTTTGTGTTTGTTTTTTTTAATTTCCGAGCTCGGACATAAATTTGATTCGCATGAGGCGAATATCGTCAAGGGTGTAGTCATTTTCACCAAGTTCTTTCAAAGCTGATTCGACAGAATCAGTTTCGGCGGTTTTGAAGAATTCGAAAACTTCTGCCTGGCGATCCTCGTCGATGACTTCGTTGATGTAGTAATTGATATCGATACGCGTACCGGACCCAACAATGCTTTCGATTTCCGTGAGGAGATCTTTCATCTGTAAGCCTTTGGCAGTAGCCATATCGTTGAGTGCAATCTTACGATCGATATTCTGGATCAGGTAAACTTTGAGAACGCTTTTATTGACAACCGATTTCACAACGAGATCCATGGGACGCTCGATTTCATTTTCTTCTACATATTTTGAGATCAGGTCGAGGAATGGTTTTCCAAACTTCACAGCTTTTCCTGCACCTACTCCTGTGATGTTTTTCAACTCTTCCTGCGTAATCGGGTATTGAATCGCCATCTCCTCCAAGGAAGGATCCTGAAAGACAACAAATGGCGGAACATTTTTTTGCTTTGCAATTTTCTTTCGAAGATCTTTCAGTGCAGCAAACAATTCAGGATCAGCAGCTGCCCCTCCTCCACCAAATTCATCGTCATCGTCAGCTTCCGTATTGCTGTAATCATTGTCTTCAACAACGAGGATCTTCGTTGGTTTTTTCAGAAAAGCTTTTCCTTTCTCTGTAACTTTCAGTGTCCCGTAAGTTTCGATATCCTTGGAAAAGAATCCGGCCAACAATGCCTGACGAATCACAGCCGTCCAGAACTTAGTATCGTGATCAGCACCTTCGCCGAAAATTTCAAGCTGGTCGTGGTTGTGAAGCTTCACTGCATTTTCCTGTTTGCCGGTAACAACATTTACAATGTGTTCCATTGCAAATTTTTCTTTCACAGCAAGTACAGCTTCGATCACAGTACACATTTCTTCTTTGCCATCGAAGCTCTTTTTCGGATGCATGCAATTGTCGCAGCTTCCACAATTTGTTTCATTATAAACCTCTCCAAAATAACTGAGAAGAACTTTTCTTCGGCAAACAGAAGTTTCAGCATATCCAACTGTCTCGAGCAAGAGTTGTTTTCCAACTTCCTGTTCGGCAACCGGCTTGCCTTTCATGAATTTTTCTAGCTTTTCAATATCCTTGTAACTGTAAAACGTCACACATTTCCCTTCTCTTCCATCTCGACCGCTACGACCGGTTTCCTGGTAATATCCTTCGAGTGATTTTGGAATGTCATGATGAATAACAAAACGCACATCCGGCTTGTCGATACCCATACCAAAGGCAATGGTGGCAACGATTACATCAATTTCCTCCATGAGGAACTTATCCTGGGTCTCCGCTCGAACTGAAGCTTCAAGGCCGGCATGATAAGGCAAAGCTTTGATTCCATTCACAGCCAATGTGGAAGCGACTTCTTCCACCTTTTTTCTGCTCAGGCAATACACGATGCCTGATTTGCCCATATTCTGCTTGATGAATTTGATAATCTCCTTTACAACCTCAACTTTAGGTCTAACCTCGTAGTATAAATTTGGACGATTGAAAGATGCTTTGAAAACATTCGCATCCATCATTCCAAGATTCTTCTGGATATCCAGTTGTACTTTTGGTGTCGCTGTCGCTGTAAGCGCAATAATCGGTACCTTTCCGATGGCTTCAATTATTGGTCGCAAACGACGGTATTCCGGGCGAAAATCATGTCCCCATTCCGAGATACAGTGTGCTTCATCAATCGCAAAAAAGGAGATCTGAACACTCCGAAGAAACTCGACATTCTCGTCCTTCGTGAGTGATTCAGGAGCGACATAAAGTAATTTGGTTTTACCCGATTTGATGTCGGAACGAACCTGTGCGATTTCAGTTTTATTCAACGATGAATTGAGGAAATGGGCAACACCATCAGCATTACTAAATCCACGCATTGCATCGACCTGATTCTTCATCAAGGCAATCAATGGCGAAACGACAACCGCCGTCCCATCCATAATGAGAGATGGAAGCTGATAACACATCGACTTCCCTCCGCCCGTAGGCATGATCACAAAAGTGTCTTTTCCTGCGAGTACACTTGCAACTATTTCTTCCTGCTCACCTTTGAACTTGTCGAATCCAAAATATTTCTGGAGATAACTTTTCAAAGGTTTTTCTGCCACTAGCATTGTATCGTTCTGATTTTAATGAAATTATAATAAATATATGGGATTTGTTCCCAAAAACGTTTCGGAACTAAAATTAAATAATTTTGCCGAAATACATAGTGAAAAACGGATGTACATTGAAAAAATTTTCAGACCCTTGAAAACACCCCAACAAATAAAAAAATTAGCCCTCAAAACGCTTGATATAGAGTCAGAAGCAATCAGAAATCTGAAATCATTTATTGATGAAAGTTTCGTGAAAAGTGTTCAGCTCATACAAAAAAGCAAGGGAAGAGTCGTCGTAACCGGCATCGGAAAGAGTGCTATTATCGGACAAAAAATCGTCGCTACCTTCAATTCTACAGGTACTCCGTCAATTTTTATGCATGCTGCGGATGCAATACATGGAGATTTGGGAATTATTCAGAAGGACGATGTGATAATTTGCATTTCTAAGAGTGGTGATACACCGGAAATTAAAATTCTGGTTCCACTGTTAAAATCATGGGGCAACAAGCTCATTGCCATTGTAGGCAATCCGGATTCCTTTCTTGGAGTGAGCTGTGATTTGACACTGAATACCTATGTTGCTCAGGAGGCGTGTCCAAACAACCTTGCCCCCACCAGCAGCTCGACAGCGCAACTGGCTATGGGAGATGCACTTGCTGTGTGTCTGCTTGACGTGAAAGGCTTTACCAGTAAAGATTTTGCGAAGTATCATCCGGGAGGCGCATTGGGAAAAAAACTTTATCTGAAAGTCAAAGATATTTATCCGCACAACGAAAAACCCCAGGTTTCTCCTGATGATGATTTGAAAAAGGTGATTGTAGAAATATCCTCGAAAAGACTGGGCGCAGCGGCTGTTGTGATAAAAAACAAATTAACAGGGATCATCACCGATGGAGATTTACGACGCATGTTACTGACAGGAAAATCAATAGAGAACAGAACAGCGAATGATATCATGAGTCCAAATCCAAAAACTGTGGAGAAAGACACCATGGCAATTGATGCACTGATCCTGATGAAGCAATACAACATTTCACAGCTCATTATCACTGACAAAGGAAGATATGTTGGTATGGTTCATTTGCATGATCTTGTGAAAGAAGGAATTCTGTAGCCTTGAGCGCTGAAACTATTAACATTCATGAATTTTATTTGTAGAATTCAATAATCAGGGAATCATTCTGGCAATTTCAAAAAGCTATCTTTACCGCCCAAATGGCGATTTTCAATTTCTTAAAAACCGGGAACAATGCAAGTGGGGAGATGTCCTTTTTGGGTCATCTTGAAGCTCTCCGTTGGCATTTATTCCGGGCAGTAGTCGTGGTCATGTCACTGGCCATCATTCTTTTCTTTTTTAAAGAATTTTTGTTCGATGGTGTCTTGCTTGCACCCAAAAACCCAAATTTTATTACTTACAAAATTCTCTGTCAGCTTTCTGAAAAGCTCAATCTCGGTGAAGATCTTTGTATTACAACAAGTCCTTTCATTCTGATTAGCACTGATATTTCAGCTCAGTTTACGACACACATGTGGGTTGCGTTCATTGCAGGGTTAATCTGCGGTTTCCCCTATGTGGTTTGGGAATTGTGGAGATTTATCAAACCAGCATTGCATGAAAAGGAACGCAAGTATGCGACCGGAATTGTCTTCTACACATCCTTTCTGTTTCTTTTTGGAGTTGCATTCGGCTACTACATCATTACTCCGATGACCGTAAATTTCCTGGGAAATTACCAGGTGAGTGTTGAAGTAAAAAACACCATCACCCTCGATTCCTTTATATCAACAGTCACAACAATGACACTGATTACCGGGATGGTTTTTGAATTGCCAATTGTTGTTTACTTCATGACACAGATTGGGGTACTCACTCCCGGTTTCATGAGAACGTACAGAAGACATGCTGTTGTTGTGATTCTGGTAGTTGCAGCAGTCATTACTCCTACATCAGATGCCACTACTCTCATCATGGTTGCTCTGCCTCTCTATTTCCTATACGAGATCAGTATATTTGTGAGTGCCTATGTTATTCGTGGAAAACTAAAGTCAGAAAACTAACGAGCCATGCACAAAGCTGTCGATGAATTTAATGCATATAGATCAAGAATGAATGAACGCATCCTTGGTGCCGACAATCTGGTGATCAAAAGACTCTTCAATCTCGATACCAATACATATGCTCCGGGTGCATTGTCTGTAAAGACAAAGGAGTTGCTCGGACTTGTCGCGTCTATGGTTTTGCGTTGCGATGATTGTATCAAGTATCATCTCGGCCAATGCAAGGAAGCCGGTGTGACAACAGAAGAAATTTTCGAAGTGTTTGCCGTTGCGAATATTGTGGGTGGCACTATTGTCATTCCACATCTCCGGCGCGCAGTTGAATTCTGGGATGAATTACATGCAGGATAAACACCCCGGACAACCGGATTTTAACCGGCAATTTGGTATATGCAAAGAAACGCCCTCCTCTTTTTTTTCTCTTTTATTTTTCTCTGCACATCTGCCTTGCACAGCCAGGGACAGGTAACCAGAGTGAATGGCCGTGTTTACGACCCGCTCACGAATGAACCGATTCCGTTTGCGAGCGTACTTTTTATCGGAACATCAGTAGGCAAGAACACTGACATGGATGGAAAGTTCAGTCTTGAAACCATGGATGTGGTGGACAGTATCCGGATCTCATTCATCGGATATTTGTCGACCACCATGCATGTGCAAAGACACAAAACGCAGGAGATCAATATTGCTCTTCGGGCGAATAAATTTGATTTGCCCGAAGTGCTGATCAAAGCAGGAGAAAATCCGGCACTGATTATTTTGAAAAAAATTATTGAGAACAAACCTAAAAATGACCGGAGTGAATTGCAGGCATTCCAATATGAATCCTATAACAAACTTGAATTTGATATCAATAATATTACTGATAAATTCAAAAGGAAGAGAATCTTTAAGCCTTTTCAGTTCATCTTCGACAATATGGATTCATCCGTATCTAACCAAACACCCTATCTCCCCGTTTTCCTGACTGAAACAGTTTCAGATGTCTATTTTCGATCCGATCCCACACTGCGGAAAGAGGTAATTAAAGCAAGTAAGATTGCCGGCGTGGAAAATGAAACTGTCTCACAATACCTCGGTGATTTGTATTCCAACATTAATATTTACGACAACTATATCTATCTGTTTCAAAAAGGCTTTGTAAGTCCGATCGCAGGATTATCTACATTGTATTACAAGTATTCTTTGATGGACAGTGCATTCATCGGAAATAACTGGTGTTACAAAATTACTTTTCATCCAAGACGGAAACAGGAGCTCACTTTTAACGGAGAAATGTGGGTGTCTGATTCTTCATTTGCCATTCGTAGAATTAATATGCGTATTGCCAGCGACGCGAATATTAATTATGTGGAAGATCTTGCTTTGGTGCACGAATACGAATACATCAATCACGAGCACTGGATGCTTTCTAAAGAAGTGCTGGTTGTCAATCTTGCTCCCACAGAAACGAAATCGAAGCAGACAACAGGATTCATTGGCAGGAAGACGACTTATTACAGTAAATTTTTATTGAACCAGCCGAAGGATGCAGCGTTTTTCAAAGGCTCAGAAGTAGATCTTCTTGAAAGCGCGAAAAAGCAAACGATGGCATATTGGGATTCTACCAGAGGAGAACGATTGACAAAAAATGAGCGTGCGATTTATGCGATGATCGATACCATCAAGACGATTCCTGCCTACAAACGCTGGGCGGATCTTGTTAAAATTTTTGCAACTGGTTACAAAGGAGTCGGCCTGGTGGAGATCGGACCGGTATACACTTTTGTAAGTTCAAATTCAGTGGAAGGAATACGCCTGCGTTTCGGCGGACAAACGAGCAACAAGTTCAGTGAA
>Ga0154020_10001733_pt1 | contig 26839 bp, 22 predicted proteins | sample Klosneuvirus_201_FD_109709 | JGI IMG/M metagenome (GOLD analysis project Ga0154020, IMG submission 109709) | Active sludge microbial communities from wastewater, Klosterneuburg, Austria - Klosneuvirus_20160825_MG | ecosystem: Engineered > WWTP > Aerobic digester > Activated sludge | place...
ATCGTAGCAGTGCTTCTGTTCCCGTTCTTTGGCGCTTTCGCCGTCGCCCTGGGGGTCGTGCTGGCAGCAGCCGTGCGGACGGGAGTCTATCTGAAGACGCTTTCCACCGAAATGAACCGACGGCGTCAATCCGCGCTGACTCTGCGATCGGTACTACGTCTGAGTCGGCCTCGCCTCCATCATTTAACGCTTGCCTGGAAAGATATGAGACTCCACACTGTTCTCTCTGGCGGCGCAGCAGGAATTTTGGACCGCATCGGACACATTGTCACGCTCGGAGTCCTTCTGGGAAATCCCTATTCGATTCTTGCGATCACGTTTCACATCATGAGTCCGGCCGTTAACGCAGCAACCTCCTGGCCGCGGGTGTTCTACTTCGACTTCTCCCATCCACGCAATGCGTCGTGGCGACCTATGATGACCTCTTTGTTGAAAAGCCTGAGAAAGACTTCGTTCTTCCTGGCGCTGATTCTCTCACTGATGGCAGCGCTTCCTGTTCTCATCTACTTCCCGGCAACAGTCCGTTACACGTGCTTTTTGATCATTCCTCCTGTACTGGCGAGTGCATGCATGGCCGCGGATCTTATGGCGGCATTTTCTCTCGGAAAATTTCGAATTCCGATTATGTTTTGGTCTGCGGTTTCGTTGTTCCTGTTTGCAGGAGCTACGTTTTTTCGAGGGATTTCAGATTCGGATTACATCGTGACTTCAGCAGTAACTCTTGGGCTAGGTGCCGGCGCGTTTCTAGTATTTCCTAAGGTCCTTCAGCAATTTAGTCAGCAAGAACCATTAAGTAATGAGACCTTCTGGTCACTGCGATCTGGCAATGGCCCGAAAACGCTGCTCGTGGAAGCGGTGCTTCTTAAGCCTCTTTCAGGCGTATCTCTCACCCATGCCCGGCAATTGCTTGCAGAACAAAGGTCGAGGCTTCCAGGCAGTTTTTCCGGATTTGGCATCTATCCGCACAGAATACTGCTCGGGTTTGGAACGGAGAGAGACTCCAGCAAGGAAGCCAGATCCATTTTAAATCTGGTGACACGACTCCTCACGGAGATCGGCCTGATTGTCAGCGAGATACGTATCGCTTCACAAACCAACACCGGTACCGAAAATCCCGGTGAGCTGGTATCGTATGATCAGGAAGGATTTCCAGCGACCACCGCTCTATATTCCCCTAATCACGGGCTAACCTGGGCTCAGGTAAGCATGTCGCAAGGGAGCGCACGCCTGCTGAAACATTCCATCGATATTTATCTGAATGAAGGTGTCGCTGGCAGGAGTCACCACTCAAGCAAAGAACAAGCCATGGACGGGGTTCCTTTGATCCGAAGGGGTCTCGTTCGGGGAGTTATCTTCACCCGGAGACCTGTCACTGGCCCTGATTGGGTTTCATTCAAATCTAAAATTGACCGGCTCAACCAATCTACCTGGGCATGATCCAGCGCCCATCGATTTCCGCAGGAATGTTCCGCAGCGATTCTGCCGAAGTCAGTTGATCGGCAACGATCTCGCGGATAACTCCAGCGTCACTGGTCAAATATGGCAAATCTTTGAGATGTTCGGCTCCTGACTCGACTCCCATCATGAAGTCCGATGTGCCAATGACAAAATCCCGATTATTGACGACACCGCGTTCCCTGTCAAAGAGCAGCGTACCGTCAGCAAGCGATATGGTGCGGACCCGATTTGTGTTGTTTTGCCGTTCGACCGCGATGATCAGACCGCTTTGCATTAAAGCGCCGTAGGGTTTGGTACCAGAAACGGCTGCGTCGAAAATTTTAACCAAGGTGCCGGTGGAGGCGGGGCCGACTTTGACAGCGCGCGTCGCAAAGGGCATAACGTCGAACAGGTCTTCATACAAGACTTCGCCGGCGTCAAAAGTCGAGCGGATCGTTCCAGTGTTTATGAGCGCAATATCACTTTGCAGGGTTTCTCTCAAGGTGTCCGTTAAAAACCGCGCCATCGCGCTATCTTTGTTGAAATCCTTATTCACTTTTCCACCAGCACGCGCCAAACGGCGACCGCGCAAATGCGCAATGTGACTTCGAGCTGCATCGATTAGCTGCTCGACGCTTGGCTGTTGTACCATTGGCTCACGATACAGGGTGACGCCCTGAAGATCGTCGCTTTGACAGATGTCAGCAAGCTGCGGGTCACACTTTTTATGATAGATTTTGATTCCAGATTTTACACGGGATTTTGCCGGGTCAACTGAGCGAGTTTGCGCATTGTAAACCAGATCGACCATTCCATACATTCTGCCGCCAGATCCCGATTGTACAATGGGCACGCCATCGACGTCATTGCGTTCGACGCGGTGTGTGTGCCCCGCAATAACGGCATGGAGATGACTACCGCTCGCACGAATCTCGCGCACCATTTTTGAAACATCCCGCCCTGCGAGGTCGCTGTCATGAATGCCAACGACAAAAATATCAGCTTGCGTCGCCAGCGATTGATAGAGATCCAAATAGGTAGTCAGCGGATCTCGAAAGCAGAGGTCCGCAACATTGCTGCTTACCGTCGTGGTCGGAGTTGAGGGGTGATCAAGCCCGATTAGCGCTATTCGTAAGCCGCCTTTGTTAAGGATCTGATAAGGGCGGACCCAAGCAGGGCGTTCGGCTGTGCTCCAGTTTATTCCCTCATTGCCATCGAGCGGCGCACAATAGCTACCGTTCACAGCGACTACTCTTCCTGTCGATAAAGATTTGAGTGAAGCCTTATAAAAAGTGTTGGCCGACAGCAGGGGAAAATCCAGACCATCCAAAGCCGCCAACAGAGCACCGCGAGGGTTCCTCGCCACAGCGGCGGTTGAGGCGGATACCGAGTCCTCAAGCCAGCCCACTGGTCCGAAATCGTAGTCATGGTTACCGGGGACAACGGCGTCGTAGCCGATGGCTCTCATGATCGAGAGCGTTGTTTTACCTTCGTCGAAATTACTCAGGAGGCTACCTTGAAACTGGTCGCCCGCATCTACCAACACCAATCCTGACCGTCCAGGGTATACACGAGACATTCCCTGACGTATGGCAGCGACTGTCGATGCCCATGCGCTCATCCCGCCGATCGGATCTCCTGATTCAAAACTGGGCTCGATGCCGCCATGAATGTCATTTGTGCCAACAATCGTAATCAGGTGCTCGTTTTCATTTAATGTAATATCAGAGTCTTGCAAATCCCCTGAGGATGTCGGGCGGGGTTTACAGGCAACTGCCAATAGAATTGAAAGCATCAGGCTTAAGCAAGCCCTGCATTTTTGATCATGCTGCATAATCGCCTCTCCACATTCACTTTAGCCAATATTAACACCAACACACCCTATCGTCTTCAATACGCCGGAAAGCCTGACTGAGGGGAGGGAGGGGGGCATTGAAAACGCTAACATTTTAGGCTGATCAACACCGGTTTCACAGATTACTCAATAATTTTCGGAATATTCCGATAGAGATTGGGCTTGTACAGAACGTCGATAAGCGGAAGCCTTCTAATTCAGATTCAATGTTTTCAGAGGTCTCTATAAAATGACCAGCCACAATCCCCAGACTCGTTTTGCTTCCCGACTGGCATCGCTTGTCATGGGCTTAGCTGTGCTAAGCTGGGCCGGTTGTACTGGCAGCGACTTCAGTGGCGTGGGGGCACAAAAAAAGCAAGACACCGAGAAGAAAAAGAGCGGCACAGGGGTCGATGACGGCGAACCAGATGCGTTGGGCTCGGAATCCGGCCTTGAAACTCCCGGGAAGAGCGTAACCGTTGGGGACACTGACGACACCATTATCTCTGCCGATGGCGAAACGATTAAAAAAATCGTCATTGGCGAAGAGGGTGACTGCTCGACGGTCAGCAATCTCGTGGAAAATTCAGACTTCGAAAAAGGCAACACCGGCTTTACCTCCCGATTTACATTCGACGGGACTTGTCGGGGACAATATTCGCCAGGCGGGGCCTTTCAGTATTCGGTAAACGCTACACCCAGTACCTGTCATGTGGGCTATGCTGCTTCGTCTGGAGACAAGGGCCAGATGCTTGTTGTGAACATGCCTGCCGCGGGGCAAACAGAGAACCGCTTCTGGTGCCAGACCCTGAACGTCAAAGCTGGAAAAACCTACAGACTGTCGGCTCGGTTAAGGGCTGCAGTGCCAAGTGTGACCGAATCCCAGCCGACATTTGTCGCTTTCACCATCGACGGGTCAGAAGTCATGGCGACTTTTAAGTTGGAAAAAGACTGGAAGGAGCACCGTCAGGTCAGTATTCCAAAAACTTCAGGCGACATCGTCTTCTGCGGGGAGAGTCGTACGCAAAACACAGAGAGTACTGATTTGATCGCCGATGATTTCACGTTTGGTGAATGCAAAGAGTAACTCACGACACTTTCCCATAGTGGCATCATAATATAGAATCATCAGATACAATCACCTGTTGGCGTTCCAGATGATGCTCAAAAAAACTGTCCGCAAAATTGTGATCTGGACTCTGGGTGGCGTGATCGGCCTCATCACTGCCGGTTACCTGTCTTTTCTGGCGATGATGGTCATCACTGAAAACAGCCTCATGGAAGACGCGCCGTTCCACGCCTCAATCGACTACCGCTCCCGCAAGCCTCACGAACTGACGCTGATCGACGAAGGAGCGCGGTCGCTGGCAGCGCGGTTGAAAATCATCAGAGAAGCAACCTCGCAACTTGATCTTGAATTCTTCATCTACGAGCTCGATGCAACCAGCCGCATCGTGACGCAAGCCCTGGCGGCAAAAGCCCGTGAAGGCGTCAAAGTCCGTATTCTTGTGGATTTTTCCCTCGCGGTATTCAAGCTGGCGCCAGCCTACGCCCATATGCTGCAGGAGTCTGGCGTCCAGGTGAAGTATTACAACACGGCCTCTGTCATGCGCTTTTTCAGGGTTCAGCACCGCACCCACCGCAAAATTCTTCTTGGCGACCGGAACGTAGCCATCATTGGTGGTCGCAATATTGCCGATGACTATTTTGACCTCTCCCATCACTACAATTTCCTCGACAGCGACCTCCTGATCCGCGGCCCGGTCGTTGCAGCTATGCAGGAAAGCTTCGACCTCTACTGGAATTCAACTTGGGCACTGAACCCAGCGGACTCCGGCTGGGAGAGGGACACTCCTGTTATCAGCGATTTTCTTTCGCCAAGTGAACAGGACGCTGAGGTACACGAAGCCATCGCCAGGGTTGAGGCGGACATGACAACGCACACCTGCAACGATCTGCATTTTGTGACGGACTATCCTGGGTCTGGTGTCAATTACCGAAAAGTTTTCCCAGCCATCGCCGCAGAGCTGGAATTAGCAAAGACGGAGGTTATTGCCGAAAGCCCCTATTTCGTCCTTCGTGGCGACGGAGCAGCGATGATCAGAGCATTGACCGGCCGCGGAGTCAGACTGAACATCCTCACCAACAGCCTGAAGTCAACCGACGCCTATTACACTGTTGCGCCACTTTTGAGCTCCCTAAAGGGTTTGGTGCAGGAGAACTTCACACTCCACACCTATAGCGGCGCAATCCCCGCCGCCTACGCCAGCATCCCCAACCGGTCGGACCGCTGGGGGGTTCACTCCAAGCGCGGCGTCATCGACGAATCGACCATCATGATCGGCACCTACAACATCGATCCGCGATCGGCAAATCTGAATTCTGAATTGATGGTTGTCTGCCGCGGTAACCGCGACCTGGCTCTGCAGATGAAGAACAACATTCTGGCGCGCATGAAGCAGTCCCATCTTTTGCTGGACGGAACCAATTCCCCCGACGTGGATAACCTCATCGGTGACGCCCCCTGGAAGAGCGTCATAGCGATGATCATCGCCATTCCTGTGTCGAGCATGTTTGATTTTCTTTTGTAGGGCGACGGCGGGCTGCTATTTAAGCGTCATAAAAGCAAAATACTCACCAAGGTCTGTTTCACAGGTAAGATTTACGGCACAGGTTGGGCAGCGTTGGGCAGGAACCATCGCACCTCCCTGAAAAAACTTCACTTTGTCGGCCGCGATGCTGATATTTGATGATTTTGCGCATTTCTCACAAATAAATGGCAGTATCACTGACTTAACCCGATCTACCCGCGGTCCCCAGTAGAGAAACCCTTCCATCATGTTGGCCATGTCAATGAAGGGTGACGAGCAGTTATGAAAGAAAAGTTGTGCCTGAAAATTATCCTGAATAAAGACCAGCCAGGCTCGAACGCCATGACTGTTAATGCTTTCGACCTCAGCCAGCGAAAGGTGCAGGGGCCGCGGCAGGGCGGCAAGGGGCGACAGGTCCAGATGCTCGTCAAAGCTCCCGGCCAGATGATAGACGTTGCCCACCAGGGAAATCGTGATTGCCATTTCAACTCCGCACAGAGGCTGAATGTAGTATCTCATGTAGCATACCTCGCCATTTCAAGGCTTAAGAATTCTTAAGCTGGCAGGTACCTCCGGACTTTTGCGCTGTGTACCGTCAAATAGTACAATCTAAGCATCTTTTTTTTCAACCTCCCCTATTCCAGGAGACTTTTCATGATCTCAAGGTCTGAACACATTTTCGTAGCCTCACTGATCATCACAGCTCTCTCAACTTTCGCATGCGGCAAAAAAAAGGAAGAGGATGAAGTAGAATACGGCAGCCTGAAAGTTCAATTCGCGAACGCATCCACGGCGGCTCTCGCCGGCACAGCTGCCGCCCCGTCAGAGTTCGGCGTAAAGCTCAAATATGTCATCGCCGTTGAAGACAAAGACGGCGCCACAGCTGACACCGGTTGGAATGGTAACAACAAAGGAAATGCAGCGAAAATATGGGCGAACCCGGCCTGCTCATCGGTTACGACCAGTGACGATGGCGTCATGGTTGGTGAGATAAAAACTGACGCCGACTGCGCCGCTGCCGGCATGGGTTACTTCGACCTCAATCGCGACACTGCCGCGGTAAATACCGACCTCAACAGCCAGAACGCCGCCGTACCAGTCGGAACTTATCGCTATATCGGTATGGCATTTCTCGGTGAACAACAAGGCGGCAACAACACCTACCAAAACATCAAATGGGCTCACGCGGACTCGGGCGTCACAACGCAGGAATATGCGAAAATCCAGGTTGAATGGACGGCAAAATTCGCCGAACCCATCACCATCAGCGAGGGGCAGAAGTTAACCGTCACTTTGAGCTATGATCTTGCGGCGGCGGTCACTACCGGCCTTGCCGGCGCTGGTCAGGAGAAACAAGCAGGCGGTGGGACCTATCAGCCCGGTCGCTACGACGATTGCGACTCGTCACTGTCCGTTTGCTTTGACGTCCCGGCATTTACCTTGTCTGCCGCGGCGCAGTAACTTTTCGCAAATGGAAACCCGCTAGTTTGCCTTCGCGAAGGAAAACTGGCGGGTTCCGCCCCCCCCTTTTTTTCTTCCAGCAATTTCAATATATTCTCACCATTTACAACAACAATAATAATGCAATTGATTTATTCTTAGAATAATGTAAAACGCTCCTATTATTATACTTAAGCCCCCCAAAATAGTTTCGAGGATTCATAATGACCATTAATAATTCTATCATTGCAATAGCTGTCGGTTTAATCTCCTGGACCCAACTCACCGCCACCGAATCATGTCGGGTCGTTACGGTCAATGAATCAGCAAACATTTGGGAGGAGGGCTTGGGGACATATGGAGACCCCGAGGTCGACAGTGACTCTCAAACGGTCGTTCTCGATGCCACCGGAAATCGCGTCAACGAAATTGCTGTAGGCCAAATGAGCTGGATGGCCGACGATGCCGTTCTTCGGAAATCAACGGTTCAGGGTAAAGCTACGTGGGAGGCCCAGCCTGAAGGAACCGATCAGAAAATTAGAGTTATCGTCTACTCAAGCATGCGCGGCATTGTACTCCTTGCAGATGGCAATTCGTCTTTTGCCCGCGTCGCTACCATCGACTGCAGCTCGCTGCAAACTCTCGAAAACGCCGCCCTTGTTCATGACAACGTTATCCGTTTGAGCCAAGTCGAACGACGCGCGCTGCCTGCAGCTGTCCGGGCAGAAATGTCAAAAACCGACATCCCCTTCGAACTCGGTGACGGCTACTACGATCTTAAGTGGTCACGGCTCTACCGCGTCGTCGAACAAGATGGAAGTACAGCCGGCTACATGGAAGAGGCACATTTGACCTACACGGAAGGGGATGATGTAGATGTCATCGTACGCTACGATCGCAATGGGCTTCGCCATGGTGACATAGAATAAAGTAGAGTTACAAAACAGCGCACATGATTGATTCTTGCGCGCTGTTTTTATTTTTACTGCCAGCTCGCTACCCTAGAAAAAGTCGATACGCCCCCACCCCAAGAAATCCCAAGCCAAGGGATTCCAGGGCCAAGCGATAATATCTTCTAAAAGCTGATACTGCCCTTACCCCACAAGACTTTTAAACCTAACACGCCGACTCCCAGGGCAAAATCGTAATGGAGCCGATTTTTATTTTTTCTTTTGTAGGCCCTAAGGCCAACATTTTGATTTTTTGATCGGTGGCTTTTTTACTAAGTGCTTTGAGTACTTCGAAATCCCGCAAATCGACCTTCTCGTCAAACAGCAATTTTATCGCCGTAAGAGTCCCGGATTTATCTTCAATCAAAAAATGAACAATGCTGCCCTTAGTTGTTCGATAATAAAATATCTTCGACTCGCCATTGAGAAGATATTCATTCCGAGCAAGGATTTGTTGCAACAAGACTGTATAGAGTTGTCTTTCAAGTCCCGCGCCTAAAAAGATTGCGAACGCCACATCACATAGAAAGAAAATTGGCTTTCCGGTACCAATTCGATGAGGTTCCACCTTGTTAATTACAAACAGCATCTGCAGTGCTTCCAGATGTGTATTCACAACTCGTGGATCTCTTTTTAAAAAACGTGCGATCTGTCCTGCCGAGGGGTCTTCCAGTCGCGCAATAGCCGTGACGATCGACATCGCAAGGTCAGGATTTAGCTTTGCCCTTGGAATGAGGGCCAAGTCCCGATTCACAGTAGTATCGATCCATGACTTTATTTGCTCCTGCCGCTCACGATCATCCCGGATGAAACAAAATCCGGGCATACCTCCACGAGCCATGTATCTTAAAAATTCTCCACGAGTGATGTCGGACTTTTCATTCAGAGGGAAGTTTCCTGACATCGGTATTTGCAAAGTCTCCGTGCAGGTCATGGGATACAATTTCATAATGCTAATCCGCCCGGTCAGCGATTCGCGAATCAAGGTTTTCTTCGAGAATTCGGTCGAGCCTAGTAACAGGAATTGACCGGGGCGTGTGTCCTTATCGACAACAAATTTCACAGCATCAAAAATTTTCGGAACTTTTTGCGCCTCGTCTATAACCAGCGGTAGAGCTCCCTCCTTCTGATCCAAAAAAGATTCCGGATTTCGGTGCGCAAACTCGAGAACTGTCGGTTGATCAAAGGTTTTGTAGATCAGTCTGGGACGGTCTGGCAAAAGCAGGTCTCTAGCCAGGAAGCTCTTACCGGTTTGCCTGGCTCCCTGAATCCCTACGACTCTGAATAAAGATAGTTTTTTTAGAAGGTTGGGCGTCCCGTGGCGTTTTCTTTGGTGGGGCATTATTGAATAGACCATTCCAATTTAAGGCAAATATTGCATCGAATTAGAATAGTCTATTTGACTAAGTTGAGCAACTATCAGGTCATTACCGCGTGAGGAGGCATCGTAGCGAGAGTCCGCCAATGCTTTCCGGTGATCGGCAGTCTAGGCAACCAAACGAAAGATCCCTACGGCAATGAATCCAACGCCCAGAGTTTCCAAAACCAACCGGTAGTATTTTTTGAACGCGGCTTCACTCAATCGATCGAGTAGTTTTTTTCCGGTAAAAGTCCCGGCAACAGCTGCCAAACAGGCCACCCCTACGGCGACCGCAAAATCTTCCGGCACCTCAGGCCCTGCCGAGAGGTGCCAGGAAAAATAGGCGATCTTCAGGACGTGAGAAAACACCTGCGTCATTGCCTTGGTCGCCACCACCTGGAGCTTTCCCAGAGAGGTCTGGGTGAAGAAAGAGTCCAGCACCGGCCCGGCAGCTCCCGCGACGAGCTGGCTCCACATCATGACAAACCCGCAGAGGATCGCATCCGGCAGGCGGGTGATGTCGAGCTTCAAATGCACGCGGTCGAGTATCCGCGGCAGGAAAGCCACGAATCCCAGAGATAAAAAAATCACGGTTTTACTGGGAACGAAGGTGGCAGCAGCTGCGGCAAGCGCTCCCGCAACCAGACCCCCGAGATAATTGAAGACCACCGACCAGGAAATGGACGTCCTCAGGATCCAGGCTCGCGAGCCATTCGCCACTCCCTGAATGACGCCATGCGCGATCATCGCGAGTCCTACGGCCAGGAAACTGCTGAGTACTGCCATCAGGAGAATGCCGCCCGCCATGCCAAAAACACCTGATATCACTGAAGTAATGTACGCAGCGCTGACCATGACCATCATGAGATCCCTCCTTTTCTCGCGCTGCCCATTCCATTTTAAGGCGTTGAGCAACCTTTCTTGACTTTACGGTGGAACCATTAAAAACTATATGGACTTATGTGACTCGTATTAAGTCGCAAAGAGACTTATTTGTGGGGTGCTCGAGATGTTCGATGGTTTGGAAACCTTGGCAGCCTTTTCCCGACACGGCACTTCTGCCCGTGCGGCAGTAGCGTTGCGCATTACTCAAGCCGCCGTCAGCAAACGCATCGCCGCCCTCGAAAAGGAACTCGGATTTCCACTTTTGCGGCGTTCCGGGCGGCTTGCTGTGCTGACCGACGCAGCTGCCGCTTTTCTTCGCGACGCAGAACCCCACCTCGCAGCAATCCGCGAGGCGCGCACGCGCGCCTGCCTGACAGACCGATCGCCGTTACGCCTGGCCCTGTCGGAATCTCTGGCTCTCTCGTGGGGTGGCGAATGGGTGGCCGGCTTTCAAAGCAAGCATCCGGAAATCCGACTGGACCTGCATGTCCACCGGGCGCCCCTGGCCGTGCAGCAGGTCGCGGCCGGGAAATACGACCTGGCAGTGACACCTTCATGGACGGGCACGCCGAAAAATTTACAGTCGTTCGTCATTGGCCGCGAAAAAATAGTTTTGCTGGCGTCACGGCTCCCATTTGCTCCTTCCGACACCTACGACGTCCTGACGATCGAAGAGACCTCGGCAACCTGGAGCGGGGTTGATCAGCAAATCCAAAGTGCCTGCAAGCGCCTGGGGATACGACTCGTCATCGCAGGCAGGATCGAATCATTTGCGGCGGTCGTGCAGATGGCCCGCGTCGGATTGCGTCACGGACTCGCACCAGCAGGAATCGGCGCGTCTCTGGGGTTCCCGCGGGAAAGGACCATCGATATCTTTGATGGCCGGGTCGCCCGGGAAATCACCTTGGTCTGCAGGGCCTCGGTTTCGCGAAACCCCGCTGTTAAAACCTTTCGCGAATACCTTGAAACAGAGATGAAGGCGCGGCAGTAATTGAACGTCGCCAATTCAAAGGTCAGGAAATCTGGGGAAAGGATCTCAGCATACCGGCTGTTCTCTGGAACATACTCAGGAACTGGAATCTATTTCCTGAGTATGTCCAAGTCAAGTGGTGGGCTGCGCGACGCTTCCAAGCTAAATACTAATGAAATTGTCCCTTTTCATTTTTCGTGAATCACACTCATCGTCATCCATTTCCCCTGCCAGAAGCGCCAGACCAGGATCAGATTGATCGTGACCGCGTAAACAGCTCCAAAGCTCCAAGCGAGGATCACGGCACTTTCGGACTCCCGAACCAGCCAGGCCGGCAGTACCATGATCGGCCAGGGGATCAGCAGTGCCATGGCCGAAACGAATCGCGTGTCGCCTGCGCCTTTCAGGGCAAAGGAAATATTGAGGTAGGCGCTGTCAAACAACGTAAAGATAGCGACGATCTTCAGGATGGACGGAACCAAAACCGATACCTGATCCCAAAGCATCTTGTTTTCTTCGTTGTGAAACCACCCTGCATAGAAATGCGGAAACAAAGCAAACGAAGTTCCGACGGAAATCATATAAATCAGCGAAATACGCACTCCATCCCAGGTGGCGATCCGTGCTGCCTCAGGATTTTTTTCTCCGATATTCTGACCAACCAGAGTCATGACCGCCTGTGCAACCCCCATACTCGGGAGAACGGCAAGCATCATGATGGTCACTGCAATACTGCTCGCAGCAAGCGCTGCATCACCTTGAGCCGTGTTTCCCATAATGATCAAAAACACCGTAAACGCGAGCCCTTCGAGCGCCCATTGCAATCCACTGGGTAGCCCGAATTTGAGAAAGGGACGCATCAAAGGCCAGCGCAGGGCTCGCTTCGATAAAACGCCATATGTAGTTTCATTTGTTTTATTGAAGACCAGGTAGCAGCCAAAAAGCGCCGCGCCGTATGTAGCAAGGGCCGTGGCATAGCCGGCGCCAGCGACTCCAAGGCGCGGAAACCCCATTCGCCCTTCAATCAGCAAATAATCGAGCACAGCATTCAATGCCAGTCCGACAAAATTGACTCCGATCACTGTACGCGTCCGACCGAGTCCGGTAAAATAGCCGCTGACCGATGCCACCAGAGCGGTCGGCAGAGCAGACCAGGTCAGGGAGTTGAAATAGGCGACTTCTAACGTCTGAACGATCGGCGTGTGACCGACCAACTCAAAAAAAGGAACAGAGAACAAAATGAGTCCCAAAAACAACACGCCACCGATGAGGCTCACATAGATTGATTGCCAAAGAGCGCTACCGACTTCACGTTCTTTGCCGGCACCGACATATTGTGACACGAATGCAATGACGTAGTTGGCGGTACCCTGTAAGAGTGCCATCGGCACCCAAAAAACACCCATGACCGCCATCGCAGCGCCCAAAGCTTCCGTCGAAAAGTCACCCAAAAAAATACGGTCGATGGTTAACTGGAGGTTCCAAAAACTGTTGGCGACAATTAGCGGCCAGGCAAGGGCGAGCAGACTCTTCCAACGCTTCAACATATGCAGCTCCTGGGTGAGTCTGAATTGTACACCATTTCAATCAGGTTGCGGGTAGATCGCCCGCCCCTCGCGATCAACAACCTCGCGAAAAGATTCCGGCAGCGACTCATAGTCAACGACATCAACGACGTAAGGCAACGAGCTCTCAGCTAAGCGGGCACGCAAGTCGCCAATTTGAGCCAGCCCGACCGGACCATGGCTACCCTTCAGGCAAATGTCTAAATCACTATCCTTCCGCGCGGAGTTCTTAACACGGCTACCAAAGATTACCGCGGTTGCATCCAGACCGCTAAGTATCGCGCGGATGATCTGTAACTCATCTTTGGTGACCTGCATTTAAGCAAGCCCCTTTAGCTTTTGAATAACAGCATCGACATGGTCCGCAAAATCGGGAAGGCATGCATAGATTTTTTTTGCGACTTCTTCTTTATAGATGTGGCTCGAAAGATTGCGCAATTCGATGAATTCAAACCACTTCGTTGGATCCGTAACCACATGGATCTTCATCGCCAGCCGAAAAGTGTCGCGGCTGTTCGACACCTGTTCACCGTATAATTCAAGCACGCGTCGCAGGGTTTTCCACACTAACTCGAGGGTAAATTCGAAACACTGAATCGAGGAATTTCGCGTGAACTCGTCCTCGGGCTGCGCCAGAGACCGTCCCAAGGCTGCGCGGGCGTCGAGCAGGGATTGTGCTTCAATTTTTCCCAAAATCTTCCAACTCATACCCAAAGAATACAGGTCATTGAATCCAATGGCTATATTTCTCCTCCGAAGGGACAGTTTTTTGCATCACACCCAACGATTGATTCCCCCAGTCGCTAAAAAGCCTTAAAATGTTTACTCGCAGTTGCAAACTTCACAGCACCGCCCAATTGCCGAAAATGAGGACCAGACCATGACCGAAGTGTTTTCCGCCGTTGACGGAAACGAAGCCGTCGCCCGCATCGCCTATGCCACCAATGAATTTATCGCGCTCTACCCAATCACACCGTCCTCCGGTATGGGCGAATGGGCAGACGTCTGGGCAAACGAAGGGCGACGAAATATTTACGGAACCGTGCCGAAGATCGTCGAAATGCAGTCAGAAGGTGGCGCAGCGGGCGCAGTCCATGGCGCGTTACAGACAGGCTCGCTCAGCACGACCTTCACGGCTTCCCAGGGCCTGCTGCTGATGATCCCCAATATGTATAAAATCGCCGGGGAACTCTCGCCGATGGTCCTGCACGTCACCGCCCGGACGCTCGCCACACACGCGCTGTCTATTTTTGGTGACCATAGCGATGTGATGTCGGTGCGATCCACAGGATTTGCCATGCTTTCCAGCGCGAGCGTTCAGGAAACCATGGACATGGCCCTCATAGCACAGGCGGCGACGCTGGAAAGCCGCATTCCATTCCTACATTTCTTTGATGGCTTCCGCGTGTCGCACGAAGTGCAAAAAGTGAAAATAATTCCCGATGAGACCATCGCAGCGATGATTGACGAGGAGCTGATAACGGCCTACCGCGATCGCTCTCTCTCTCCCGAACACCCAAGCATCCGCGGCACAGCGCAAAATCCCGACGTATTCTTCCAGGCCCGGGAGAGGTCGAACCCATATTATGACGCCTGTCCACAGATCGTTAAAAAATATATGGACCGCCTGGCCAAGCTTACCGGTCGTCGCTATCGCCCATTCGACTATGCAGGTGCTCCCGATGCCGAAGATCTAATTATCATTATGGGATCCGGATCCGTCACGGCTTCAGAAACTGCTCTGGCATTGCAGGCGGCCGGCAGGAAGGTTGGCGTGATGACGGTTCGCCTTTACCGCCCCTTTGATACGGCATCCTTTTTTGAATCCATGCCACTATCCGTAAAACGCATCGCCGTTTTGGACCGCACAAAAGAGCCTGGCGCCGGAGGTGAACCGCTGTTTCTTGATGTCGTTGCGGCGATATACGAACGCGGGACTTCGATGCCACACATCATTGGCGGTCGCTATGGTTTGTCCTCTAAAGAATTTACACCGGCAATGGTCAAAGGGGTCTTCGATCATCTCGCTTCAGCAAAGCCACTGCCGAGGTTTTCCGTAGGCATCAACGACGACGTGAGCCACCTCAGCATTGCTTACGATACCGATTGGAGTATCGAGTCGCCGCAGGTAACCCGTGCTTTATTTTATGGGCTTGGCGCGGACGGAACCGTTGGGGCCAACAAAAACTCCATAAAGATCATCGCAGAGGAAACGGAAAATTACGCCCAAGGGTATTTTGTATACGATTCGAAAAAATCGGGCGCGATGACCATCTCGCACCTGCGCTTTGGTCCCAAACCCATAGCCGCGCCATATCTGATTTCCAAAGCAAATTTTGTCGCCTGCCATCAGCCGCCATTCCTCGATCGTTTTGACATGCTCTCAACCTTGATGCCGGGTGGGACCTTTCTGCTGAATTCACAGCATGGACCAGATCAAGTATGGGGCCACCTGCCGCGAAAGACACAAGAAGACCTCCTTGCCAAAAACATCAAGTTGTATGTCATTGACGCATTTGACGTCGCCCGCAAAGCGGGTATGGGTCGGCACATCAACACCGTCATGCAGGTTTGTTTTTTTGCGATCTCGGGGGTTCTTCCCCGCGAGGAAGCCATTGCGGCAATCAAAAAATCCATAAAGAAGACATACGCGCGTAAGGGTGACGACGTCGTCGCCCGAAATCTGGATGCCGTAGACACCACACTCGCTCATCTGCACGAAGTTCCCCTGGCAGGCAAAAAAATCGAGGCCCCTGCCGCCGCTGCATCGCTGACTGCCGGTGCGGATCCCTTTGTGCGGGACGTGCTCGGCGAGATCATCGCTGGCCGCGGCGATAGCCTGCCTGTCAGTGCTTTTTCGGCCGACGGTACCTTTCCGACCGCCACATCGCGCTGGGAAAAGCGCAACATCGCCACCGAAATCCCGGTATGGGCCGAGGACATCTGTACCCAATGCGGAAAATGCGCGTTCATCTGTCCCCATGCCGCGATACGCATCAAGGTCTATGAAGGCGAAAAAGTGCTGACGCAAGCCCCCGCATCATTCAAGACCGCTGCAGCCCGCGAAAAAGAATGGAAAGGCCTCAATTTCTCTGTCCAGGTCGCGCCCGAAGACTGCACCGGCTGCCAGATTTGTGCAGAAGTTTGCCCGGCAGTAAGCAGAACGGACAAGACAAAGAAAGCCTTGGTCATGGCACAGCAGGAGCCACTGGTCACACAAGAGCAGAAAAACTGGGAGTTCTTCCTGGGAATTCCCGAGCTTGATCGCGATAAAATAGATGTCTCATCGGTCCGGCAGCAGCAGGCCCAGCAGCCGCTCTTCGAATTTTCTGGCGCCTGCACCGGCTGTGGCGAAACGCCTTACCTGAAATTATTGACTCAGCTTTTTGGGGATCGTCTGGTCGTGGCGAACGCCACCGGTTGCTCCTCGATCTATGGTGGGAACCTTCCCACGACACCGTGGACGCGCGACGGATCTGGACGGGGACCAGCCTGGGCAAATTCACTTTTCGAAGACAATGCTGAATTTGGCCTCGGCATCCGCCTGTCTCTCGACAAGAAAACGGAAATGGCTCGCGAACTGCTAAGCCAACTCGGCGCGAACGTCGGTGACGAGCTCGTCAGCGGCATTCTAAACGCCGATCAATCGACCGAAGCCGGCATCCGCGCCCAAAGGCAGCGCGTTGCGACGCTGATGGAAAAACTTCCGTCGATCACTGACATAAACGCCCGTCGTCTCACCCCACTCGCTGAAATGCTGGTTCGTAAAAGCGTGTGGACCGTTGGGGGCGATGGCTGGGCTTATGACATTGGATTTGGTGGACTCGATCATGTCATCGCCAGCGGTCACAACGTCAACATTCTGGTGATGGACACGGAAGTCTATTCTAACACCGGTGGACAGGCCTCTAAGGCGACACCCTGCGGGGCGATTGCAAGATTTGCGGAAGGAGGCAAAAGACTCGGCAAGAAAGATCTCGGACTAATGGCCATGTCTTATGGGCATGTTTATGTCGCCTCTGTTGCCATGGGGGCCCGCGACCGTCAGACCTTGCGCACGTTCATCGAGGCTGAAGCTTACCCGGGGCCATCGCTGATCATCGCCTATGCGCATTGCATCGCACACGGCATCAATATCACCAAAGGTCTTGAAAATCAGGACGCCGCTGTGCAGGCAGGGCGATGGCAACTTTACCGCTATAACCCGGCCCTTAACGCAGAGGGCAAGAACCCGTTACAGCTGGATTCCAAGCGCCCAACGATGCCAGTCCGGGAATACCTGGCCCGTGAAAACCGTTTCCGGGCACTGACGCAGACCAGACCGGGGGACGTCGAAAAACTCTATGACTTCGCGCAAAAAGAAGTCGACATGAAGTGGGATTTCTACGAGTATTTAGCTTCACGCGGGTCTGCTTCCAAAGAAAGTTGACCGCCAGCAAAGACTTTTATGCGAAAAGACTTCTACGAAAGAGGCTTTCATGGTCAGCAAGATCAGCTTTGAAACACTCGACCTGATGGACGCGCTTGATTTGGCGATCCTGATCGAAAAAGAAGCCGAAGAACGCTACCGGGAATTCGCAAAAATGGTCGGCTCCCAAACCGACGGCGATGCCGGCCATTTTTTTGAGCTGATGGCAGGAAATGAGGCAAAGCACGGCGCTGATTTATGCGCGAGGAGAAAGCAGCTCTTTGGCGCGAAGCCTATGCGGGTGACTGCACGGCAGATCGAAGATGTGGAGGCTCCCGAATACGATAAGCCCCGAGCCTTCATGTCTGTTCGTCATGCATTGGAAGTGGCACTGGCCAGCGAAGTAAAAGCGCAGAAGTTCTTCGAGAATGCCTTGAAGCACATCACCGACAAAGAGGTCTCGGCCGTTTTTCTGGAACTTCGTGACGAAGAGATTGATCATCAAAGATTGGTCAAGAACCAAATGGAAAAGACCGATCCCAGCCTCGAGCCGGTCCGCAAAAAGGGGGAGATTGACGAGCCCCCTGGACTCTGAGGGTGCGCTCGGCCAAACCTTAAAAAGAGTACCCAACGATACTACTGCCCGCAAACCGCAGGCCGCCCTTCTTGGCGCGGTCAAGGGCTTCGATGGATCTATCCCGCTCAACTGCATTGACCCCGTCTTGCCCACCGTCGTCAATGTAGCGGCCGGAATAGGCGACGGTCGTGCTGGGACCGAAGTCTAACATCAGGGTCATGCCATTTTCCCAAATCCAGTGCCACCCAAGGGGCACATGGAGGTCTGTTGTCGAAGACTCGTAATTCACCTCTGTAAAAGTCGGTGCAAGAGCGGTTGAACCGTCTTTTTCTTCGTCAAACAGATAGCGGTTTTTCGTAAAGTTTACACCGGCACCCCAGAAGAAGGCCGATGTCTCCCACGGATAAAAATGAACGAATGGCGATACGGTCGTTGTTGATTCTTTCATTTCGCGAACGTTGGCGTCTTCAGACTTGTTGGTGGCATAAGATTTTTTTTCGCGATCGATTTCAATATCCTCTTTTGCGGCACCACCGGCGACACCAACCCCGACATTACCTGTCGGACGGTAGCTGGCTCCCAGCAACCCGATCGTCACGTTGCGCTGCTCCCGCACCATTTTAGCGCGGCTGGGCGCACAACCCGGGAGAACAACGGCAGCGGTCAGGAGACTTAAGGCGACCATTCCGCCGGAAACGAAAATGCGGTGTGTTCCTGCCATCATGATTGCCTCCAAAATAAAATGGATATCAATCAATGGTATACGGACACGACATCACCGCATAAGAGGCAATAGTTGCCGAGGGAAGGCCTATCATTCAGGCGCTTTCGGGCAATGCGCTTAAAAGAAATGATAAGCACTTATAAGCACTTATAAGCACTTATAAACAATCATAAACAATCGATCGATGCTTCTTTGGCAACACCAAATGGCTTTTCTTCTGGAATGTTCCACTGTTTGTCGGATTCAATCAACTCGACGCCGGCATCAAATTGGTAGCAGGACATCGCTCCCTCAGGATCCTCATAGAGATCGGGAGTTTTGCGGTACTTTCCCGACAATTCAACCGTCATGATATTTCCTCTGCGGGAGAGCACGTCAAATTTGAAGGACTCGAAGTCATCAAAATGCGTTTCCATTTCGCCGGTCGAAACTTCGAGGCGCTGGCGGGCAAAGTCATAAATCTTGCGCGCCAGACCTTCGTCGCGCAAGGGAGTCCTGCCATTGAATCCATCATGTATCGACACGGAATCTGCAGAGCTGGAGGGAGCCGAATCGCCTCCGGAGGTGGTTTTGCAGCCGTTCAGTACGAGCAATGTACTCAAAGCCACCAGTGCCAAGTTAACCAACTTCATCGAATACCTCGATCTATCTGTGGGGGGACAAATGCCTAATTCACAAAAGAGCGCTGCAATGCCACGACCTGACCTACAATTTCAAACGGATCGTCCGCTGCGTATATGGGGCTGAATTCAGGATTTTCAGGCTGCAGAAACCAGCTACCGGACTTGCCTGTGCGCATCAATCGCTTCACAGTCGCTTCTCCATCAACGCGGGCAACGACTATGGACCCCTTCGGAGCATCGCTGCAACTCTTCACAACAAGCCAGTCTCCGTCGAGAATTCCGGCGTTCATCATACTCTGCCCTGAGGCACGCAACGCAAACAGGCTTTCAGGAGCCGGCATGGGCTTGGCAAACATGCTCCTCGACATCCTCAATGTGCCAATGCTGTCTTCTATGGCTTCGCGAGGGTCTCCGGCGGGGACAGCGCCCAAACACGGAATAACAAAGGTATAGGGATCGTCGTCAGCTAAATCCTGCTCGATACGAGCACGCCGTGTTAAAAACAACGCGCGGGCATACTGTTTTTCTGGAGTTTCCAGATATCCTTTTTTTCGCAACGCGTTGATCAGATCCTGCGCCGACCCAATAGCGGAATACCCCATATGGTCGCACAACTCACGCAAAGTGGGCGCTCCACCTGAACGCTCCACGGACGAGCGGATGAAGGCGAGAGCTTTCGATTGTATGTCTGTAAGCTTCTCAGACACTTGCAAAGAGCTCCTGTCACGGTTTACAAAGCACCTATTTATTTCTACATGATGGGACGCCTAACTTCAAGCCGTCCGGGTCAAGTCATCCACAGACAAATCTTGCCCCAATGCTCTTTGTTATCAGCATGTTGGTGTTTTTTGCTATTTTGACAAATTGGGTTTTTACGAGCTCAGGCTACCCCGGTCCTGTTGGACCATAGAGGCCAACGCACCCTCCTGCCCCTACATTTTCGCGATTACGCGCCGATAACTTTGCAGAATGGAAGCACGAAAGCAAAAACCTCAAAACGCCCCCTGGCTGCTCCAGGACGTACTCGACGAACGTCGCGCCGTACAGCGTGAAGTCGAAATCCTGGTCAACACCAAAGGCGAAAAAAATGCACTCCCGGAACTTCTGTCTCGCGTCGCAGATGCCGCAGGCCAAACCGACGAGCCCGGTGAGCAATTGCGTTGTGTTTTTCTTGTCGCTGAAATCATCGATCTGGATCCAAAGGGGACCGAGCTCTCTGAAAGCGCGCTCAAGCGCATCACCGACCTGTCGCGGCTTATCCTGACACGCCATAAAATCACTCCCGATCACCCGGAGTTTGGCTTTCTCCATGGCGAGTCCTACCCGGGATTGGCTCAAAGGGCGTTTCGCAGCAACCCCTGGGAGACCCTCAGTCGACTTGCTGCCCGGGATATGCTCCCGACCGCTTCAGGTCCAGGGAATCAGGCAACAACAATCCGGTCCTCAGTCGAGGAAAAAATCCTGGAGGCGAAGTCTTACATGCGTCTCGGGGCGATGGAACGCGCCGTGTATTTGCTTGCCAATCTGGAACGTACCGCCTCCGATGCAAGAACTCTGGCCTGGGTTCGCCTCCATAAAATCCGCTGTCTGCGTCTGGAAAACAAAAGCAACATGACCGAAACAGAAGTGTCAGCTCGCCCGAACGATTCCGCGTTAACTCATGATGAAAAACGCGCTTTCGAATGGGAAGCACTGATGAACGCTGCGCAGAAGAAAGGGTCCATCTTAGGCCCACTCAAAGAAACCGGGCGCAACCGCCCTTTGCGGAAATTCCGCCCTGTGGTGCTTACATGGCTTTGGGCTCACGCGCTCCAACATACAGATTTTTTGAAGCAAATCCCCAGCAGCCGCAGTATTCGTGAGATGCTGCCGGATGATGCCGCCTACGATGCGCGCGACGAATGGATACCCGTTGTTAAGGCCATTGAGACCATCGAATCGGCCAACATCGAGGATTTGATGCCAGCGGAGCGGGCCGTGCAGGTAAGTCAGGTTCTGGCAGATGTCACAGGAATCTATGACCCAGAAGTTCGTCTATTCGTAACGGCGGCCTGCGGCCGCTGGTTTGTCCGCCATGGATACATCAGTATCGCTGCTTTGGTCACATCGGCCTACAACTCGGCATGTCTGACCATGAGTCAAGGCCAAAGCGCTGACTTATATAAAATCCTGACCGACGTGATGGCTACCGAGGCTGCGATCGTTCCTGAGGCCGGATCGGGCCTCGTGGAAAAAGATTTCCTCTGGCTGGCACGAACGATGAAGCTGTCGTCGTTTGCTATTGGCACGACCCAAACCATGGTGAAGTCGAAGATCAAGCAAGCCTTTTCAGCACCGTCACGACGCCAAAAAATTGTGGATCGCGAAATCGAGGAGCACGCGGCCCGCATCCGGAACTATCTCCGCATTGCCAAAGGGGCCTTGCTGAAATCGGCGCAGGCGGTCGTCTTTCTGGATGCAACCCTACCAGAGCCCATTGCCCGCGAAATTCGCGACCTGACTTCTAATATAGAGCCGCTTGATCACACCCTGTCACGCAAGCTTTTGGAGCAGGAGCTGGGCAAGCCAATCGAGGAGCTCTTCGACGACTGGAATCCCTACCCCGTTGGAGCAGCGAGTATAGGACAGGTGCATCGCGCACGGCTAAAAGACGGTCGCGATGTCGCTGTAAAAATTCAATACCCACGCATGCGGGAGATCCTGATTGATCAGCAGGCCGCCGCACGATTTCTCAGCCCCGTCTCAAAATTCTTCTATCCAGCAGTCGACGTGGAACGCGCCGTGACTGAGATGACTGAGATGCTTCTCGAAGAAACCGACTACAGAAAGGAAATCAGCTATCTGCAAAAAGCCTGGGATGCCTCCCAGCACATTGCGGGCATTCGCGTACCTCGCCCCGTTCACGAACTCTCAACCGAAAAAATCATTACCATGGAATATCTGGAGGGATCCCGTTTTTGGGAATTCGTCCGGGGGGTCAATCAGGAAGAGAGAAACCGTGTCGCCGCGATCATAGTCAAAGCCCACTTCGAAATGCGCTATATATACGGCGTCACGAACTTTGACCCCCATCCCGGAAACTTCGTGTTTGGCCCCGGTTATGTAGGATTGATCGACTTTGGCAGCGCCTCATCAGACAACACCATCATGCTCGATAGCTTCCGCCTCATTTTTCGGACCATCCGGGATGGCAAAAAAGATCAACTAAAAGAAGCCCTGAATTCGTTGGGTTTTATCGGCGACATGTCAGCTTTCGATCTGGATGCTGCGTGGGCTCAGCTCGCCAATGATTTTAAGCCATTTATCGAAGATCGACCAATGAAGTTAAACATGGATTTTGTGAAGCTGAGCCTCGCGGAAATGGCCAAGAACCAAAAAGCCTGGAATCTTCCACCACAGTGGATCGGCCATTTTCGCTCAAATTTAGGCATTTATACCTTGTTGTCAGCACTCGATGCCGAAATCAACATGCACCAGCTGGTCGGCCACCTGTTATAAAAATGCCGAAAGCACAAGAATCTCAGCAGCCGGCGCACCGTAGAAAGCTTCTGCGACAACGACCTGCGTCGTGACTTTAAATCCGTCCCCAACAAGTAAATTGTGGAACTCCTGTAGATAGGCACGACCGGGATCGGCAATCAACACGCGGGTACCAGCATGAGACAATCTCCGGATCAAAGCAGCGAGCAGTGCTGGCTGGTGGGGGTCATACAGGAGATCGCTTCCTGCAATCACATCAAAAGCTCCGGAATATTCATCCGGCTTTGATTGCTCCTCAATTAAACTCCAGTCAAGCTTCCAATACCTGACGCCGGATACCTCGTTAGCGATGGAGTTCCGCCTCAAAAAATGTGGGACGTCCGGGTGGAAATCCGAGACCGTCACGACCGCACCACATCGCGATGCAACAAATCCGGGCAAAGCAAGACCACAGCCTAATTCCAGAAAATACCGCCCCGAAAGCTCCGACGTTCCCAGATCAGCCAAAGCACGTCCGAGTGCACGTGCGGCCGGCCAAAGCGCCGCAAAATAGGGGCACTGATCCAACAGCTCTCGTTCAGTCTTCTGGCCGTTGGCGGTCTGGAATGCCTTTTCGGCAAACATTTGATCGATCGTACGCTCGAAGTCGGTCAGCGCCTCCATTTTAAACGTCAAAGGACCGGTGTCGACCAGATACTCTGTCGTCGCATAACGGATAAGATTATGTGGAGCTGGCATGAAGCGCTTTCAACGCCGCCACGCGTTCGAGCATGGGCGGATGTGAATGATATACCAGTGAATACCAAGGGTGTGTGACCGGCATCGCATGGCTCTTTTCTCTTAGCTTCAATAGAGCTGTGGATAGCGTCTGCGCCTCACCAAGTGTTTCGCGGGCGAAGCGGTCTGCGGCAAATTCATTTCGGCGTGACAACCATGTTCCAATCGGATGAATGCAAAACTCCACCACTGAAAACCACAGTCCGAATACCACCATCACTCCATAGGGACTCGGCCCGGCCAGTCCGAACGCATGATAAAAACGCTCCATCGGCATGAAGACACTCATCAGCCAGAACGTCACCCCGGTCATGACAACACCTCGAATGACGCCCCACCGAACGTGGTGCAATTTGAAATGCCCCAACTCGTGGGCTAGAACAGCCACCACTTCAGGCGGCGTCATCGAGTCGACCAGCGTGTCAAAGAGAACGATTCTTTTTGCGCCAAAAACCCCGGTGAAATAAGCATTGCCATGGCTGGATCGCTTCGAAGCGTCCATGACAAATACTCCGTCAGCACGAAAGCCGGTCTTTTGCGCCAATGCGAAAATTCCATCGCGCAACGCCCCCTCACTTAAAGGTGAGAATTTATTAAAGAGCGGTGCAAGAACCGTCGGATAGATCCATGCGGCAAAAATACTGACCGCGCTCATGGCGGCCCAGGCATAAAGCCACCATTGTGTCCCCATTTTTTGTATCAACCACAGCAACAGTGCCAGCACGGGCGTCCCAACGACTACACCCACTACGATTCCTTTGATGCGATCGATTAAAAAACCTTTAAAAGTCTGGCGGTTAAATCCATGCTTCTGTTCAAGGCGAAAAGTGTAAAACAGCTCGAAAGGCAGCCCGAGCAGGCTACTCGCTATTCCAAGCAATCCAAAAAAACATATGCCGACCACAACAGGACCGTCGCCCACGAGGCCCTGACTGCCGGCAACAGCGATGGCCAGCCTCTCGAAAAATCCCAACCCTCCAGCCGCCAAAAACATCAGCGTCACAAAAGTTGAGGTCACCGTCGACACCACACCGAAGGCATATTTATCCTTGGTGTAGGCAAGAGTCTTGTTCATGTCATCGGGCGTAATTCCCAGTGTCCTGGCGGCGGCATCCCGTCTCTCTGCGGCCAGCCAGTGACTCCGGTTAAGAGCCGAAAGGAACCGCTCGGTCATCAGCTGACCCACTCTAAGCACCAAAAAAAGAATCAGCAGGTCACCCGGGCTTAATCCAGCATTCAGTTCAACGTTCAACCGAAAACTCCTTCTCCAGCAAGTGCCTTTAACCTACTGTTTTTTAAAGTATAAATAAACACATTTAAGTCCAGCACAGCGCCGCCCGATAAGAAACTATGCATAGATTTACTCTTAGAGGAGACGTCCGATGAATGCCAATTCATACAACAAAACGACTCAGCACGTCGCGCGTCTTCTCGGCCTGAGCCGGTCAGGCCCCATCGCCATCTCCACAGCATTGATATGGAGCCTCACTTCCTGCAATACCTCTGCCCTCCAGGGCAAGGGCAAAAGTGCCAGCAGTGACAAAGAGGAAGCGTCTGCCATCAGCGAAGAGGAAACAGCGGTGCCACCAGAGGTCGTTGCTGGTTCCTATCTGACCTGTGGACCAGTCGATCCCGCCTCCGAAGACCTGGAATCCGGAGAAGCCTCGTCCGACAACGAATTGATTGGGTGCGCTGTTCTGTCCAGTGAAACAGACAAGGTCATCAACGTCGAAAATTACCAGACCGCCTGGATTATTTTGGACACCGAAGGCAAACCTGTATCCATGCGACAGGCGAAGCTCAAAAAAGGTGGCCGACTAAGCTTTGCCGCCATTGTTGAAAAGGGTGTCGGGTCGAAACAATTGGTGGTCGACATGAAGTTCCCCAAAAGCTCAACCAACAAAGGTGCAAAGCGATCTGATTACAGTCCGCAGGAATGTAAGTTTGAGGCTTTCTGCGCCAAGGACGTTGTCCATGCGCCTCCCGGTGGTGCTTGCGCGGTCGAAACCAACACACTGAAGACTGCCAGAGGCGGTTGCCTTCACCTGCCAAGCGGCATCGTATTAGGGGGACTCAACTTCGATCCCTCAGGGACTGCCATGGAAATCGAAGGCTCGAAAACCATGAAATATGACGAAGCTGCCACAATCTGCGAGGCCTATGAAGCCGGGGGATACACCGATTGGCGCTTGCCATCAAAAGACGAATTCAACATACTTCAGGGCGCTGAGCTGGAAAATAAAATACATTTCTTAAAGGGCGCAGACGGACAGGCAACTCTAACGCACAGCAACCCGAAGGGATTCTGGACTGGAACCGCTGCGGGTGAGGGAAAGTGGTCGACTTGCAGTATTTTTAACAAGAACTGCATGGAACAACCCGAGACCGACGAGCAGTTCAGTTTTTGTGTCCGTCTTAGCAAATAACATTTGAAGCATCAGACGATCACCCCATACAAACCATTTTTCCTCATTGGCTGGTGCTTTGCCATTTGGGGCGTCTCTGTCTGGGCACTCCACTTCTACGGCCTGAAAGCCGCATGGCCTGGTGGAATCCACGCCGAAGCGATGACTGCCGGATTCCTCCTTTGTCACGTCCTGGGATTCCTCATGACGGCTTTCCCGAACGTGACCGGTTCCGCGCCAGCTTCTCGTGGGGAATGGCTGGTCCCGGCAGCCGCGATGGTGTCAGCATTCGCCATCCTGCCCTCGGAAAATATTCAGTCCATCCGCCTGCTGGCAGGTGTTGCGATTTTTTCACTCGTTACCTTTGTCGTTCGCCGGATCAAATCGCGCTCCCACCCCATCACATCCCGTCCATTTCCGCCAATTCTCGGATTTGCACTCGTTGGAATACTCGCTGGTGTCACGGGGCTGATATTCGTTCTGGCAGGAGACCAGCTCGGACATGCCGCCCTGACCAGGGCCGGTCGAATCCTTTACCTTCGCATCATGATGATCGCCATTGTCCTTGGCGTTGGCAGCTTGGTCATACCCTATTTTTCAGGCCATTCGGATGCACTCATTCCGCCGGAAAAAGATTTGCAGGCAACCCGGAAAAACTCCGTCATCCTCATCTCATTGTTTGCTGTTGGTGTTCTGATGGAGTGTGCCGCCTTCGATGTCGCTGGACGAATCGTCCAGGCAGTGCCCGTGATCGCAGTTGGATTTTGGCAATGGCGGCTCCATAAAGCGCCTCCACGTCGAACACCCGCCGCC
>Ga0154020_10001736_pt1 | contig 26784 bp, 27 predicted proteins | sample Klosneuvirus_201_FD_109709 | JGI IMG/M metagenome (GOLD analysis project Ga0154020, IMG submission 109709) | Active sludge microbial communities from wastewater, Klosterneuburg, Austria - Klosneuvirus_20160825_MG | ecosystem: Engineered > WWTP > Aerobic digester > Activated sludge | place...
GTGCGGTGCGCGGCGACGCGAGCGAGCGCGCGGAGCAGCTTGTCGCCATCGAACGGCTCGAGCGAGCCATCGCGCTTGTGGACCTTGAGCCCGGGGGCGCCGACGGTCTCGTACGTGGTGAACCGTCGCTTGCACACGGTACAGTTGCGCCGGCGACGCAGGCCATCGGCCGTGACGCGGGTCTCCGTCACGCTCGAGTCGCCGCGGCAATACGGGCACTGCACGCGGCGATCGTAGCGCCTTCGGCGAGATCGGCGAAATTTCGGCGATCCCGCTACTTCGGGCAGCGATAGCGCGCCATCAGGCTCGGCGCGCCGCCGGTGTCGCTCATGCGCCAGATCAGGTCGCCGCGTGCAGCGATCACCTCGGGGAACCCGACGCCGATCGGCGCGAGTGGCGTGACCTTCGCGGTCGCGGGATCGGTCCAGCCGGTGACGACGACGACTTGATCCGTGCCGAACAGGTTCGCACCGACGAGCAGGCGATCCTCGTCGGAGAACGCGCAGTCGGCGAGCGTTCCGGACTTGCCGATCGCGATCGCTTTATCGTGGATCACGCGCAGCTCGGTGCCGCTCTGCTCGAGGCAATAGAGATGTCCATCGGCGCGCGAGGCGACGAAGCCGACGCACGCGTGTTCGCCCGCGGGTGGCTTGTTCGCCAGGCACAGGCCTTCGTAGTCGCGACCGCAGTTGCCGACCTTCGCGCCGCACACCATGCCCTTACCGTCGGGTGCGGAGAGCTTCGACTTCTTGTCGGAAAGATCGACCGGCCCGAGCGGATACGCGTCCTGTGCGAGCTCGAAGCGAGTGCCGGCGCGCTTCCACACGCGCATCCACCCCGACGACGTCACGCCGTAGAGGAGGCCGGCTTTGGCGGCGACGCCTTCGATGTCCGCACTTGCTTTGCCGAGCGGCAGCTTGCCCTCTTCGCGGGTCTTTCCCGTCTCGGGATCGACGATGCCGTAGGCGCCGTCGTTGCCGCTGTCGCTGACCACGACGAGGGCAAGCGCGCCATCGATCTCGAGCCAGCCTGCACCGGAGGCCTCGGGCACCGGCGTCGATTCGGCGAACGGCAGCTTTTCACACTCGGTGGCCATCTCGACGACCGCTTTGGCGAGCGGGGCGGGTTGCGGTGCGGCCGAACCGGCCGGCGGGGACGCTGTCGTCGGCGGCGTAGGGGCAGACTCGCTCTTTCCGCACGCGACCAAGGCGAGGAACAGTGGGACGCAGCGCACCTTCGGGCTATAGCATCCCGCGTCGATCGATGCCGGAGCGCCGCTACCTGGTGAAGGAGATGTTCGGACCCACGCTGCAAGGCGAGGGTGCGCACGCGGGCCGCGCCGTGGTGTTCCTTCGCTTCGCTGCGTGCAACCTCGACTGCACGGGCTGCGATACTGACTTCTCGCCCGACGGGGCGGTGCGGATGACCGCGGGCGAAATCGTCGAGAGACTGCGCGCGCTCGACACCGGCAACGCCGCGCGCGTCGTCGTGACCGGTGGCGAACCGACGCTGCAGTGGGACGCCGAGCTGTCGACGGCCGTTCGCGGTGCGGGCTTTCGCGTGCACATGGAGTCCAACGGAACGCGTCCGCTCGGCGGGCCCGTCGATTGGCTCACGATCTCACCCAAGCCGCAGCATCATCCCGCGAGCATCGCGCTCGCCGACGCGCTACCGCTCGACGAGCTCAAGGTCGTCGTCGATGACACGGTCGACGAGAAGCTCCTCGACGGATATCTCGCGCGCTATCGCTGCGAGCACTACTTCCTCCAGCCGTGGATGGACGAGCGCTACGAGCAGCATCTACAGAAGGCGATCGCGCTGGTTCACGCGCGTCCGCAATTTCGGCTGAGCCTCCAGGCTCACAAGATCATCGGCGTTCCTTAGTTCGCGTACTGCGTCGACGTCGAGCGCGCGGCCAGCGGCGCCGGTGCCGCGCTCGGCGTTTGCGGCAGTCCGAGCTCGGCGGGCGCACCACCACCACCGCCGCGGCGACGGCTCAGCGCGAGCAGCATCACGAGCGGCAGTGCGTCGGTCGGCGAGTCCGTGCGCGCCAGATCGGCGAGCCCACTCTTGAGCCGGTCGAGCGCCGCCGTCAGCTCCAGCGTCGCCGCGGACGACTTTCCGCCGGTGACACCAAACAGGACGGTGAAATCGAGGGACGTGAACTTCGGGGTCGGCATCGCCCGACGTGATGAGCACGCGTCGTTCCAGATCGCGGGATCAGCGCATTCGCGGACTTACTGCTCTCGACGCAGCGCGCGATCGACTACCGAGGGCGACGGATCGCGAACCCATCGCTCAGGCAGAGCGAGCGCGCACTGCCGCGAGGCGTCCGGCGACCAAGTGCCAGCCGAGCAGGCCGAGGACGCCGGTGAAGAAGATGCCGATGTAGACCGAGCCGAGCTGCGGGAGGCTCGTCGTCGTGAAGTTGGCGATGTGCTTGGTGCCGAGGATCGCGGGTGTGAATGGCTCGAGCTTGATCGGTGCGTCGGGGTCGAGGTTGTGGCCGAACACGTACAACTTGTAGACGAACTTGCCGAACGCGAACACGCCGACGTATCCCGCGATCACCGCGAGATCGACGAGCGCGCGCACGTTACCGATCGCCGCGCACCGCAGCGTCAGCACGAGGAGCAGACCGATCGCGAACGGAATCCAATCGAGGTCCGAGAGCTCGGCGCGATCGATCTTGTGCATCCCGATGTAGTGGTTGAGCGTGTTGATCTCTTTGATGTGTTGGCCGTGATTGCCGCCGTCGATCTTGTGCGCGTAGACGTCGAGGTAGAGACCCTGCGGATACTGCGGCGCCGTCATCGAGATGCGCCACAACGGTTTGGTCATCGTCAACGCGAGTGGAATCGCGAGAGCGAGCAGGACGAGCCGCGCCTTCATGTACAGCGGTCGGTCGAGGAATGCGTAGAACTTATCGAGCTCGAGTTTCATGACACGACTCCTAGATGCGGTCCGAGCGCACGAATCCGAGGTAGGCAACACTCCACGACACGACACCGACGAAGGCGGGCCACGCGACCCCGGCGACGAACAGCGTCGTCGGGCCCACGCGGTTGGCCATGTAGAAACCGACCGGACCGAAGCTCGCGAGATCGGGCTGCAGGTCCGAGAGCATCGCGAGCCTCGCCGCCTCGACGGGATTCACCACCGCGAGCGTGAACACCGCGTGCGGATCGAGGCGCCACTTGAGCATCATGCCGATGAGGCCGAAGTCGAGCAGCGCGACGCCCGCGGCCCACACCAACACGAGATACGTGATCACGCGCGCGGGGTTCCGGACGAACACCGAGATCGCGGCGCCGATCCCCGCAAATGCGAGCAGCAGTGACGATGACACCGCGAGGCTGCGGCCGATGAAGTGCCACGGCATCGGATCGTCGTGCATGACCTGGCCCCATGCGCCGATCACGACCATGACCGCGGCGAGCGGAACTACGAGCGCGAGATACCGCACCGTACAGATCGCGGCGAACCACACGCCCGGCGACAGCGGTTGACCGAGGAGGAGCTCGAGCGAGCCATCGTCACGTGCGCGTTGCACCGCGGGCGCGAGCGCCATGAGCGCGATCAGCGGCAATGCGAGGAGCATCGCGTTGGAGAACGACAGCAGCACGCGGCTCGTCCCGGTGAACCCGAGGATCGACGACTCGCGCACACCTACGACCAGCAGCACGCCGCCGAGCACGAGGTACGTGCCGGTGCAGAACCAGATCCACCGCGAGCGGAGGACCTCCGCGAAGTCGAGGCGCGCGCTGGCGCGAAATTGGCGAGCGATGCTCACGGCGTTCCTCCATCCAGAGCCACGCGCTTCGCGGCTGCGAGATCGATGGCGCGCGGCGCACCGCGATCCACGACGACGAGCCCCGAGCCCATCGGGGTTCTTCCGCCGGTCGTGAACAAGACCTGGTCGGACGGCACCCACCGATCGTCGACGCCGTGGTGGAACCACAGGCGATGGATCTCCGGATCGTGCTCCGCGATATAGCGAATCGCGCAGCCCGGATCGTCGAACGAGAGCACGTCCCCGCTGGCGGTGATCAGCTGGGCCGCGTGGTGCGGTTCGCCGAGCAGCATCTGGCAGTGCGCGCACGGTTGGTGGTTCCACTCGATCGGCTGCACGGTGTCGGGAACCACATCCGAACTACGAACGATCCACGCGATGCCCGCGATCACGAGTCCGAGCACCGCGAGGCCCACCAGCTTCGGCCACACGAAGTCACGCATGGCCCACCTCCCCGCGAAGCTCGACGAGATCGACATCGCGCACCACGACATCCACGAGCGCACGACCGAGGCGTTCGATCGCGGCGGGGACGAGCTCGAGCTTCGCTCTCCGATCGACGCTGCGAGTCCACCACCCGTTGGTGCCGGGAGCGAAGCCGCTCTCTGTCAACCACGTCGTGTCGCCGCCGTCGACGCGCAGCTCGACGAGCGAACCCACGCGCTTCGCGAAGTAGTCCGAGGAATCTCCCTGGTAGATCAGCCGGCCGTCCTCGAGAGCGACGACGTGATCGATCAGCGAGCGAATCTCCTCGAGCCGATGCGAGCACAGGATCAGCGTCGCGTTGCCGGCGAGCTCGCGATACAGACGGAAGAAGCGACCGCGCGCCTCCGCATCGAGGCTCGCCGTCGGCTCGTCCATGATCAACAGCTCGGGACGCGCCGCGAGCGCGAGCGCGATCAACAGCTTCTGCTTGGAACCGCCGGACAGACTGCGAAACGGGCGCGCGGCGATCGCGTCGAACGCGAGATCCAGCTCCATCGCCGCGTCGCGGATCGGTGTTTCGCTGATCCCGCGGAGCTCCGCGATCGCGCGAACGAGATCGCCGCAGGTCGCAGCGACATGAGGAGCGATCTGCGGCACGTAGGCGATCCGCGAGGCGAACGCCGCGCGATCGACGACCGCACCGTCGATCCGCACCTCGCCGTCGTAGCGCACGAGGCCCAACAGCGAGCGGATCAGCGTGGTCTTGCCCGAGCCGTTGGGACCGATCAGCGCGACCTTCGCGCCGGGCGGAAGATCGAGATCGATCTCGCGCAGCGCCTGCACCTTGCCGAACCGCTTCGCGAGCTTTGCTAGCTGGATCCGCATCACTTCCTCGTCACGTTGCGATCGGTGGGCCAGCGCGATGTCAGCTTCGGTGCGCGATCGATCAGCACCGGTGCCGGTTGATACAGAGGGTCGAGATGCGTGGCCGCATCGACCAGCGCGAGCGCCGCCGTGCCTCGCAGCAGCGCGAGGTTCGGCGTCGACGAGATCAGCTGGTTCGACAGCGAGCGCAGCTCGTACGGCACGTCGCCGACTCCATCGTCGTCGAGATCGTATCCGGCGTAGTCATCGAAGTAGTTTCCGGACCACGTCACGCCCATCGCGTTGCCTCCGCCGTCGACGCGCACCTGCGTGGTGTTGTCGGCGAGGTCGTTGTCTCGCACCTCGAGGTTCTTCGCGCTCGCGTGAAACGCGATCCCGGTCTCGTCGAGGCGGATCACGTTGCGCGCGATCTCGACGCGGTCACCGTTCTGCATCGGCGAAGAATCGATGTAGATGCCGACGGTGTCGTGGATCAGCCGATTGTCGAGAACCTCGATGTTGCCCGAGTCCTTGAGCCCGATCGCCATCCCCGCAGCACCGGCGGCGTTCGCGATGACGTTGTCGATGATGTGGACACCGCGGCTGTACATCACGAACACGCCGACGACGGTCCCGATCATGCGATTGCCGCGCACGGTGTTGTCGTGGCTGTACATGAAGTGCAGCGCGTACCGCGCACGGAGCACGACGTTGTTGGCGATCGTGTTGTTGCGCGAGTACCAGACAACGAGATCGCGGCCATCCTCGATCGTGTTGCCCTCGACGAGCGAATCACGGGTCTCCCACATGCGGATGGTGTCGCCGCGCAACCCCGTCGACGGATCTCGACTGCCGAGGATGTGATTGTTCAGGATGCGCACGCGCGACGCGCGTTCGACGAGAATCCCGAACACCGCGTTGATCACGCGCACGCCTTCGACGCGCGTGTCGCTCGCAGCGAGCCGAACTGCACCATCGAGCAGATCGAAGCGGCCACCGGTGCCATCGATCGTCATCCCGACGACAGCGGCGCCTGGTGCGGTCACGTCGACGATCGTTCCGGTGCCGGCGACGACCGCATCGCGCGGACCCCACATCGTCACCGCACGCGTGAGACGCAGCGGGCCTTGGTAGCGCCCCGCGTCCAGACACACCACAGAGATGCTCGGGTCGTCGAGCGCCGCTTGCACCGATGCGCCCGGAGCGACATGCGTGCATGCCGCGGGCGCATCGATCGCGGTTCTCTCACCCGGAGCATCGATCATCCCGCTCGCGGGGCTGCACGCCGTGCTGGCTGCAATCGCGACGAGAGCGAGGGTCCTCATGACACTACTTGGGTTCCACGAGGAGGTAACCCGCCATCTCGAGGTGCAGCGCCGAGCAGAACTCGGTGCAGTACATCGGGAACACACCGGCTTTGTCGGCGACGAACGTGACGTCGGAGTGCTCGCCTGGCTCGAGGCTGAGGTTGATGTTGTACGAGTTGATCGCGAAGCCGTGCGTCGCGTCGTACGCCTGCTCGACGTTGTCGATGTGCATCTTGACCGTGTCGCCCTCTTTCACGCGAATGATGTCCGGCGTGAAGTGGCTGCGGATCGCCGTCATGTAGACGTGGACTCCGTCTGCTTTGCGCTCCACGCGCTCCTTGTTCGCTTCGACGGCTTCCACCGAGTGCTGGCCCGTGATCGGGTCCTCGCCGGGCTTGTAGACATCGATCGGCGCGAGCTTGTCGGCCTTGATCATCTGCGCGTAGTGCGGCTCGCCGAGCGGCAGCGGCATGTCGTAGAGCAGCTGCATCTTCTCGCCGGTCAGATCGACGAGCTGGAAGTTCTGCGGAAGTAGCGGGCCGACCTTGTTGAATCGATCGAGTGCCCACTTGTTCATCGCGATGAGGTACTTGCCGTCGGGCTCGACCGTGTCGCCCTCCGCCGCGACGAGGTGGCCGATGTTGTAGTGCGTCGGCAGCTTGTCGATCACCTTCAGATCCTTGAGCGACCACTTCGCGACGACCGTCTCGAGGAACAACGACGTGTACGCGTTGCCGTCGGCATCGAACTGCGTGTGCAGCGGTCCGAGGCCGAGCTCGACCTGCCCACGCAGCGCGTCCTTGAACGCCATGATCGGGACGCCGTACGCGTCCTTGCCCTCGAACTTCTTGGCCGCCATCAGCTCTTTGATCTTCGTGATGCTGTAGACGGTGCCGTGCGTGTCGAGCTTGCCGCCGACGACGATGCTCTCGCCGTCGGGCGACACGTCGACGCCGTGCGGGCTCTTGGGCTCGGGCACGAACGCGAGCACGCCTTCATCCGCGGCGGTCTGCAGGCGGATCACCTTCATGCCATTGATCGTCTCGGTCTTGCCGGCCTTGACGAGCTCCTCGGCCTTCTTCCAGTTCACGACGTGGAGGTAGTCCATGTCGTTCTTGGAGTAGCCGGACTCCATCGGTGGATTACCTTCTTGATTGCCGCCCCACGTGAGCTCGGTGTTGATCGAGTTGAAGAACGCGTAGCCGTCGCTCACGAGCTTGCCCGCGTCGGCGAGGTCTTGCGTGTACGGCGGGAACTCGATCGCGAACGATGCCTCCTTGTCGATGCGACCCTTGCTGCGATCGAACTTCCAGAAGATCGCGGCGCCGCGATACTTCTCCTTGAAGTCCTTGCTGGGATCCGCGTACCCGCCTCCGAGGGGCGCCGGGTATTGCGTGGTCTCCACGATGTAGTCGGTGTTCGGGGTGACGAACGCAGCGCCGTGATCGCTCGCGATGAGCTCGCTCGTCACGATCTGCTTCGTCGCGAAGTCCGAGAGATCGATCACCGCGATGCGGGCGTTTGCCTTGTCGCCGATGAACAGGAACTTGCCGTCGTAAGCACCGCCGGTTTCGGACAGCGCTGGATGGTGCGTGTCTGCCCACGCGAGGTCGTGGCCATAGCGCTTGCCCTCGGCGAGCACGCCCTTGGTCTGTTCGTCGAATCCGTAGCCTTGCCACGGCTCGGGCGTGAACACGGCGATGTACTTGAGGATGCGCATCGACGGCACGCCGATCACGATGACCTGGCCGCTGTGACCGCCCGAGGCGAACACCATGTACTCGTCGGTGCGCCCGCTCGGTGTGTATGTCTTGAGCGCGGCGTTGACGTCCGCCTCGCTCAAGTTGCGCGCCTTCATGAGATCGGTGAGCGCGCCCGAGGTCCCGCCGGTGGGCGTCGCTCGTTTCGAGCCGCTACACGCTGCGAGCAATGCGAGCCCGATTCCTACGCTGAAACGAAGAGAGCCTCTCGACGGATGCATGACCGTCTCCTTTTGAATGCTGGGGTTCACGAATCACTTCCCGAACGAGCGAACGATGTCTCGCAGCGCCACGATGGTCGCGGGATCGAGATCGGGGTTGCTCGGCATCGCCGGGCTCTTGCCCACGCCCGCGCCGCCGAACTTGATGGTCTTCTCGAGCTGCTCGTCGGTGACCGACGCCTGCCACGCCTTGTCGGTGTAGTTGCGCGGCTTGGGAGACAACGATGCCGACGCCGGACCGTCTCCGTTTCCGCTCGCGCCATGACAAGGCGTGCACCGTTGCTCGAACGTCGTTTTCGCCTTCGCGACGACGTCAGCCGAGGGTGCTGCGGTCGCGGTGGTACCCGACGCAGCCGGGGCAGGGTCCTCTTCCGGTGCCGGTTTGGGTTTGCCGCACGCAGCGAAGAGGAGAACAACAGATATGGAAAGACAGATTCGGGTCATCGCGCATGACCTCAAAGCACGCGCGATGCCACCGAGCGAAACGCCAAACTTTCACTCGTCGTGGGTGGGCGCGCAGTTCGTGCGCGAAATCAGCCCGAGTCTTCGTGCGAGACGATGAAGATTGCCGCGATCCATGCCGAGCGCGCGCGCGGTGCGTGCCCAGTTGCCGCCCGCGGCTTCGAGCGCCGCGGCGATGCGGGCGCGCTTGGCGTGATCGGCGGCGGCGTGCAGCGGTGTGTCGTCGAGAACCGCCGGCAGTCTCGCGGGCGGCGCGACGACCACAGGGAGGCCGAGGTGAACCGCGTCGATCACGACGAGCTCTCGTCGACGACCACCGCTCGCGCGCAGCGCGGCCCGCAGGATCGTGTGTTCGAGCTCGCGCACGTTGCCAGGCCAGTCCGCTGCTTCGAGCGCGACGCGTGCGTCGGCGGTCAACCGGATGCGACCGAGCCCGAGTCGCAAGCGCGCGTCGTTGAGAAAGTATCCGGCCAAGAGACAGATGTCTTCGCGGCGATAACGCAGCGCCGGAATCGCGATCGGATACACGCTGAGGCGATGAAACAGATCCGCGCGAAACCGTCCGGCCGCGACCTCGATCGGCAGGTCGCGGTTGGTGGCTGCGATGATCCGCACGTCGACGCGCAGTAGCTTGTCCGAGCCGACGCGTTGGATCTCGCCCGATTGCAGCGCGCGGAGCAGCTTGGGTTGGATCGCGAGAGGGAGCTCGCCGATCTCGTCGAGGAATAGCGTTCCTCCGTCGGCGACTTCGAACTTTCCCGAGCGATGTTCCGTCGCTCCGGTGAACGCACCGCGGACGTGTCCGAACAGCTCGCTCTCCGCGATGGAGTCTGGAAGCGCCGCGCAGTTGACGTAGATCAACGGGCGATCGCGACGAGGACTCTCGCGATGGATGGCGCGCGCGACGACCTCTTTGCCGGTGCCCGTCTCTCCGGTGATCAGCACGGCGAGATCCGAGCGCGCCGAGATCGAGACCTCCTCGCGAACCGCTGCAATCGCAGGACTCTGACCGACGAGGTCCGCGCTTCGATCCGAGGTATCTCGAGCGAGATCACGCGCGACACGGCCGGCGCGCGAGGACTCCTCGGACAGGCGTTCGATCAGGAGATCCGTGCGCAGCGCGATCGCGGCCAGCGTCGCGTACGCGGCGACCTCGTCGTCGTCGATGGTATCGAATGCATGCGGATCGATCGCGTCGATCGCGAGCACGCCGATCACGTCGCCATCGACTTCGAGGCGGCACCCCATACACGCGTGGACACGGCCGAGCACGTCGTCCCCGATGAGGCCGTCGAAGGGATCGGGGAGGTCGTGGTCGGTGATCCGTATGGGCCGCGAAACGCGCATGAATTGCGCGAGCCGCGGATGTTCTGCAACGACGAAGCGTTGTCCCGACACCTCCGGCACCAGTCCGTCGGTCGCGATCGGGACGAGCGAATCACCATCGACGCGAAGCAGGACTGCGGAATCACAGCAGATCAACTGTCGGACACCACGGACGATCCGTCCGAGTCGTTGCGACGATGTCGTCGCGAGTGGGGCGGCCACGATGTCGAGGATCGACGTCCACGTGTTGTCCGAACGACGACGGGTTGTGGTCTCGACAACGAGTGATGTCACGACGACAACGCGAAGCACGATGCGGGCCAAGCGAGCGTGTGCCCTGCTCTTGCAGTGGTAGGTGCGGGTGTCCAGCGATTCCGTCGGAAGCCTCTGTGCGAGGCGCCCACTCGCGGTGCTCGCGTTGCGGCGGTTGGGCTTCGATGTCGACGATGCAACGCGATCAGTCGCGAGTGTGTGCGAGCTCCTCGGTGTCGACGCCGCCGCGCTCGATGCCGCGATCACTGCCGAGGAGCAGAAACTCGCGGTCGCATGGAACCAACCGTCGACGACCGCTCAGATCGACGCGCTCGTCCGCACGTATCACCAGCCGTTCGCCGAGGAAGCACGCGCCGTCGAGATCGCGTTCGCGAACGGGCTCCCGATCTGGGATGCGCCGCTCGCACTGTTCACAGAGCTGAGCGAGAACCTCGCGCACCACATCGAGATGGAAGAGCGCATGTTGTTTCCGCTGCTGCGTCGGAGCGGGAGCTCGGTGCTGTCCGTGATTCGCGCGCTCTCGCTCGAGCACGAGGATCTCGTCGCCGAGTTGCTCGCGATCGGAGCTGCCTCGCGTGCGTGCACCGCAGCGACGTCGGGTGTCGGTGTCGACGCGATGCGGGCGTTCACTCGCTTCGAGACGTTTGTTTGCGAGAGCATCCACGTCGAGACGCAGCTGCTGTTCCCGCGTGTTCTCGAGATCGCACGTCGCTGATCACGGCGCCGGCGGAACGAGCACGCCATCGATGACATGCACGACGCCGTTCGATGCGCGCACCGATGCGACCACGGTGGCGTCGTTGACGGTGATCACTCCGTCTTTCACGTGCACCGTGACCTTCCCGCCGTTGGCCATCCCCAGCACCATTCCATCGACGAGCGTCGGTGCTTCGTAGACCGATGTCGTCACGTGGTACTTGAGGATCTCTTTGAGCTTCACCTGATTCTCGGGTTTGACGAGCGACTCGACCGTCCCCGGCGGCAGCTTGTCGAACGCGGCGTTCGTCGGCGCGAACACGGTCAGCGGTCCCGGATTCGCGACGGCGGTGACGTAGTCCGCTGCTTGGAGTGCAGCGACCAACGTGGTGTGGTCCTTCGACGCGACGGCGATGCTGACGATGTTGTTCGAGTCGGCCGGCACCTTCATCGGCTCGCGAACCGTTGGCGTCGTCGGTGCGCTCTTCGCCGGCGGCGTCTCTTCCGTGCCACCACACGCGACCAGCAGCGAGCTCATGACCAGCATGCACGAGTAGTTCGTCATAGCGGTCTCGCGTCTGCATTCCTCGCACCACATGGCGCGGCACGGGCGACGCATGGACAGTGCGTGTATGAGCCTGCCGATCGTGCGCGCAACCATCGAGCAGGTACCGAGACTCGAGGCGCTCTCCGTACGCCGGCTCGGTGCAGCGCCGCACCGCCTGATGTTCTTCGCCGGTGCGACGAACATCCTGCTCGCGATGATCTGGTGGGGCGCGTGGCTCGTCGCGTCCCGATGGCCGCACGTGTTCGCGATGTCGTATCCGCCCGTGTTCCCCGGATGGGTGCACGCGTTCGTGATGCAGTACCAGATGCTCCCGAGCTTCTTCTTCGGGTTTTTGCTGACGACGTTTCCGAAGTGGACCGCCCAGCCCGAGGTCGCACGCCGGAGCTTCGTTCCGGTCGGGGTCGGCTTGCTCGCGGGGCAGCTGCTCACCCTCGCGGGGGCTCTCGGATCGCACACTGCCGTGCTCGCCGGCGTCGCGCTGACGATCGTGGGGTGGACGGCGGCGCTCGCGGTGTTCGCGACCATCGTGTGGCGCGACCAGCGCGCGACGTGGCATGCACGCTCGTGCTTCGCGGCGCTCTTGCTCGGCTACGTCGGCGTGCTCGCCTTCGCCGCATTCATCGCGGGCGCGCCGGCCACCTGGGTTCCGATCAGCATCAAGCTCGGCAGCTTCGGGATGGCGCTGATGGTGTTCTTCACCGTCGCGCACCGCATGTTCCCGTTCTTCGCGAGCAACGTGGTTCTCGGCTACAAGTCGTGGCGCCCGATGTGGTTGCTCGCGGCCGTGTGGGGCGCTGTCGTCGCGCACCTCGCGATCGATCTCGGTCATGCGGTCGCGTGGCTGTGGCTCCCCGATGCCGCGCTGTTCGCGCTCGCTGCGTTCGCGTGGTGGCGTTGGTGGCCGCGCGGCCCCAAGCCCGGCCTCTTGTCCGTGCTGTTTCTCGGACTCGCGTGGCTGCCGATCGCGATGGCGCTCTATACCGTCGACGATATCGCTCGCGCGACGACCGGCGCGTTCGTGCTCGGTCGCGCGCCGGCACACGCGCTGTTCATCGGCTTCTTCGGCAGCGCCCTCGTCGCGATGGTCACGCGCGTCACGCAAGGCCACTCCGGGCGCCCGCTCCAGATGCCACGCGTCGGGTGGTTCGCGTTCATCGCGATCCAGCTCGTAGCGATCACGCGAATCGCCAGCGACCTCGTGCGCGATCCGGGCGCGTGGCTCGCGATCAGCGCGATCGGCTGGCTCGTCGCGCTCGGCCCGTGGGTCGTACGGCTCGGCCGCATCTATCTCTCACCGCGCGCCGATCACGCCCCCGGATGACGATGCGGATCAGCGCGCGGCCATCGGCAGCTGTACGTCCGTCGGCATCCCGCACGCGATCCACTCGCCGAGCTGCTCGCGCTCCTCGAGCGTCGGGGCGGGCTCGCCGTCGGGCGGCATCGAATCGTTGACGACACCGGTGGGACCGGCGGCCGTCGTGAAGTCGATGTGCTCGTGGACCGCGCGGATGCCGTAGATCGTGTCGAAGTCGTGGAACGAGGTGGCGCCTTGCCGCTCCTCGCCGCGCTTGTGACTGTCGTGGCACTCCGTGCAGTAGCTCTCCATGAATCCCTTGCCGAAGTTCTCGTAGGAGAGCGTTTGCGTCGGCGGACACACGGACTCGGTCGGTGGCCCGAACAGCGGCTCCTGGGGACATCCACCGAGGACCAACGCGAATACGCACGCCGCGAGGGATTTCATTTCTGCCACTCCCACACCATGTCGCCGTAGATCTCGACCTTGACGTCGACGGTCATCGCGACGGTGCCGTCGTTGCGGATCAGGAGATACCACTTCGCTTGCGACGTCGGCTCGAACAGATAGCTGACGTCCATCTTGTCGAACTCTTCGTACACGACCTGCGTGTTGCCGTTCGCGTGCCCGTGGATGTTGAACGAGACGTCGGGGAACTGTCCGTGCAGCACGATGTGCGCCGCGTCGCCGGGACCTGACGTCATGATGCCCTCGATGATCTCGCCGGGCTGGAGCGGACGGGTCTCCATCACCACGTCGCGCGGCGCGGCATCGGGTGCGGCGTCGACCGTGGGATCGGCATCGACGACGCCGGTGCCACGGTCATCGCCGCATGCGGCCATCGCGAACAGTACGACAACAACTGCGGATCGGATCATGGTGCCTCCACAAAGCCAGGCGGCAACATCTCGCACGGAAGCGCACCCGACGGTGCATGCAGCTCGGTGGGAAGCGCACCCGGTCGATCGATGCAGTGCCCCGTCACTTGCGGCGGCGAATCGATCGGCGCGTCCGCGATCGGCGCATCACTGCCCGCGTCCTTTTGCGCGGGATGCAGATTGTCGCCGCACGCCCAGAGGGGAGCGAGCGCGACGAGAACGTACAACGCGCGCACGATCAGTACCTGACCCAGATCACGTCGCCGGCGGCGAGTGCATCGGAGAGCATGGTGACACCCGTCGTCGCCGTGATCTGCTCGACGGTGTTCGGGTTGGAGCTGTACGCCGATGCTCCCTTCCACACGATAAGCGAGTCACCGAAGAACGCGCCGAAGTCCGCCGCGGCTACCGTGGTGTTCGCGGGGATCGTGATCTTGTTCCACCCGATCGCGTTCGTGCGTGCGGGTGCGATCACGAGACGCGGCGCGGGCTCGGCGGCGTTCGAGTCATCCCAGTGCACGGGCGTCGTCGCTTGGCCCGCGGAGTTCACGCAGGTCTGCGTGACGTCGAGCTTCACCTTCGTGAACGGGGCGTTCGGCATCGTCGCCTTGAACTTGAGCTCGTAGTAGCCATCGTCGGCGACGCGCTTGTCGGCATCGGGCTTGGTCCATTCGATCGCGATGACGGCGTTGGCGCCGTCTTTGATCTGCACCGCGGGACCGAAGTCCGAGCGCATCACGCGAATGTTGGAGAACGTGCCGGCCGGGAAGTCCACGCGGATCTTCCACGAGTCTTCAGTGCTGGCGTTGCAGCCGTGGTTGATCGCCAGTGCGACAACGCCGGACTTCCCTGCCTGTGCTGGGCCGCTGGCGATGCCGATGTGAGCGAATGCGGACGTGCTGGACACGAGAAGTCCAGCGAGGATCAAGAGCTGCTTGGAAAACATGAAGGCCTCCGATGGATCGCGAGCGATCCATCACCGATAGAAGTGTTCGAACGAAACGCGGTCGTGGATCGACCGCGTCGCTAGAACGGAGGCTTCTCGGGTTCGGTGGCGTACTGATCGGCAGCGACGATGGTCACGAACTCGAGCTCCTGCTCGGCAATGACCGCGACCGTCTCGAGGACGGGCGGAATGACCACTGCTTGGAGCAACGGCGTCACCTTTTCGGCATCGCCGGCGCACCGCTTCATTTGATCATCGTGCTTGGGATGATCGTGATCGTGGCACTTGCAGACCTTGGGGCTCGGGCAGCAGCACTTGCTGTCTCCGAAGGTGCCCGCCGCCGCAAACGCCGAGACCGCATTGCCGAGCAATGCGAACACCGCGACGATCGGGAGCAGCCAGCGCAGCGACACCTGTGATTACTAGAGCCCGCCCGGGAAACGGTGTCAATCACGGGGTGCGAGCCGACACGCGGGCAAGCACTGACAACGTGATGCGCTCGTGATGCGCGTTACTCGCCGCCCGCGCAGGGATCCGCGGACTTCGACGCCGGCTTCTTCTGGGCGCCGCGCGTCTTGGATGCGGGCATGGGGGCCGGAGCAGGCGCGGCCGGAGCGATCGCAGCGGCGGGCTCCGCGGGCGCGGCGGCGTCGGGCATCGGCATCGACTCGGCCGCCGGTGCCGCTTCAGCCGCCGGCGCGGGTTCGGTAGCGGTCGCAGGTTCCGCGGCGGGGGGCGTTGCGGCCGGCTTGGCACTGCCACCGCAAGCGAACAGGGCGATCGAGAGAGCGAGGGCGAGTCTCATCGTCGCCATGTTACCACTGTCCGCGATGCGCCTCGTCACGCTCGTGTTTCTGGTCGTCGGGTTGTTCGGTCGCGTAGCTCTCGCGCAGGTCGCGCCCAAGCCACCGAGCTTGAAGGTGCAAGCGGAGCTCTCGAAGCTCGAGAAGGAGCTGATCGACCTGCAAGTGAAGCAGGCGCCGTTCCTGGCGGTGAAGGTCGCGAAGAAGCTCTACGACCTGCGTACGAAGGAGCTCGGTCCCGACGCGCAAGAGACGAAGAACGCGGCGCTGCAGTACAGCGGCCTTCTCATGCAGACCGGCGACTACAACGCCGCGTACCTCATCTACAAGGCGCAGCTCGTCGCGCTCGAGAAGAAGCACGGCGCTGACTCCAAAGAAGTGCAGCAGGGACTCGCGATGCTGATCGGTCCGTTGTGGTCGCAGAACCGGCTCGACGAGCTCGATCCGATCTATCAGCGATCGATCGCGCTCGCGAAGAAGCACGAGGGCGAGCAATCGCGCGAGTACGCGGCAGCGCTCACGCAATACGGCACGCTGCTCAACGCGCGCAACGAGTACACCGCCGCGATTCGCATGTACGAGCAGGCGCTGAAGATCACCGAGGCCGTCGCGAAGGACGACATGAGCATCATCGGTGCACTGCAGGTCGTCGCGAGCACGTACTGGCAGCTGAATCAGAAGCCGAAAGCGATCGCGTTGTTCGATCGCATCGTGAAGCTCGCGAACGGCATGGTCGGGACGAACATCCAGTACGCCGCCGCGATCCTGTGGTCCGTCGCGTCGCAGTACAGCTACGGTGGTCGACCTGATCTAGCGGCGCCTCTGCAGAAGCAGGTGACGGACATCTACACGAAAGAGATCGCGCGCATGGAGAAAGCGAACCCCGACGACCCGATGCTGCCGGGGCTCGTCGGGCAGCTCGGGTTCTCGTATCGCAACGCCAACGACCTCGCGAACGCGGAGAAGTGGGTCGAGAAAGCGATCGCGATCCAGAAGAAGAAGGGCGGCTACTCCGGCTGGGGCGGCTCGCTCGCCGAGATCAAGCGCGCGCAAGGCAAGCTCGCCGAGGCGCTCAAGCTCTACGAAGACGCGGGCAAGGAGCTCGCTGCGATCGCACCGCTCTCGGGCAACGCGTACAACGGGATGATCGCCGACGTGCTTCGCGAAATGGGCGAGTACAAACGCGCCGAAGCGATCCTCACGAAGCAACTACCGGAGACCGAGAAGCAGTACGGCAAGAACCACCCGATGTACGGCTACTCGCAGCTCGCACTCGCGAAGGTCTACATGGGATCGAAGCAGTTGCCGAAGGCGGAGCAAGCGCTGACCACGGCCCTCGAGCTCGCCGAGCGCGATCTCGCCAACGTCCTCAAGACCGGCACGGAAGCGGATCACGCGGTGTACTTCGGTCGCAACTCGTACCAGCTCGACACCGCGATCAACTTCGAGCTCATCTACGCACCGAAGAGTCCGTCCGCGGCGCGGCTCGGGTTGACGACGCTGCTGCGCCGCAAGGGCCGCACGCTCGATGCCGCGGCGGCGAGCATGTCGACGATCCGCGCGAAGCTCTCGCCCGAGGACAAGAAGCTCCTCGACGAGCTCGCGAGTGCACGCGCCCAGCTCGCGAAGCTGACCGTCGCAGGACCGAGCGCCACCGGCGCCGAGAGCTACGCGAAGGAGGTCGCCACGCTCGAGGATCAAGTGCAGAAGCTCGAGCTCGCCGTGGGCAAGAAGAGCGCTGCCTATCGCGCCGCGACGCAGGCGATCACGCTCGCCGCGGTGCAAAAGGAGATTCCCGCGAGCGCGAAGCTCGTCGAGATCGTGAACTACCAGCCGTACGATCCGAACTCGCCGTACTCGATCAATCCGGTCGTGAAGCCCCGGCGCTACGCGGCGTTTGTCGTCGGCGCGAAGGGCGATCCCTCGATGATCGAGCTCGGCGAAGCGAAGCCGATCGAGGACGCGATCGAGAAGTTCCGCAAGTCCGTCGCGGATCCCAACGACAAGCAAGTCACGGTGCTCGGTCGCGCCCTGTTCGATCTGACGATGGCGAAGATCGCCCCGGCGCTCGGGACGTCGACGGAGATCCTGATCGCGCCCGATGGCGCACTCAACGTGATTCCGTTCAGCGCGCTCGTCGATGCGAAGGGCGACTTCCTCCTCAAGACGTACAACTTCACGTACCTCACGTCGGGTCGCGATCTGATGCGCCTCGCGGTGCGCACGAAAGCACAGGGCGGCGGCGTGATGTTCGCGGATCCGAGCTTCGATGCGACGCAGAAGGCGCCCAAGCAGGACGCACAAACGCGCGGTCGTCGCTCGTCGGATCTCGCGTCGCTGATGTGGCCGCCGCTGCCGGGCACCGGGAAGGAGGCCGACGAGGTCGAGAAGAAGATGAAGCTCAAGGTCTATCGCAAGGAGCTCGCGACCGAGACCACGCTCAAGCAGGTGCACGGTCCGCGCGTGTTGCACCTCGCGACGCACGGCTTCTTCCTCCCCGACGAGCCGCCGCCGGTCGTGAAGGACGGCGAGGTGCGCGCAGCGGTGCCGGCACAGGGACCATCTCCGACGCAGGAGAATCCGCTGCTCCGCTCGGGCCTCGCGTTCGCGGGCGCGAACAAGCTCGAGTCCGGTGCGGACGACGGCATCCTTACCGCGATGGAAGCGACCGGTTTGGATCTGTGGGGCACGAAGCTCGTCGTGCTGTCCGCGTGCGAGACCGGCGTCGGTAAGGTCACGAACGGCGACGGCGTGTACGGGCTTCGTCGCGCGCTCGTGATCGCGGGCGCCGAGAGCCTCGTGATGTCGTTGTGGCAAGTCGACGACGAAGCGACGAAGGAGCTGATGGTCGGCTACTACAGCAAGCTCGGCGCGAACAAGCCGCGCAGCACGGCGCTCCGCGAGACTCAGATCGAGATCGCGGGCCGCAAGGCCTACGCGCATCCGTTCTACTGGGCGAGCTTCGTGCCCGCCGGGATCAACGAGCCGCTCGGAAACTGATGCGCCTCGTCGCTGCCGTCCTCCTCGCTGCGTGCGGAAGCAAACCGGCTCCCGTCGCGCCGGCGTCGCCGATCGAGAGCACCGCGCAGAAGCCAGCACCGACGCAGGTGGAACCGCCGCCGGTGCCGAGCTCGGATGTCGTGCTCGGCACCTCGGCGACGCACCGCGCACTCGCGTGGATCGTCGATGTCATCGGCGCGCGCGAGGGTAAGGTCACGCGCGACGAGCTCGCGCAGCACGCCAACAAGAAGATGCTCGGTCCGGTCGCGGGCTTCGACACGTTCCTCGCAACGTGGGCCGCGGACGCGAAGGGCGCCGTCGTCGAGAGTCTCGAAGTCGACGACCCGACGTACCTACGCGGTTACGTTCGCGCGGGCGACAAGCGATGGAAGGTGATCTTCGAGCTCGATGACGAGGGGAAGATCAGCTTCCTCCAGAAGGACCGCGCCGACGGCGGTTAGCTACTTCGGCTGCGGAACGATGCGCAGGTACGGCCGCACCGTCGTCCAGCCGTTCGGGAACAGCGCCTTCGCATCGTCGTCCTTCAGGGACGGAACGATGATGACGTCGCCGCCCTGCTTCCAATCCGACGGCGTGGCGACCTTGTGCTTCGCCGTGAGCTGCAGTGAATCGATCACGCGCAGGATCTCGTCGAAGTTGCGGCCGGTGCTCGCGGGGTAGGTGAGCGATAGCTTCAGCTTCTTGTCGGGGCCGATGATGAACACCGAGCGCACCGTGAACGTGTCACTCGCGTTCGGATGGATCATGCCGTACAGGTTCGCGACCTTCTTGTCCGCGTCGGCGATGAGCGGGAAGTTGAGCGCGTGACCCTGCGTCTCCTTGATGTCGTTCGCCCACTCCTTGTGAGAGCCGAGCGGATCGACGGAGAGCCCGATCACCTTCGTGTTGCGTTTGTCGAACTCCGGCTTGAGCGCCGAGACGCGACCGAGCTCGGTCGTGCACACCGGCGTGAAGTCCTTGGGGTGCGAGAACAGCACGCCCCAGCCACTGCCGAGGTACTCGTGGAAGTTGATCGGACCTTCGGTGGTCTCGGCGGTGAAATCGGGTACGTCGTCTCCAAGCTGTAGCGTCATGGCGGCCTCCGTGATCGTGAAGTTTCGTCCGTTTTAGCGGACGAGCCGCCGTCCGGCAAGGCCGATCGACACCAGACCGATGGAGATGCCGCTCAGGTCTCGGTGGGTTCGGCGTAGTCGTCGCCGAGGGCGATCAACATCACGGTCACCACGACGAGGATGCCAGGGAGGATCAGCGCGTAGTAGAGGCTGACGTCGGTCGCGTTGCGGATCTTCGTCGCGCCGAACAGCGTCACGAGGCCGCCGACGGCGCAGGTCGCGACCAAGAACGACCACGCGGGACGCGACTTCCACGCGAGCGAGAAGAAGACGAGGACGAGGATCAACGCGCCGAGGAGACCGAGCGCGATCGGGAGCACCGGGTGGAAGTCCTTCGCACCCGTGGCCGCGGCACCGACGATAGCGATGACTCCGACGAGCGCGGCGAGTCCGTGTGCGAGGAGGCGCGGCGCGAACTGCGTGATGATCGCCGTGAGACCGACGGTGCCCGACATGACCGCGAACGCCATCCGCGTCGCGCTGATCGTGGCGGGTGAGGCCATGCCGTACGTCGCGGAGCGATCCTCGAAGTACATGCTCGACAGGAAGTAGAACGCCGCGTTCAGCCCCGCGATCGCGACGGCGACGATGATGCTGACCTGCTTCGCTTGCCCGAAGTCGACATCGTTGCCTTTCGCCATCGACAGCACGATACCACCCCCAGCAGCGATCCCATTCCCCTGATCAGCGTCGCTTCTTGAACAACGAGCCCCAGAATCCCTTGGGCTTCTCGCCCTCGGGGGCTGGGGGAGGTGTCGTCGGATCCACGACCTCGGGCTCGCGGATGACCTGGACCTGAACCGACGATTGGTGCGGGAGGCGCGGCTCGGTCGGCGTGCCCGTCGGCGGCGATGTCGGCATGCGGGTATCACCGATCGTCATCGACATCGACAGCCCGGGCTCGGTCTCGAGGGACATCTGCGTGTCCTCGAGCTCCTTCGCGTATTCCTTGCGGAACAGCTGGCGCATGAACTGCCGCAGCTCCTTCGGATCGAAGCGATAGCCCGCGATCAGCGCGTCGAGATCGGCCGCGAGTTGCGCCGCGGTCTGGTAGCGATCGGCGACATCGCGTGCGAGCGCCTTGAGCGAGATCGCGTCGAGCTCCGGGGTCACGCGGCGGTTGAAGTTCGATGGCGGCGGAACCTCCGCCTTGCGCACCTTCTCCATCAGAGCGAACTCGGTGTCACCACGGAACAGCTTCTCCGTGGTCAGCATCTCGTGAAGGATGATGCCGGCGCTGAACACGTCCGTGCGTGCGTCGAGCGGCATGCCGCGGATCTGCTCCGGGGACATGTAGCTGAACTTGCCCTTGAGGATGCCGATCTCGCTCGTGAACTTCATCAGCGCTTGCGCGATGCCGAAATCGAGGAGCTTCACGTCACCGTCGTAGGACAAGCGCACGTTCGACGGAGAGACGTCGCGGTTCACGATGTTGAGCGGCCTTCCGTCCGGGCCGGTCAGCGTGTGCGCGAAGTGAAGGCCTTCCGCGATGCGCGCGGCGATGTACACGGCGTGCGGCACCGGGATGCGTTGCTGCGTCTCCTGACAGCGCCGGAGAACCTGTGTCAGATCTCGGCCGGCGACATATTCCATCGTGATGTAGTGCCGGGCGTCGTGCTGGCCGACCTCGATGGTCTCCACGATGCAGCGGTTCTTGAGCACCATCGCGAGCTTTCCTTCGCGATGGAACATGTCGATGAACCGCGCTTCGCGTGCGAGCTGCGGGCGCATTACTTTGACGGCATACAGTCTTCGCGCGCCTTCTTGAGGCCTGGCGCGATAGACCTCGGCCATTCCGCCGCGCGCGATCAGACCGAGAAGAAAATAGTGTCCAAACGGCACCGGATCATTCGGTGCACCAGTGGACATCTTCCCTTCTTGCGACGGGCGCTCGGACACCAATCTTTCGCGACCTTACCACTTATCGAGGCGAGGTCTAAAAACCGCGCCCCTGGCTACTGTCATGGGGTAGCAGGGTCGCCACGCCGGCGCGGCTACCACGTCACGACGAACTTCTGCCCGGGTTCGATCTTCACGCTCCGCTCTTCGACGCGGGAGCCCGAATCATCCTTGAGGATCATCTTCAACCGGCGACCATCCGCGGGCGCGGCGACGCCGATCTCCGACGAGGTAATGCCCAGATCTATCATCAAGCCCGGGGACTTCGGGTTCTCGAGGGCGATCCGGCCGTACGGCTTCTCGAGCTTGTTCTGCACGATCGCCCACGTGAACTGCATGAGCGCTGGCTTCCCCGCTTCGACATTCGCGTACTCGAACAGCGCCATCTCGTACTTCGGGTTGAAGCAGAGTCCCTTGTAGTTGCCGGGCGCGACGACGATCCCCTTGCCCGGAAGCTTTCCGGTCACGCGCTGCCGATTCACCCACAGCTCCACGCAGGGCAGGCTCGACGTGATCATCAGGGTGCCGAGTTGCTTCTGGTCGTCCTTGTTCTTCGCGAGCTCCGCGCGCACGACATCGGCGTTCGCGCCGAGTGGGCGCTGCACCAGGTAGCGCAGATAGAACTCGCGCTTCTGCGCCGGCGCACCGAGCTTGTCGTACGTCGAGCCGAGCTCGCGCAAGAAGCCGGGCAAGTCCGGGGCGAGAACGAGGCCCATGTGGAAGCTCACGAGGGCATCGGCGTAGTGCTTCGCCGCGAATGCCGCGCGTCCCGCCGCGAACGCTTTCTTCGCTTCGGCCGCCATCGATACGAGCGCGAGCTTGTCGGCGAACGGATCTTCGAGGCCCGCGAGTCGCGTCGCCTCGGCCTGCGCGGCGTCGCGCTCTTTGTCGTCCTTCACCGCCGCGGCGTAGGCGCTCCACGCATCCGCCGCACGTTCGTTCTGTCCCGCGAGTGTCCACAGCGTCGCGAGCTGCTTCGCCTCGGGGCTCCCGGGGCCGCGCGCGACGACGAGCGCTTGAAACAGAGGGATGGCCTTCGACCAGTCGCGCGCCTTCTGCGCCTTCTTCGCTGGCGCGACGAGGGACTCGCTGAGCTTCGCGCGCGACGTGCCGGTCTTCACCGTGTGGAACAGCTCGCTCGATGGAACAGCGTCCGCGAACGCGCTCGCCGGTGACAGCGATACGATGCACGCGAGCACAGCTCCGCCGATCAACCTCACGCGACCACGGTAGCACGCGCGTTTCGGCGCCGACATTTCTCACCCGATCGACGCAGCGAGTCGGCTGATGTTCACCGAGATCTGAGCGTCGCGGCGAAATGCCCCGTTTCTCGTTCACATCAGGGTGAACACGTGAGGAACCACGTTGCATGTGTCGGGTCTGGGTGCAGTGCATCGATCAGTTGCCTACCGACGTCTTTCGGACTGATCCCATCCTCGTAGTTCGACATCACCACGACTCCAATGCGGCGATCGTCGCTGTACGCGATGAAGGTCTGATGACCGTGGAGAATGTCCCCATACTTTCCGAGGTATCGAATTCCGTCGGGGGTGTGCCCGAACTGCCCGAAAAGCGTCATCGCACCATCCTGCCCGAGGCCACCATCGGCGCCATTGCAGTCTTTCGCTTGCCCCAACAAGGGTTGAATCGCCAGGAGGTCGCCGGAGGCTCCCGTGCCGTTCATCTGATATGCGAGCCACTTCATCATGTCGTCGGGGGTCGACCATAGGGTGCCGGACCCGGCTTGCACGACGTCATCGGATCCATCGTCCGACGAGCGCATCAGCGCACCGAGCGTGTTCTTGTAGTAGCCGATCGTGGCGCGCGTGGAGAACGTTCCGTTGCACGACGCCTTGTACGAGCACTCGCCGTACTGCTCGTAGTCGCACGCGGTGTTCGCCTCGACACAACCGCTCATCGTGATCTCGTGCTTGTAGCCCGTGCTCCCCATGCCCAGCGGAGAGAACAGGTTCTGGCGATACACGTCCCAGATGTACTGATTGGTCTTGCTGGCGAGGGTGTAGCCGAGAACCGCCGAGCCCCAGTTCGAGTACTTGCTGTGTTCTTCGAACGGAATCGGATCGACACACGGATGAGCGGTTGTGCACTCGTCGAGCGTGCGCATGAGCGCCGAGAAGTCCGAGACGTAGTCACCGAGGTGATAGGAGTTGTCGCTACCAGGCTTGGCCTTGGTGAGTCCCGAATGGTGATACGCGAGATCCTTGAAGGTGATCAGCTCGCGTCCCGTACCGAGGGCGAACGATGGCTCCCACTCTGGAGGATCCGGCAAGTGGTTTGCCAGGAGCGAGCTGAAGCGCACGTAGCGCTCGCCTCGAGGCGTTCGCTTGATGTTGTCCCGTCCCCATTTGTCGTAGAGCGCCATGAGCGTGTTGGTGAAGACCTTGGTCGTCGAGCCGATCGCGTAGAAGGAGCCCCCATTCGGTTTTACAAGAGTGTCTTTGACCTTCTCTCCATAGTGGTACTGGTACTGCCTTCCGTCGATGATGATGTCGACCGATAGGCCGATGTAGCGGCGTGGCGGCGTCGTGTCCGTCAATCCAACGATGTCATCGACAACGCCCTTCACGGTCGGAACCGGCGTTGGAATGACGAGCGTCGCCGCTGTTTCGTCGAGATGGTCGTTCTCATCGGAAACGCAGCCAACTCCGATGGTGGAGCAAAGAACGAGAACCGTTGGTATCCGCATGAGCGGGAGACCGGACGGTCGCCACTTGTGACTCAGATGTCCGAGCGGAACCCGATCTTCGCGTGCGTTCCGTCGCAGAACGGCTTGGTCGACGACCCTCCGCAGCGGCACAGGCGCGCGCTCGTGACGCGGTCGACCGTACGACCCGTGCCGGCGCAGATCTCGATGTTTCCGGTGAGCTGCAGCGGCCCGTTGTCGGTCGGGCGCACCTCGATCTCGCCGCCGCGGATCGCCAGCGGATCGGAGGTTCGGGTCGCGGGCTCGCCCGTCGCGGCGAACTCGATCACGTTGTGCGACCCGTCGCAGAACGGCTTGTTCGCCGACGCGCCGCAGCGGCACAGCGTGGCCCGGAGAAGCTTGCCCTTGCCGACGAGCTTCACGTCGGCGTGGATCGCGTAGGGGCCGTTCTCGCGGATGCGGATCTGATTGACCTCCGGCGCTTGCTCGGCGGGACCGCCATCGGTGCGCGTATAAGTGATCGCGCCCGACGGGCAGGACTGCGCGACGTGAGCGAGGTACTCGGGATGCACGGTGTCGGGGTAGAGCCACGGGCCTTTGACGTTCGCGAGGAACACCGTCGGCGCGTCGAGCACGCAGTGGCGCGAGTGGATGCAGCGCTTCGCCTCGAACTGGATCGTGATCGCTTCACCCTTCGCCGTCTCGATCGCGCCGGGTGTGTACTCGAGCGGCGCCTTGCGCGCCGATGCGATCGTCGACGCGACGGGAGTCTCGCCGAACGAAGGTGCGGGGGCGGCATCGGCGAGATCGCCGAGCTCGTTCGCGAGCACCTCGAGCGACGCGACGGCGGTCGCGAACGATGGATCGCGCGTGACGATGTGCGCGCGCATCCCCTCGATGATGCCGCGCGCTCCTTCAGCGAGCGCACGGAACGCGCCGCGGGGCTCGGGCATCGGCGTGATCGAGCGCGACATCGTGAACGTCAGGCCGGCGGTCACGCCCTCGCGCGTCGTCGAGGCGGGCAGGGTAGTGAGCAGCTCCGCGATCGGCGACAGCGTGCGCATCGCGAGCGACGTGGCAGCGACGGCGAGCGATCGCGCGCCGGGTGCGAGCGACACCGGCGAGAACAGCGCGCCGAGGCTGCGCAGCATGAACGCGTACAGCGCGTTGCCGATGTCCACGATGCTCGCCGCGGGCTCGGCATCGATCCACAGAACGCCCGTCTCCGTCGCGGGCCTGCGCATCACGGGATTCGCGGCGACGTGCGGTGCGGGTTCGAAGCTCGGATCTTGCTCGCGGATCGCGCGCAGCTCGTCGCGCACGGCGCAGAACCGCGCGTAGTGCGAGCCCTCGGTGTGGTCGGCGGCGCCTTCGCCTTGTGCGACGATCGCTTCCAGCGCGGCCTTCGCCGATGCGAGATCGGTGATCGCGGTGACGCCGGGCAAGCCGATGATCGACGAGGTCAGCTGCAGTCGGGGATCGCCGTCGAACAGGTTCGCCTCGCCGAGCTTTTGCGCGAGCGCTTCGAGGCCGCGCTCGATGCCGCGATAGAGGTGGCCCACCGTCTGGTAGTCGGCCGCGCCGGGCACGAGGCGGCCATCGCGCGCGTGACGCTGGTAGACCTGCCGGCCGAAGCCTTCCCCATCGCGCTCGTCGACGCCTTCGGGACGCTCGAGGTAGACGAAGTGATCGATCGTCGCCGGGCAGAACGGCGCGAGGGACACCGCGACCCCCGACGGGTGATACCCGGGCGACACGGGAAAATTCGCGCGCTGGAAGTGCGGTGTCGCGCCGATCGCGTTCGTCAGATTCGCGACGAGTGCGAGGTGCACCATCTCGTCGCGCGCGATCGAGATCAGCTCGCGTCGCCAGCGCTCGATCGCTTCCACGTGCGGACGCTCCACGTCGCGCGGACCGAGGCTCCACGCCGCGTAGAGGTAGCAGTCCATGAGGCCGTGCTCGATCTCCGACGCTTCGGCGAGCAAGTACGCGAGGGCCTCGCGGTGCTCGATGCGGATCTCGGGTTCTGCCTCGCTCGTTCGCGGTTCCATCGCGCGCGACACTACACGTCTCTACGCTCCCTCGCCGCCCGCCGATCGTGCAGGTCTCATCACCGTGGCTTTGCGTGGGGGCGGGCGATGTCGAACAGCCGCAGCTTCGTGACCAGGGTGGTCCGCGAGATGCCCAACAGCGCCGCGGCGCGGGACTGGTTGCCGGCGCAGCGCTCGAGAGCGTCGACGATGCGGGCTCGCTCGGCGGCCTGCGGATCCGCGGGCAGGGGCGTCGTCGCGGCGTGGGCGGTCGGCGAGAACGCGAGGTGGGTCGCGTCGACGTCGCGACCGCGGCACAGCACGATGGCGCGTTCGAGAACGGCTTTGAGCTCGCGGACGTTACCGGGCCAGGAGTGTGCCTCGAGGGCCACCATCGCCGCGGAGGTGAGCTTGGCCGTCGGGCGCGCGGCGGCAAGGAA
>Ga0154020_10001737_pt1 | contig 26759 bp, 18 predicted proteins | sample Klosneuvirus_201_FD_109709 | JGI IMG/M metagenome (GOLD analysis project Ga0154020, IMG submission 109709) | Active sludge microbial communities from wastewater, Klosterneuburg, Austria - Klosneuvirus_20160825_MG | ecosystem: Engineered > WWTP > Aerobic digester > Activated sludge | place...
CAGAGGAACAGAGGACCGGCGGGTCCGGGGCGCGGGGGTCCGATGGACCGAGGCGACGCCTCGGCCCTCTATGATCGCGTCCCTGTTCCCGCCACTGCCCCGACCCCGATCGATCCATGGACCTCAAGGCCACCTTCCGCCGCCTGATGCGTTATGCCCGCCCGCACAAGGCGGGCCTGATCTGCGGGGTGGGCTGCTTCCTGGGGGCGGCGGTGGTCGAGCCGGCGGTGCCGGCGCTGCTGGGCAAACTGCTCGACAGCGGCTTCAAGGCCGACCTGGGGTTCCCGGTCTGGTTCGTGCCGCTGATCGTGGTCGGGCTGTTTGCCCTGCGCGGCACGTTGATTTTTTGCGGCTCCTACCTGTTCCACTGGTCCAACTCCAAGGTTGTGCTGGATCTGCGCACCGACATGATCCACGCGGTGATGGCCGCCGACGCGCAGCTCTACACCGAGAAGGGCCCGGGTGTGCTGGCCGCGCGGGTCATGAGTGACCCGCAGGCCGCCGTTGGCGCCATGGCCGGCGCGATGATCACCCTGCTGCGCGACGGGGCCACCCTGCTCGCGCTGCTGGGTTACCTGTTCTACCTGAACTGGAAGCTCACCCTCGTCTCGCTGATCACCCTGCCCTTGCTGGCCTTTGTGGTGCGCCAGGTGCAGCGCAGGGTGAAGAAGGTGGGCGCCCAGTCCTACGCCTCCGGGTTGCGGCTGGCGTCCATTGCCGACGACATCGCCCGGGCCTGGCGGGTGGTGCGCACCTTTGATGCAGCCGCTTTCGAACAGGACCGTTTCCGCCGCGAAGCGATGCAGCTGCGTCGCATGCAGATCAAGAGTGCCACCGCCGGCGCCACGATGACGCCCCTGACCCAGGTGATTGCGGCCATCGGCGTGTCGATCATCCTGACCATCGCGCTGGTGGAGGCCCAGAGCGGGCAGGCCACCGTGGGGGAGTTCGTCGGCTTCATCACCGCCTTGCTGATGACGATCTCGCCGATGCGCCACCTCACCGACGTGTCGCAGCCGATCACCAATTCGCTGATCAACGCCAACGCCTGCTTCGCGATGATCGACACGCCGCCCGAACCCGATCCCGGCCGCCGGGAGCTGGACCCGGCGCAGGTGCGAGGTGAAGTCCGCTTCGACAAGGTCCAGCTGACCTACCCGGGCAGCGAGCAACCCGCGCTGCGCGGACTGGACCTGAACATTCCCGCAGGCCACACCATCGCCCTGGTCGGTGCATCGGGCTCCGGCAAAAGCACCGTCGTCAGCACCCTGCTCGGTTTTTCATCGCACCAGACCGGCCAGGTGTTGCTGGACGGCATCGACCTGCGCGAGATCCGCAAGGCCTCGCTGCGCCGGCAGTTCGCGGTGGTGACCCAGGACATCGTGCTGTTCGACGGCTCGATCGCCGAAAACGTGGTCTATGCCCTGCCCCTGGATGCCGCCCGGGTGGAGGAGTGCCTGCGCGCGGCCAACCTCTGGGACTTCGTGAGTGCCCAACCCGAAGGCATGGTCACGTCCATCGGCGCCAACGGCAGCAAACTCTCCGGCGGCCAGCGCCAGCGCCTGGCCATCGCACGGGCGCTTTACAAGGACGCCCGCATCTGGGTGTTCGACGAGGCCACCTCCGCGCTGGACACCGAGTCTGAGCGCATCGTGCAGCAGTCCATCGAGCAGTGGCACGGCCGCAAGACCCTGATCCTGATCGCCCACCGCCTCAGCACCGTGCGCAACGCCGACACCATCTGCGTGATGGCCGACGGCAGGGTGGTGGAAAGCGGCGACCACGCTGCGCTGATGGCCCGCCAGGGCCTGTACTGCAGCATGGTGCGCTCCCAGGCGATGGAGTGAGCGGCTGTGGCCGGGCCCGCCGATCGCCAGACGCAGCCCACGGCCAGCGCATCCACTCCACGGGAGCTGCCGCGCCTGCTCATGCGGCGCTCCGGGATGCTGGCGCTGGCGGGCCTGCTGCTGGCGCTGGTGCTGGGCCTGCTGCGCGCGGAGTCGGACATCGACGAGGAAGTCGAGGCCGCCTGGCAGCTGGCCACCCTGATGAGCCAGCTCGGCACACTCGGCCAGGTGGGCGACAGCGCGGCACTGGCCACATTGCACGGCCTGCAGCGCGAGGCTCCGCTGCGCCACCTGCTGCTGCAGGTGCACGACACCCAGGGCCGCAGCCTGCTGGCCACCAGGGTGGCCCCCGAACCTGCATGGATCCAGACCCTGCTGGACGCGCATCGCAGACTGTCACCCGGCGTCCCGCCGCAGCGCGTGTCCTGGCTGGTGCCGCGACCGGACGGTTTGCACTGGGTGGTGTCGCTGGACACCTCGCGCGAAAGTGAGCGCCGCGAAGCTCTGGCCAACCTGACCAGCATGCTGGTTCTGCTGCTGCTCACGGTGGTGGCGGTGCTGCTGGCCATGCACCTGAACGTGCGTCGCGCCCTGGCGCCGCTGCACCGGCTGGTGGCCGCCATCGGCGACATCGAGCGGGAGAACCCCCAGGCCGCCCTGCACCTGCCGGCGATGCCGGTGCGCGAACTGGACAGCATCGCCAGCGCACTGCGCCACCTGGCCGAAGCACTGGCCCAGGCGGACGGCCAGCGCCGCAGCCTGAGCCGGCAACTGCAGACGCTGCAGGAGGATGAGCGCCACCGCCTGGCCCGCGAACTGCATGATGAGCTGGGCCAGCGCCTCACCGCCTTGCGCCTGGACGCTGCCTGGCTGGAGCGCAAGCTGGCCATGGCGCCTCACGAGCGTGAGCTGCCCGCGATGCAGGAGGTGGTGAAGGAGATGGGCGGGCGCTGCGCGGAGCTGCAGAACGACGTGCGCGGGCTGCTGCATCAGCTCAACCCGTTGGGCCCGGCACTGGCAACACAGGGACAGGTCGAACCGCAGCGGCTGGCCCTGCTGCTGCAGGAACTGGTGGACAGCTGGCGGCACAGCCCTTCGCAGGCACCCGAGCCTGACCACGACACGGCGCAGACCAACTGCACCTGGGAACTGGCGCTGCAACTGGGGGACGACCTGGATGGCCTGGAGCCCTGGCCGCAGGTGCTGGCCCTGGCGCTGTACCGCATGAGCCAGGAGGCCCTCACCAATGCGGCCCGCCACGCTGGCGCCCGCCAGGTGCGGCTGGCCCTGTGGTGGGAGGACCGCGGCGGCAGCCTGTGTTGGCGCGCAGAGGACAACGGTTGCGGCGGGGTCGACCCAGGCACCGCGGCGGCCCGGGCCCTGCGCCGCGGCAACGGCCTGGCGGGATTGAAGGAACGCGTGTGGGCACTGGGTGGCCAATGGCAGGACGGACCCTTGGCAGCGCTGCCACCACCACCGCACCTGGCGGCGCTGCCGCGGGTGGGTGCCCAGCCCGGCTGGGTGCTGCAGGCGCGCTGGTCCTGGCCGCTGCAGGCCTGACAATCTGAAGATGAGGTGGATGTGAACCCAACCCGGATCCTTCAAGTGGCCCTGGTCGATGACCACGCGGTGGTGCGCCTGGGTTGGCGCCGCCTGATCGAGCTGGAGCCCGACCTGCGGGTGGTGACCGAGTGCGGCGACGGTGCCCAGGCACTGGCCGCCCTGACGGGACAGGATGCACCGGCGGTGGATGTACTGGTGCTTGATCTGTCCATGCCTGGGTCCAACGGCCTGGATCTGCTGCGCCAGCTGCATCAGCGTGGTACGGGGCTGCGGGTGGTGGTCTCCAGCATGCACGACGGCCCGGCCATGGTGGCCCAGGTGCTGCGCGCCGGTGCCGCCGGCTTTGTCCCCAAGAGCGCAGACCCGCAGCGGCTGATCGACGCCATCCGCACCGTGGCGGCCGGCGGCAGCGCCGTGCCCCCGGCGCTGGCCGACGCCGCACGCTCGCTGGGCAGCCGTCTGCCGCACGAGAGTCTCACCCCGCGGGAGGCGGAGGTGCTGCACCACCTGCTCGCAGGCGACTCGATCGAGGCCATCGCCCGGGCAATGGGGCTGAGCGACAAGACGGTGTCCAACCACCAGACCCTGGTGCGCCAGAAACTCGGTGTCGGCAACGCCCGGGAGCTGCTGCGTTACGGGCAGGAGCATGGTCTGATCGATTGAGAACCCGCCGGCGCCCGATGCCGCCGCGGCGCACAGGGTCAACCCTGGGGCGCTGTGGGCCGCTTCCGACAGGGGCGACTGGGGCTTTCCTGGGGTCGGGAAGAATTCCCTGGTGGGTGCGGGACACGTTTTCTAACGTGTAGGCATCGCCTGTTCAACCTGATCCCCTTCACAGCCGGATCCGACGGGCTCGCACTCCACACCCGATCCGCCATGACTGCTGCCCACGCCCGAAACCGCTCTGCCTGTGACCTGAACCTTCAACCTCATCGCCTGGCCTGGGCGGCCTGCCTGGCGGCCGGTGTGATCGGCAGCGCCTGGGCGCAGGCGCCGGCCGCGATCCCCACCGCGGCACCCGGCGCGGCACTGGAGAGGGTGGAGATCGTCGGCAGCAGCCCGGTGCCCGGCACGGGCATCGAACGCGACAAGGTGCCCGGCAACGTCCAACATCTGGGCGCAGCCAAGCTGCGCGAGGCCGACGCCCGCAACCTGCCGGATCTGCTGCGCTCCCAGGTGGGCGGCGTCAACGTGGTCGAGACCCAGGGCAACCCCTACCAGCTGGAAGTGAACTACCGCGGCTTCAACGCCAGCCCGCTGCTGGGTCAGCCGCAGGGCCTGTCGGTGTTCCTGGACGGCGTGCGGCTGAACGAAGCCTTCGGTGACGTGGTCAACTGGGACCTGGTGCCGCGCAACGCCCTGTCCAGCCTGACGGTGATGCCCGGCTCCAACCCGGTGTTCGGCCTGAACACACTGGGCGGTGCCCTGGTGCTGGGCACCAAGAGCGGTGATACCCACCCGGGCAGCGAGGTTGAGCTGGGGATCGGCTCCTTCGGCCGCCGCAGCCTGGAGCTGTCGCATGGCCGCAGCCTGGGTGAGATGACGCATCTCTTCGTGGCAGCGGCCCTGCACAAGGAGGACGGCTGGCGTGACCACTCGCCCAGCGATGTACGCCAGCTTTTCGTCAAGCTCAACGGCCGCGATGGCCCGCTCGACTGGTCGGCCAGCGTGATGGGTGCCGACAACGACCTGATCGGCAATGGCCTGTTGCCGGTGTCGATGCTGGAGGTGGACCGCACGCAGGTCTACACCCGACCGGACCAGACCCTGAACCGCCTGGCCGGGCTGAACCTGCGCGCCGGCTGGGACCTGGGCGACGGTGCCCGTGTCGATGCCCAGGCCCATCTGCGCCGGCTCCAGGCCCGCACCGTCAACGGCGACCTCAACGACGAATGGGATGGCCTCTCGGAAGAGACGGGGGTCGAGAACCGCAGCCGCGGCACGCAGACCGGCTCCGGCCTGACGCTGCAGTGGCAGAAGCGCAGTGCAGAACGCTTCATCGTGATCGGCGCCTCTCATGAACGCGGCCGCACCGAGTTCGAGCAGTCCGAGGCCGAAGGTGAACTCGACGATACCCGCGCCGTCACCGAGGTGGAAGAAGAGGAGCTGAATGCGGCCATCCGCGGGAACAGCCGCACGAGCAGCCTGTACGCCACCGGCACCTTCCAGGTCCGCCCGGACCTGGCCGTCACCGCCTCCGGCCGCTACAACCACACCCGGGTGACGACGGTGGATGTGGGCCGTCAACAGGGCCTGACCACCGAGCTGGACAGCGACCACAGCTTCAAGGCCTTCAACCCCGCCCTGGGCGCGGTCTGGCAGGTGCGCAACGGCTGGAGCGTCTACGCCAATGCCAGCCAGGGCAACCGCGCACCGAGCCCGATCGAGCTGGGATGCTCCGACCCTGAACAGCCCTGCCTGCTGCCCAATGCGCTGCAGGCCGACCCCCCGCTCAAGCAGGTGATCTCCCGCAGCATCGAGGCCGGCGTGCGCGGGCCGCTCGCCGCCGGCTGGCGCTGGCAGGCGGGGCTGTTCAGCACCACCAACCACGACGACATCCTCTTCGTCAGCAACCAGCGCGCCGCCGGCTACTTCACCAACGCCGGGCGCACGCGCCGCCAGGGCCTGGAGTTTGGCCTGACGGGCCGGGAGGGCCGCTTCGATGCCGCCTTCCACTACACCCGCCTGGATGCCACCTTCCGCAGCGGCACCTGCCTGGTCTCCGAAGCCAACAGCAGCGCCGAATCCGGCGCCAGCTGCACCGGCGACGACGAGATCGAAGTGGGCAAGGGCAACCGCCTGCCCGGGATCCCGCAGCACATCCTCAAGCTGGACCTGGGCTGGAAGCTGCTGCCCCAGTTGCGCGTGGGTGCCAATGTACAGGCGCAGTCGTCGGTCTACCTGCGCGGCAACGAGAACAACCAGCATCAGGCCGATGGTGTCGACTACTTCGGCAGCGGCAAGGCCGGCGGCTTTGCGCTGCTGAACCTGAACGCCAGCTGGAACTTCGCCCCCGGCTGGACCCTGCTGGGCAAGGTGCACAACGTGTTGGACCGCCACGCGGCCACCGGCGGACTGCTGGGTGAGAACGCCTTCGACGCCACCGGTACCCTGCAGGCGCCGGCCAACTGGCGCGACGAGTCCTTCCTGGCACCCACCACGCCGCGTTCGTTTGCGCTGGCCCTGCGCTGGGTACCGGGCGCCGGTGAAAAGTGATGCATTGCGCAAGCAGAACTACCTGAAGCATCCGCCCGGCAGAGGGAGAAACCCCCTGTGGGAGGGTTTTCTCCCAGCTTGAAGTTCCCCATCGGGTAACCACAATCGGGCGGGTGAAACCTCTGGCTCCGACCCTGACCGCAGCACTCGCGGGGGCCCGCCTGCAACAGCATGAGCGTGGCGTGCATGCCGCCGTCGGCGCCAGCGCGGCAGCCGGGCTGTTGCTCGTGGTCGGGCTGGGTGAAACACATCACCAGCTTGAAGCCTGGTCATGGCTGACCGCCCTGGCGATGGCTTTGGGCCTGCGGCTGTTGATCGCGGCGACACTGCGCCGCCGCCGCAACCTGGGCCAGCCGGTGGCGGCGCCTGCCTGGATCCTGGGTTTTCGCCTCGCCTTTCTGGCCCACGGGCTGGTCTGGGGCGCCGCCTTGCCGACCTTGGCCGACGGGCCCGAATCGGTGTTCTACATCTGGCTGGCGGTGGTGCTGATGGTCGCCGGCTCGTACATCGTCTCGCCCTTCGACCTGGTGGCGCCCTCGCTGTTCGGCGCACCGGCGGTGATCGGGCTGGCGTTGACGGCGGCCGCGGGCCAGGCCGACATCGGCCTCAACCTGGCCCTGGTCGGCATGTTGTTCCTGGCCACGGTGCAGCTGGCTTCGCTGCGCACCCACCGCATGATGACCGAACATGCGCTGCTGCAGCACAACGAGGGCCTGCGCCTGGCTGAACTGCAGCGCAGCGAAGCCCGACTGCAGGAGGCCCAGCACCTGGCGCAGGTGGGCAGCTTCGACTGGGATCCGGTCAGTGGTGCGCTGGACTGGTCGGACGAACATTTCCGGCTCTGGGGCCTGGCGCCGGGAAGCTGCACGCCGGACTACGCCCTGTTCCGCTCAGCCATCCACCCGGGAGACCTGGAGGACATCGAGCTGCAACTGGCCACGGCCCTGGCCGGCCAGAGCCGTTACGACTGTGTGCACCGCCTGCGTGCACACGATGGCATCGAACGGGTGATTCATGGCCGTGCCGAGGTCTCCTTCGATGACCAGGGGCGCGCCCTGCGCATGCTCGGCACGGTCCACGACGTCACCGAACGCCGCCAGGCGGCCGAGGCGCTGGAGCGCAGCCTGGACAACCTGACGCTCACCCTCAATGCCACCGGCGATGCCATCTTCGCCTCCGACGCCACCGACGCCGGGCAGTCGCTGCTGTTCGTCAACGAGCGCATGCTGCAGATGTGGGGCATCCCGCCGGAGGAGGCTCGGGAGCTCACCCCCGCCACAGTGATGCGCCATGCCGGAGCGCAGTTCCGGGATCCGCCGCGGGAGATCCGGCGCATCCAGGAGATCATCACCTCCAGCGAACCGGCCGAGGACCGGGTGGAGCTCAAGGATGGCAGGGTGCTGTTGCGGCGCTGCCATCCCATGCACCGGGCCGGTCGCTGGGTGCGGGTCTGGGGCTTTCGCGACATCACCGTGGAAGCCCAGGCATTGCGCCAGCTGGAGCTGGCCCGTGACGAGGCGGAACGCGCCAACCTCGCCAAGTCCGAGTTTCTCAACCAGATGAGCCACGAGCTGCGCACGCCGCTCAACGCCATCCTGGGCTTCAGCCAGCTGCTGCAGTACGACCCCGACCTGCCCGAAACCCTGCAGGAAGACGTGCAGGAAATCCTCAAGGCCGGCCACCACCTGCTGGGGCTGATCAACGAGATCCTGGACCTGGCGCGCATCGAGTCCGGCCGGGTGAAGGTGCAGCTGGAAAGCGTCGACCTGCAGGAGGTGCTGGCCGACTGCCTGGGACTGATCGCGCCGCAGGCCCAGGCCCGTGGCCTGCGGGTCGAATCGGCCGGCCTGCCGGAGCTGCAGCTGTGCGCCGACCCCAAGCGGCTCAAGCAGGTGCTGCTGAACCTGCTGTCCAACGCAGTCAAGTACAACCGTGAACAGGGTCGCATCCGCTTGACGGCCCATCAGCATCCCGTGGGTCGGCTGCGCCTGAGCATCAGCGACGACGGCCCGGGCATCCCGGCCGACCGCCTGGATGAACTGTTTCAGCCCTTCAACCGCCTGGGTGCCGAGTCCAGCGAGGTCGAAGGCACCGGAATCGGCCTGACCATCACCCGCCAGCTGACCGAACTGATGCACGGCAGCGTGGGCGTGATCAGCCCGGAGGGCGAAGGTGCCACTTTCTGGATCGAATTGCCGCTGGCGCAGCGACCCCATCCTCAAGAAGAACCGCGCGCGGCCGAACCCCAGCAGGCCCACCTGGAACTTCTTCCCGAAATGCGATGAACAGCCCCGCCTCGCGCCCCGAACGCCTCCTGATCGTCGATGACGAACCGGCCAACCTCAAGCTGCTCGACCGCATGCTGCGCAGCCAGGGTTACCACCGGCTGGATCTGGTCGGCGACCCGCGTCAGGTGCTGGAGCGTTACCAGCAGGACCGCCCCGACCTGATCCTGCTGGACATCAACATGCCGCACCTGGATGGCTTCGAGGTGATGCGCAGGCTGCGCGCGCTCGACGACCCGCTGCTGCCGCCGATCGTCATCCTCACCGCGCAGAGCAGCCGGGACTTCCTGCTGCCGGCGCTGGCCGGCGGGGCCAGGGATTTCATCGCCAAACCCTTCGACCGCAACGAGCTGCTGATGCGCGTGCGCAACCTGCTGGACGCCCAGCTGGCGCACCGCATGCTGTTCGACCAGGCCGCCACCCTGGAGGCCCTGGTGCGCGAACGCACCGCAGAACTGCGCCGCACCCAGCTGGAGGTGGTGCAGCGCCTGGGCATGGCCGCGGAGTACCGCGATGTGGAAACCGGCAACCACATCCTGCGCATGAGCCACACCTGCGCCCTGCTGGCCCGCCACATCGGCTGGAGCGAAACCCAGGCCGACCTCCTGCTGCACGCCAGCCCGATGCACGACATCGGCAAGATCGGCGTCCCCGACCGGGTGCTGCTCAAACCCGGCGCGCTGGACGCCCAGGAGTGGGCGCTGATGCAGCAGCACACCGTCATCGGCGCCAAGCTGCTGGGCGGCGACGACTCGGCCCTGATGTGCATGGCGCGCGACATCGCGCTGTACCACCACGAAAAGTGGGACGGCAGTGGCTACCCGGCGCAACTGGCTGGCGAGGCCATTCCGGCGGCCGCCCGCATCGCCGCGGTGGCCGACGTGTTCGACGCCCTCACCTCTGCCCGGCCCTACAAGAAGGCCTGGACGGTGGAAGACGCCGTGCGCTTTCTGCAGGAGCAGTCCGGGCGTCACTTCGAGCCCCACCTGGTGGCAGCCTTCATGACCCTGCTGCCCCAGGTGCTGGCCATTCGGGAGCGCTTTGGCGAGCCGGTGTGAGCCGGTGTGAACTGGTGTGAACCGGTGGTTTCAGCGCTGAGTTTCATGCGCTGAAGTTGCGGCGCTGCGGTTCAGGCGCCGGGGCGCGACAGCAGCAGGCCAGCCAGCACCAGCACCGCCAGGCCCAGCAGCACGCTGAGCCCCTGCCAGAAGCGCAGCGGATCGCGTTCGATCAAGGCCGGCATCCGCTGGCCCTGGAACTCGCTGCCGGGAGAGTGCAGGTCGGCGATGAATTCGGTCAGCACCGCCTGGCGTTTGTGCGGCTGCGGGTGCAGGGCCTTGCGCAGCACCGCATCCAGCCAGGCCGGCAGATCCGGCCGCAGGGAGCGGATCGGCACGCAGCGCAGCGACTGCACGTCGCGCGGGTTGCGCAATCGGGTCACCTGCAGCCCGTAGGGCAGCTGGCCGCACAGCATCTGGTAGGTCAGCACCGCCAGCGAAAAAAGGTCCGAGGCCGCCGTGCCGCCATCGCCCAGGAAATACTCCGGCGCGGTGTACTGCAGGGAGCCCACCAGGGCCGTGGCCCGTGCTTCGGAGCTGCCCTCGGTGAGCCCGGCCACGTGCACCGAGCCAAAATCGATGATCTTGGCCGTGCCGCCGCGGTCGATCATGATGTTCTCCGGCCGCAGGTCCTGGTGCAGCATCTCCTTGCGGTGAAAGGCCTGCAGCCCCTTGGCGATCTGTTCGACCAGGGCTCGTACCTCGCTGAGCTCCGGGCGGGGGTGGTCGATCATCCACTGCGCCAGCGTGCCGCCTTCCACCGCCTCCATGGCCACGAACAGGTGCTCGCGCGGCCGCTCGTTGTCCACGGCCTGCAGCACATGCGGGCTGTCCAGCCGGCGGGCCACCCACTCCTCCAGCAGGAAGCGATCGAGGTGCTCGGGCTGCTCCTGCATCTCCACCGCCGGGGTCTTGATGACACACCTGCGACCGGAGGCGTCCTCGTTGGCCAGGTAGACGTGGCTGCGGGCGCTGGCGTGCAGCTCCCGGACGATGGTGTATCCCTCGAACGCCTGCCGCTCGGTCAGCACCGGCGGCAGCTTCAGGCCCAGGCGCTGCACCGGCAACTGGGCGGCTTCCAGCTCAGGCAGCGCGTCGATGCGCAACAGCTGCAGCGTGATGTTGTCGTCGCTGCCGTTGTCGTAGGCCCGCTGCGCCAGGGCCTGCGCGGCAGCGCCCAGGTCGTCCACATGCTGCTGCAGCGCGTCGCGCACAGCGGCGGCATCCAGGAACTCGTAGGCCCCGTCGGTGGCCAGCAGGTAGACCTCCCCCACCTCCGCCGTCCAGCTGCCGTAGTCGATCTCGACGCTGGCCGCAGCCCCCAGGGCCCGGCCCAGGTAGGACTCGGCCGAGGACAGCCGCACCCGGTGGTCCTCGGTCAACTGCTCCAGCGCGTGGGGGTGGACGCGGTAGATGCGCGAGTCCCCCACATGCAGCAGGTGCAGCTCCCGGCCCTTGAGAACCAGGGCGCTGAAGGTGCAGACGTAGCCGCGGTCGGGGTGGAAGCGGGCATCGCTGCGCTGCGTCTGCGCATGCAGCCAGGAATTCATCGCCATCAGCACCCGCTGCGCCGCACGGCGCACCGGCCAGGCCTCGGAGGTGTTGTAGTAGTCCTCCAGGAAACCGCGCACCGCTGCGGCACTGGCCACCTGGCTGACCTCGCTGCTGCCGATGCCGTCGGCCAGCGCCACCGCGAGACCCTTGAGCTGCAAGGGCCTGCCTTCGGGCAGCACGGCCCCATGGAAATCCTGGTTGACCGGGTGTCGCCCAGCCAGCGAATGCTGGCCCAGGCTCACCCGCAGCAAGGTGGCCATCTTCAACCGCCTGCGATCTGCGCACTGCCGGACAGGCTGCGCATGCTCAAGCCCCCCGCCTTCACGCTGCCTGGATGCGCTTGGGCGCCTTCTTGTAGTGGGTGGAGTACAACGTGGCGCCCACAAAGGTCAGGCCGCCCACCAGGTTGCCCAGCACGGTGGGGATCTCGTTCCACAGCATGTAGTCCATGAAGGTGAACTGGCCACCCAGCATCAGGCCGGAGGGGAACAGGTACATGTTGACGATGCTGTGCTCGAAACCCATGTAGAAGAACACCAGGATGGGCATCCACATCGCGATCACCTTGCCGGACACGCTGGTGGACATCATCGCGGCCACCACGCCGGTGGAGACCATCCAGTTGCACATCACCGCCCGCACGAACAGCGTCAGCATGCCGCCCGCGCCGTGCGCAGCGTAGCCGACCGTGCGGCCCTCGCCGATGTGGCCGATCTTCTGGCCGACGGCGTTGGGCGCCTCGGTGAAGCCGCTGGTGAAGATGATGGCCATGAACACCGCCACCGTCATTGCACCGGCGAAGTTGCCGCAGAACACCAGCGACCAGTTGCGCATCACACCGCTCCAGGTCGCACCGGGGCGCTTGTCCATCACCGCCAGCGGGGCCAGCGTGAACACCCCCGTGAGCAAATCGAAACCCAGCAGGTAGAGGATGCAGAAACCCACCGGAAACAGCAGCGCACCGATCAGCGGGTTGCCGGTGTTGACCGTGACCGTCACGGCAAAGGCCGCTGCCAGGGCCAGGATGGCGCCGGCCATGTAGGCCCGGATGAGGGTGTCCTTGGTGGACATCAGCAGCTTGGATTCACCGGCGTCCACCATCTTGGTGACGAACTCGGAAGGGGCGAGGTAGGCCATGAGGGTCTTTCCAGCCTCCATCGCTCAGCACTGCACTCGTGGTGGTGAGCGGCATGAAGGCCCTGGGTCAAGGAAACAAGAGCTGGGCGGCTGAAGCAGCACCGTGCGGCAAACCAACTCGCCATCGTGTGCGGCCATGTGCCCTGCGATTGCAGTTCAGCGGGAGCCAGCTGAGGCATCTCTGCCGCATACCGGTTCAATCCAGACCTTCATCGGTCTGTTTCGCCGCATCAGTTCACATGGAGCAAATTTTGGGCCACCGGCAAACAGGGAACTGCGGGACGCTGCGCTCTGCTGCCTGGGGTCGAGCGCCGGCACAGCGATGGTGCAGTGCAACCTCAGTCGATGCACCAGATGTGCTCACCTGCCCCGAGACGGATCCGCACCGCCGCGCAACGCGCCCGGAGTACGGCGTTGCCCTGCATCGGGCTCTCGCCCCGTACCCGAAACCACTTGGCTGAGGTCAGGCAGCGCCAGCAAGGCCTGCGCCACCTCGACGAGGCGGCGGTTCTGATCCATCGAAGCCTTCTGCAGCGTACGGAAGGCCAGTTCCTCGCTCAGCCCGATGCGCGACATCAGCACGGCTTTGGCACGGTCAACCAACCTGCGTTCGGCCAGTGTGCGGCGGGTGGCCTCCAGTTCGGCCTCGACCTGTGACAGCCGTGCCGACTGCTGGCGCAACAGCTCCTGCAGTCCTGCGGCCTCGGGGTGAGCAGCCGCCGGGTCGTCGATCCAGGAGGCTGGGGCCGTTGCCTGGATCAGCGTCGGCACCGGCTGTGTGGGCAGCTCCGGATCCAAAAAACGCGCCGCCGCGTCGGCATGCGCCGGCGGGCGTTGCCGCAGATGCAGCAGCAGGCCCTGCGAATCCTGCAGCTCCTGTTCGGCCTGCAGCACCTGCCGGTCGCACTCCTCGCGCAGCTGCCGGACCAGCTCTTCCTGCAGCCGCCTCAGGCCACCGATGCGTTGACTGCACACCTCAAACCAGACGTCACACTCCCGCGGCTCCAGCGCTGCCCCGCTGCGCGCGCTGCACAGCCGGCGCCTCAGGCGTTCCAGATGAATCAGTTCCGGCGCCTGCTGCGCGGCGTTCCAGCGCTCCAGCAGTTCACCCTGCACAAACGCTTCGAACACGCCCAGGCTGCGCTCCTGCGCGTCGATCAGACTGTGAAGCTGCTGTTGACGAACCTCATCACAGCGGCCGCCGGCAAACAGCTCAACACCCACCAGCCGCTCCTGCCCCGTCAGCTCCGTGCCCTGCACCAAATGCAACAGGGCCACCAGCAGCCGGGAGATGGCCGGCAGCAGCGCCGCATCGGCCAGCTCGCCGATCAACTCCAGCAACCCGCCGATCAAACGGCTGTAGGCCGACACTGCCTCAACCGCAGAGACCTGTCGGGACTGGATGCGCCCGCGCAGCTCGTCCAGGCCCTCCAGACCCAACAACGCCCAGGCCATCAGGTCCAGCATGCGGGCACTGGAACCCTGCTGGGCCGACACGTGATGGGAAAAGCCGGCGCGCAGGGCCTGTTCGGCTGCGGCGGCTTCGTGCACCGCCTGCTCGCGCAACTGGACAAAGCGGGTTCCGCCGGTGCTCAGGCAAACGCTGGAGGCGCCCCGCTCGGTCTGCAGCACGTGGATCAGCCGACCGATCTGGTCCACCAACTCGGCGCGCCGCGCCAGGCGACGCGCCGAATCGATCTGCAGACGCTTGGAGCTGAGCAGCAGCGTGGACACCGACAAGGTGTCGCTCGGCGGCAGCGCTGGAACCGGGGACGAGTCCTCGGATTGGGCAGGATTTGAGCGGCGATCGGTCATCGCCGCAGAGTATCGGTCAAGCCGGGCCGCGGCGGGTTGGTGGGCCCGCTGCATCATCAGGACCTCATGAAGGCCTCATGAAGGCCTCATCAATGTCTCATCAATGCCTCAACAGGCCACCAGCAGGCGATCACCCTCGCAGCGCACCTGCCAGGCCCGCACCGACTGTTCCGGTGCCTCCAGGCATTCGCCGGTGGCCAGGTCGAAATGGTTCTTGTACATCGGCGAGGCCACCACGATGCGTTCCCCCAGGTTGCCCACCAGCCCCCGCGCAAGAATGCTGGCGCCGGACTTGGGGTCGATGTTGTCGATGGCGTAGAAGCGGTCCCTGCCGACGCGGAAGACGGCCACATGGCGGTCTTCCACCCGGGCGCACACACCTGTGTTGGGCAGGATGGCATCGGCCGCGCAGACGGCGGTCCAGTTCAAGGTATCGGTGGTCATGGCAGTGAGGTCCTTGGACGCAGGTCGGGTCGATTCAGCTCGGCTGCAGGTCTGTGGCGCGTTCTTCCGGCAGCGCGGGTCGGATCTGGCCGCGCTCCTTCACGAAGACGATGCGCTCGTCGGCCACGTCGCTGTTGACGAAGCTGCGGAAGCGCCGGCGCACCTCCGGCGTGGTCACCGCGGTCTTCCATTCGCACTGGTAGTGGTCCACGACGTGCTGCATCTGCGCCTCCAGCTCGGCGGCCAGGTCCAGCTTGTCGTCGATCAACACCTCCTTCAGGTATCCCAGGCCACCTTCCAGGTTTTCGCGCCAGGTGCTGGTGCGCTGCAGGCGATCCGCGGTGCGCACGTAGAACATCAGGAAGCGATCGATCAGCTGGATCAGCCGTTCCTTGCTCAGGTCGCTGGCGATCAGCTCGGCGTGGCGCGGCTTCATGCCGCCGTTGCCGCAGACGTAGAGGTTCCAGCCCTTGTCGGTGGCGATCACGCCCACGTCCTTGCCCTGCGCCTCGGCGCACTCGCGGGTGCAGCCGGATACGCCGAACTTGATCTTGTGCGGCGCGCGCAGGCCCTTGTAGCGGTTCTCCAGCTCCACGGCCAGGCCCACCGAGTTGTCCACGCCATAGCGGCACCAGGTCGAACCGACGCAGGACTTCACCGTGCGCAGCGACTTGCCGTAGGCGTGGCCGCTCTCGAAGCCGGCGGCGATCAGCTCCTCCCAGATCAGCGGCAGCTGCTCGACGCGGGCACCGAACAGGTCCACCCGCGCACCGCCGGTCATCTTGGTGTACAGGCCGTACTTCTTGGCCACCTGGCCCACGGCGATCAGTCCGTCGGGCGTCACCTCGCCGCCGGGCATGCGCGGCACCACCGAGTAGCTGCCGTCCTTCTGGATGTTGCCCAGGTAGTAGTCGTTGCTGTCCTGCAGAGCGGCCAGCTCGGGCTTGAGGACGAAGTCGTTCCAGCAGGAGGCCAGTACGGATGCGGCCGCGGGCTTGCAGATGTCGCAGCCCAGGCCCTTGCCGTGTTTGGCCAGCAGTTCGTCGAAGGTCTTGATCCGGCCGACGCGGATCAGGTGGTAGAGCTCCTGGCGCGAATAGGCGAAGTGCTCGCAGAGGTGGTTGTTGACCGCCAGGCCGCGCTTGGCCATCTCTGCCTTCATGATCTGCGTGACCAGCGGCACGCAGCCGCCGCAGGTGGCGCCCGCCTGGGTGCAGGCCTTGAGCTGGCCGATGGTGGTGCAGCCCTCGCCCACCGCCGCGGCGATCCGGCCCTTGCTGACGTTGTTGCAGGAGCAGATCTGCGCGCTGTCGGGCAGGGCATCGGCCCCCAGGCCGGGCTTGGCCTTGCCGTCGCTGGAGGGCAGGATCAGGAACTCCGGGTCCTCCGGCAGGGCAATGCCGTTGAGCGCCATCTGCAGCAGGGTGCCGTATTCGGCTGCGTCACCGATCAGCACCGCACCGATCAGCTGCTTGCCGTCCGGGCTGACGACGATCTTCTTGTAGATCCGGCGGAGCTCGTCGGTGTAGCTGAAGGTCTTGCAGCGCGGCGTCTTGCCGTGGGCGTCGCCGATCGAGGCCACGTCCACCCCCATCAGCTTGAGCTTGGTGCTCATGTCTGCACCCAGGAACTGTGCATCGGCCTGCCCGGCGATGTGCCGGGCCGCCACCCGAGCCATGTCGTAGCCGGGCGCCACCAGGCCGAAGGTCTGGTCGTTCCAGCTGGCGCACTCACCGATGGCGTAGACGTCGTGGTCGGCGGTACGGCAGTGGTGGTCGATCACTGCTCCGCCGCGCGGGCCGATGGCCAGCGCGCACTGCCTGGCCAGTTCATCGCGCGGGCGGATGCCGGCCGAGAACACGATCATGTCGGTTTCCAGCCAGCTGCCGTCGGCAAAAACCATGCGGTGGTACGCCGAGGCGCCGTCGGTGATCTTGACGGTCTCGCAGCTGGTGTGCACCTGCACCCCCAGCGCCTCGATCCTGCTGCGCAGGACCTTGCCCCCGGCCTCGTCGATCTGCACGGCCATCAGCCGCGGCGCGAACTCCACCACGTGGGTCTCCAGACCCATGTCGCGCAGCGCCTTGGCGCACTCCAGGCCGAGCAGCCCCCCGCCGATGACCACGCCGCGCCGACTGCGGGCGCCGCGGGCCTTCATCGCCTCCAGATCCTCGATGGTGCGGTAAACGAAGATGTCGTCGCGGTCGCGCCCCGGCACCGAAGGCACAAAAGGGTAGGAGCCGGTGGCCAGCACCAGTTTGTCGTAGGCCAGCACTTCGCCGTCCACCGTCGTCACGGTGTTGCGACGCCGTTCAATGGCCGCGGCGCGCGACTTCAGCCGCAGCGAATAGCCGGTTCGCTCAAAAAAACCGGGCTCGACCAGCGAAAGGTCGGCTGCGGTTTTGCCCGAGAAAAACTCGGACAGATGCACCCGGTCGTAGGCAGGCCGGGGCTCCTCGCAGAGCACGGTGACCTCGGCGCCGGTGACACCGGCTTCGACGAGAGACTCAAGGAACTTATGGCCCACCATGCCGTGGCCGACGAGAACGATCTTCATGCTGATCCTGCGATCCTGGATTGGGGCGGACCTGGGACCACGCGTCAGCGCAGCACCCGTCGGGCCACCCGGTCTGCCGCAGCGCCCACTTGCGCAGGCACCTGCAGACAGACGCAAGTGAATGGAATGCGAATGAACAACTCCGCCATCTTCAGCGGGGGTCTTGGTCGCTGTTCCAGCAGCCATACCGAAACGACAACCAGAGTTAAGCAAACGCCGTTCCAGGCCTGATCGGCATCAAGGTATCCAGGCATGGACGCCCGCCGGCAGCGTCTCCTCCCACCCCAGAGCCTGAAAACGGGCTGGAGGCGGTTCCGTCAGGCACCGGTTCGGCGCAGAGCTCACCGCCTTGGTGCGTGCACGCCTTGCACCTGCGCGCTTGCGAACTCTCGCGCGGCTGAGGCGGCCCCAGCCTTGCGGGTTCCGATAGAGTGCAGGCTCGCCAGCGATCCCTCCACCACCTCCATCGCATCTCCCATGAGTCGCCTGCACAGCGAATGCCGCCGCCTCTACCTGCTGGCGCAAGCTTCCAGCGCCGCAACAGGTGTCGCAGATGCCTGGGTGAACGCCGACGCTCAGACCCGCACCCTGATGCTGCAAATGGACGGAACCGGCGGTTGGCCCGCGCTGGGGGGGCTTTGGCGCGCCGTGCAGGAGACGCTGGAACTGCCCGCCCCGGCCATTGCGGTGTCAGGCAGGGAAGGGATGCAGCTGTGGTTCTCGCTGGCAGAACCCCTGGCGCTGCCGCTGGCCCGCGCCTTCCTGGCCGGACTGCGGCGTCGCTTTCTGGCCGATGTCCGATCGCAGCGGCTGCAGCAATGGCCGCCGGAGCAGGAGAACATCGCTCCAGGCCCACCGCCCCAGGTGCCGGCCCGCTGCAGCCCCAGTCCAGATTCAGGCGAGAACCAGGCCGATGGCGAGCGCTGGTCCGCCTTTGTCGCCGCCGATCTGGCGCCGATGTTCGATGACGAGCCCTGGCTGGAGCTGGCGCCGAACCCGGATGGCCAGGCCGAGCTGCTGGCCCGGCTGCGCAGCATTCCGCTGGCCGACGTCCGGCGCTGCCTGGCGCTCTGGGAGTCTGAGGCGGCCACCGCTCAGCCGCCTGCGGCCATGGCTGCGTCTGCAGCGCAGCCTTCGGCGCCGGTGGAATGGGCGTCCACCCACAACCCCGCCCACAACCCTTCCAGCGCCAGCGATCCGCGCCAGTTCCTGCAGGAGGTGATGACCGATCCCCAGGTGCCGCTGGCCCTGCGCATCGAGGCCGCACGCGCCCTGTTGTCCCCTTACCCCAACCGCTGACCCGTTGAAGGACTCCCCATGAACCTGGACCAGATCGACGTCTCCCGCATCGACGGGCGCTGCCACCCGATGGCCGAATTCGCCGGCAAGACCTTGCTGGTGGTCAACGTGGCCAGCCGCTGCGGCTTCACGTCACAGTACGCCGGGCTGGAGGAGTTGCAGCGCCGCTACGCCGACCGCGGGCTGGTGGTGCTGGGTTTTCCCTGCGACCAGTTCGGCCACCAGGAGCCGGGAGACGAGGCAGAGATTCAGGCCTTCTGCAGCCTGACCTACGACGTCAGCTTCCCGATGTTCCGCAAGGTCGAGGTCAACGGCAGCGGCACCCATGCGCTGTTCGGCTGGCTCAAGGAGGCCGCCCCCGGCCTGCTGGGCAGCGAAGGGATCAAGTGGAACTTCACCAAGTTCCTGGTGTCGGCAGACCGTCGCAAGGTCAAGCGGTATGCCCCGGCCACCCCGCCGCAGGCCTTGGAAGCCGACCTGGAGGCGCTGCTGCCCCAGGGCTGAAAAGCCTGGACAGCGCGGGTTGCGCTGCCGGCGGTCAGGCGATGCGGGCGTAGCGCCCGTCGCGGATCTCGGTGAAGAAGACCTTGCGTGGGGTGTCTCCGTTCGCATCGAAGGCGATGGTCTGTTGCAGGCCCTGGTAGGGGCCATTGGCCAGCACCGCCGCCTTGATCGACTGCCCGCTGCTGCGCCGCGACAGGGCGGTCAGCAGCACCGTGGCCGCGTCGTGGGCCGACACGGAGCTGTAACCCGGCTTGCGCTGGAAGCGTCTGAAGTAGGCCTCATGGAACTCGCGGAAACGCGCTGAACCGTCGTCGCGGTCGAAGTTCTGCACGATCAGCAGCCCCTCCACCACCGCCCCGCCCAGCTCGATCAGCTGCTCCGTGGCCGCCCATTCGGAGGCGGCGATCGGCAGCCGCGGCGCCTGCTTGCGTGCCTGCTGCGCCAGGTGCGCCACGTCCAGCGCACCGGAGATGAACAACAAGCCGTCCGGCCGCCCGATGAGCATGCGCCGCACCACGCCGGCAAAGTCGGCTTCCGCCGCGGATTCGTAGGGCACCTCCACAGCCAGCGTGTGACCCGATTGGGTCACCGCAGCCCGGAACTCCTTCAACCAGCTCTCGGAGAAGTTGCGATTGCGCGTGTCGAAGGCCACCGCCACCCGTTTCTGTCCGCGGGAGATCAGCACCCGGGCGTAGTCCTGTGCGTTGTCGCGGGTGGTGCGGTTGATGCGGAACAGGTGGTCGTCCTGCCCGAAGAAGTCCATGGATGTGATGGTGGGGCTGATCTCGAAGAGGCCCGCAGCGCCGGTGATCGGCACGATCACCTTGGCCATGCCGCTGGTGAAGGGGCCGATCACCGCCTCCACTCCCGCTGCGACCAGGTCCTGCGCAGACCGGGCGGCGATCTCGGCGTTTTGCGCATCGTCGCGGGAAATCAGGTCCACCAGGCGGCCCTGCGCGCCGCCGGCCCGGTTGAAGGCCTCGACCGCCAGGATCACGCCGTTCTGGCCGGACTGGCCGTTGTCGGAGTTGCGGTCGGTCAGCCCACCGATGAAGCCGATGCGCAGCGGTGCCGGCGGGCTGCAGCCGGTCAGGCCGGCCGCGGAGCCCCCCAGACAGGCCGCGGCGGCCCACCATTCCCGTCGATTCATTTTCAGTTCAGGCATTTCGGTCACTCTCCGCATCTTCATTGCCGCTTGTCTGGCGCCGCAGCGCCTCGGTCAGCTTAAGGACCTCGGGTGCGAACCGATAACCCGATGAATGCCGGAAAACCAGCCCTTCTGCCCTGCCCTGCCACTGGCCCCGCCGTCGCGCATCCAGCAGGCAAACGAAGCAGGACAAAACAGTGCCCTCTCCAGGTTGGCGCATCGCTGGCGTGCGGGCCGCGGCCCGTCCCTGCGCACCCGCCTGATGGCCCTGGGCCTGATGCCGCTGCTGCTGGCCTTGCCCCTGTTGATGCTGGTGCTGGGGGTGATCGGCGGCCACTTTGCACAGGATTTGCTGGAGGGCAACCTGCGCAGCCACCTTGCCGCGGCGGAGAACTACCTGGAGCAGCAGCGCAGCCAGACCGGCATCCGCCTGGCCCAACTGGCCCGTGCCCAGCGTCTGGTGCAACTCAACGACACGGCCGCCCCTCGCGAAGAGATCGACCGCCACCTGCGCACCGCAGCAGAAGGCGCAGGCCTGGACTACCTGGTGCTGGCCCGCTCCGATGGACATGTGCTGGGCTCCAGCAGCGCTCAGCCTGCCCACCCGGTGCTGCCGCCCAGCGCGGTGATCCGCCAGGCATCGATCGGCGTGGCCAGCGCCGGGTTTGAGCGCTTTGAACGCACCCAACTGGCGGCCCTCCTTCCGCCGCTGGCCGAACCCTCCGGCACACCGGCGGAAACACCGAGCGCATCGGGGCCCCGGGGCAACGCACCCGTGCTGCTGATCCATGCCGCCGCCCACCTGCCGCTGTCGGTGCGGGGTGCGGATGCGGTGCTGGTGGGAGGCATCGTGCTCAACCACAACAGCGCCCTGATCGAACACCTGCGCGAGATCATCTATCCGGTGGGCAGCCTGCCTGGCAATGCGGAGGGCATGACCGCCCTGTACGTCGGCGGCGACAGCATCACCGCCAGCCGCCAGCGGTTGCAGGGCCAGCACAGCAGCGCGATCTCTGCCCCGCAGCAGGCAGTGGCCGGCGTGCTGCAGACGGACAAGCGCTGGTTGGGCGAACAGTGGTTGGCCGGCACACGCTACCTCGCCGGCTTTCAGCGCATCACCGACACCGGCGGGCAGACCATCGGCATGCTCGGAGTGGGATTTCCGGACGCCCCGTACCGCCGCCTGTTCTGGTGGTTGCTGACCAGCGTGGCCGCGCTGTTCGCACTGACCATGCTGGCCATCTCCACCCTGGTCCTGCGCGCCGGGAAGGAGTTGACCCAGCGGCTGCGGCACATCAGCGACACCATGACGCTGGTGCAATCCGGCAACCGCCAGGTGCGCTGCGGCCCGCCCCTGCGCGAAGACGAACTGGGCGAACTGGCCCGGCACTTCGACGAACTGCTGCAGACCCTGTGCGACCAGGATGCCCGCCAGCTGGCAGCCCAGGCCGCGCTCACGGAAGAAGCCCAGCGCAGCCGCGCCCTCTTCGAGCACGCCAATGACGGCATCCTGCTGCTCTCACCTCATGGCCGGGTGCTGGAGGCCAACCCCAAGGCGGCCGCGATGCTCGGCTGCAGCGTCGAGGACCTGCAGCAGCAGCGCATGCAGGACTGGGACATCAACCTCACCCGCAGCGACATCGAACAGCTGCTGGAGCATGTGGGGCCCGAAGGCCAGCTCTTCGAGACCCGCCACCAGCGCCGCGACGGCAGCAGCTACGACGCCGAGGTGTCCGTCAGCCGGGTGCAGTGGGGTGACCGGGGGCTGATCTTCCTGCTGCAGCGCGACATCTCCCAACGCAAGGCCGTGGAGTCCGAACTGCTGCGCTACCGCCTGTCGCTCGAGAGCCAGGTGGACGAACGCACCCAGGCGCTCAACGATCGCAACGAGCAGCTCGACACCATCTTTTCTCTCAGTCCGGATGGATTTGTCTCATTTGACGACCAGCGCCGGGTGCGCTTTGCCAACGATGCCTTCTTTCGCCTCACCGGGTTGACGATGCCGCAGGTGACAGGACTGGCGGAATCGGACCTGTCCACCCTGCTGGTCGGTCGCAGCCGCCCCGGCCGGCCCTTCCCGGGGCTGGCACGCCTGCGCCGCCTGCAGGCCGACACCACCGGCCTGGACCGGGGAGGCCCGTCCCCTGCAGAGCTGCTGGAGGCCACCCGCCGCCGCCGGGACCTGTTCGAACTGGACAGCCCCCGCCACCGGGTGGTGGAGGCGGGCCTGCGCCTGTCCCAGGCCGCCCATGTGTCCCAGGTGCTCTACCTGCGTGACGTGACCCACGAGACGGAGGTGGACCGCATGAAGAGCGAGTTCCTCTCCACCGCCGCCCACGAACTGCGTACGCCGATGACCAGCATCTACGGCTTCGTGCAGCTGCTGACGCTGCGCCGCATGGACGAGTCCCGCACCCGGGACCTGCTGGGCACCATCGCCCGGCAGTCCGGGCTGATGATCGAGATCATCAACCAGTTGCTCGACCTGGCACGCATCGAATCGCGCCGAGGACAGGACTTCCGTCGCGAGCCGCACGCCCTCGCCGACCTGGTGCGCGCAGTGCTGGAGGGCTACCGGCTGCCACCCGGCCGGGAACCCGCACAGGTGCAGTCCGACCTCCAGCTTCCCGATGTGATCGGTGACGGTCAGAAGCTGCAACAGGCCCTGCTGAACATCATTGCCAACGCCTACAAGTACTCCCCCGCAGGCGGGCCGGTGAACATAGCCCTCCTGCAGCGCTGCGACGACGACGGTCGCAACCAGATCGGCGTGGCAGTGAGCGACACCGGCATCGGCATGACGGCCGAACAGCTGACCCATGTCTGCGAACGGTTCTACCGCGCGGACAGCTCCGGGAACATTCCCGGCACCGGCCTGGGCATGGCCATCGTGAAGGAAATCATCGACCTGCACAGCGGGGAACTGCACCTGCAGAGCCAACCCGGTGCGGGCAGCACCGTCACGCTCTGGTTGCCCGCAGCGATTCAGGGCACCGAGCCGCTCCCACAGCGCCGCCTGCCGGCGCTGGCGCCCCCACAGACCCCGTCGCCGGCTGCGCCACATCCTCCCTCACCGGCGGATGCGGCCCTGCCCCATTGATTCCCTGTGCCAGAACCTGAACCTGGAGGCCGCCATGAACGCCAGCAATCCCGCCCCTTCGCCCATCGATCTCGAGGTGCTGCTGGCGCTCACCGAAGGCGACGAGGCTCTGGCCGACGAGTTCCTGGCCGACTTTCGCCTCACCGCCAGTCAGGCCTGGGAAGAGATGCACCTGGCCAGCCGCCGACCGCACTTCGCAGGCCTGCGCCACGCAGCCCAGCGCATCCAGGCCGCCGCCCACTTCATCGGCGCGGACGCCCTCGGCCACAGCGCAGAAGCGATCGACCACGCCGCCGCCGCTGCCCAGCCCGAACTCTGCCGGCTGCTGGTCGACCAGTGGCATGCCCAGTGGCGCTGCGTGGACGACTGCATCGCCGAACGGCTGGCCAATCACGAGCAGACGATGTTCTGAGCGCCCCAACCACCTACCATCCGCACTTTGAAACTGCGGGTCACGCAGGTGCTGCGGGAGCGAGTGGTGAGAGTCGAACAAGTCATCCTGGTGGACTACGAAAACGTCCAGCCTCAAGCGGAAGAGCTGCAGCGACTCAACGCGCAGCGGCACCTTCTGAAGATCTTTCATGGGCCAGGTCAAAACTCCATCCCGGTCCGCCTGGCGGCCGCTCTGCTGCCCATCGGCACGGCCGTGGAGCTGATCCAATGCGAAAAGCCGGGCAAGGATGCGCTGGACTTTCACCTGGCCTTTCATCTGGGCAGGCTGTCGGTGCAGCACCCGCAGGCCGAGTTGGTGATCGTCTCGCGGGACCGCAAGGGTTTTGCGCAGATGGTGGAGCACGGCATCAAACTGGGGTGCAGGGTCGCGCTGGTCCCGTCGATGCTGGATGCGCTACCCATGAGCCCACCTTCATTGGAGCGGGACACCGATGGTGACGCCCAGTCTGCCCGCAACGCAGCCCCTGGAAACGCCGAATCGGCCGTGACCGAGACAACTGTGGCGACCCTTCCCGTCGAGCCCTCTGTCGAGAAGCTGTCCACCAAGAAGGCCGCGGCCAAGAAAAGACCCGCTGTGAAGCGGCCCGCCACGCTGGCCGCGGCGAAGAAGGTCTCCGATCAACCGGTTGCAGCCAAGACAGCTGCCGCCACGGCGCACGCAGGTGCAACAACTGCCGAAAAGCCCCCAAAAAAGGCGGCCGCAAAAACCGCCACGAAGAAGGCCAACATCAAGAAGGCCGCCGCCAAGAATGCCGCGACGAAGAAGACCGTAGCAAAGAAACCGCCGACCCGAACGCCGGCAGCCAGGAAGGTTTCGGCGGCAAAAAAATCCGGCACATCCTCGACAAGGAAGGCCGCCGCCCACCCGGCTGCGGCGCAGTTCGATCTCCTGGAGTCGATGGAGCCTGTGGCGCTGGACGAGCCCGTGCTGGTGCCTTTGCCTGCCGCGCCCGATACAACCGCACCTGCGCCAGCGCCGGCACCTGTACCGCCAGCTGCACCTGCGGCAGCGCCCACGTCCGCCCCCACCGCGCCAACCGCAGCGCCGAAATCGCCGCGCGAGCTGCCGTCGCCCAGCGACATCACCAAGGCCGTCCAGGGGCTCAACAAGGTGGCCCGTGAGAAACGCCCCGCCAAGACCACGGCCCTGCGCCGCCACCTGGAGTCCCACCTTCGGGCCGACCTGACGGAGGCCGGCGTTGCAGCGCTGCTGCAGACCCTCTATGAGCAGGGCTGGGTCAGCGAAGGGCCAGGCGGAAAGGTGGACTACCACCTGCCGAAGCCTTGAAGCATGGGGCGCCGGTGAACACAAGCCGCCAGAGGTGACCCGCGCTGGGGCAGGTCACCCTGCCCCGTGGCACTTCTTGTACTTCTTGCCGCTGCCGCAGGGGCAGGGATCGTTGCGGCCGACCTTCTGTTCGGTGCGAACGAAGGTGGTCGGCGCGGGGACATCCACGTGGGACGCAGCCGCAGGCATCGCCCAGGGCGCAGACAGGCGCATGGGCTCGGGCGACTGCGAGGAGGAGGTGGGACGTTCGGACCAGCAAGCCCACCAGCGCGTTTCCTCCACAGGGTCCACGATCAAACTGTCGTGACGATCGATTTCGCCCTCCACCGGATGCATCAGGCTGGCGTGCATGTATCGGTCGTAGTCGTCCCGGTTGATCGTCATAGGATCCACCAGACCTTCTTCGAACCAGTGGTAGATCTCCGGCTGCAGGCGCTGTGATCGCAGCTTGCCGGCCGTCGCAACGACCTCGGCAAGGAGGTAAATGGGGGCATCGGTTTCGCCGTCGGTGTCGTTGGCCTGAAGTTCTTCGTCGGTGACGTTGAGCATCTCCGCTGCGCACTGCCGGCCCAACGACAGCAGCACGTCCTCCAGTTCCTCCAGCGGCGCATCGGCCAGCTGCACTCGCAGGCGCCAGGCATCCAGTACCGCCATGCGGTGCCACACCGACAGCGACGCATCGAGCGCCAGCTCGCGCAGCGGCGCCACGTCGCCCGGGCACACGCCCGCCAAAGCCCGACCGTAGGTTTCGTGGATCGAGTCGCCGAGCACACCCTCGATGTCGTCGGTTGGCTGCCGTAGCAGGGCCAGCATCGGCTCCCAGGCCCGGGAGTCGCGCCAGATCGCCAGGTAGATGTAGGCCCAGGTGTACAGGTCCACCTCATCCTCCGACGCGGCAGCCGGATCCCGGCTCACCCGCTCCAGCAGCGCCAGGAAGTGAGGCGTCAGCGCCTCGCGCTGCTCCAGCGCCCAGCGCACGGTGTCGGCAGGGTACGGCGGCTCACAGGCCGTCAGCTCGCGGCACAGGCGTTGCCATGGATCGTCGATGGGGGAGGTTTCGGCAACGGGTTCAACCCCGTCCGGACCGCGGTCGGTGGAGGTATTCATGAGCGCGATTTTCCCTCCGGATCGAGCCGATCCGAGCCCCTTTCGCGGCCCCTATTGATCGGTTGCTCAAGGCAGATCCAGCCGCGTCACGCTCTGCCGCATGGACGTGAGCAGCGCGCGCAGGATCTGCGAGTCGTCGTCGGCACGGTAGATGCAGCACAGGTCCACACGTGACTGGGTCGGGTGGTGCAGGGGCCGGTAGGTTACGCCGGGCACGTGCATGGCGGTGGCGGAGTGCGGCACCAGACAGATGCCGAAGCCGGTGGCCACCAGGGCGACGGCGTGCACCACGTCGCTCACCTCCTGGGCCACCAGCGGTGCGAAGCCGCTGTCGCGACACATCTGCAGCACACGGTCGATGAAGCTGGGACGCGAGCCGGTGGGG
>Ga0154020_10001738_pt1 | contig 26739 bp, 18 predicted proteins | sample Klosneuvirus_201_FD_109709 | JGI IMG/M metagenome (GOLD analysis project Ga0154020, IMG submission 109709) | Active sludge microbial communities from wastewater, Klosterneuburg, Austria - Klosneuvirus_20160825_MG | ecosystem: Engineered > WWTP > Aerobic digester > Activated sludge | place...
AGGACCACGTCACGGTAGCTGCGCGCCGGACTGGGCTGCACCTGCGCCAGCGCCTGCCCTGCCCCCAGCTGCCCGGCCAGCACGCCGGCCAGCGCCATCGCCCCCAGCTTCTTCGTCGTCCGCTGCTTGCTCATGAGCCGTCGGACGCGCGACCGAGGCGGTTCGGTCTCGCCAGGCACCAGGGGTGATTCCCGAACAATCCCGCGTTGCCAATCGCAACGAGCGTTGCTGGTGGAAACCGGCGGTTCAGCCACCGCGCCGGAGGCGACAGTCAGGCTCTCGTGATCATCATGGGTTGCCTCAGCTCCGAGGTGGCCCCGCTCTTGCTGAACGGGCGGCCATGGCGGACGTGGTCCTCGATGGCGTGGTGATGCGGTATGACGGTGGGCATCTGGCGCTGCCCAAGCTGGATCTGCACATCAAGTCGGGCGAGCTGTGCGTCCTGGTCGGCCCCTCGGGCTGTGGCAAGTCGACGACGCTGCGTCTCATCGCCGGCCTCGAGCAGCCCAGCGAGGGCGAGATCCGCATCGACGGGCGTCGCGTCAACGAGGTCGCGCCGTCCGATCGCGACATCGCCATGGTGTTCCAGAGCTACGCGCTGTACCCGCACATGACGGTGCGCGAGAACCTGGCCTTCGGGCTCAAGATGCGCAAGACGCCGGCGGCCGAGATCGAGACCCGCGTGGGTGAGGCGGCCGAGCTGCTGGGGATCTCGGAGCTGCTGGCGCGCACGCCCAAGCAGCTGTCGGGTGGCCAGCGCCAGCGCGTCGCCATGGGGCGCGCCATCGTGCGCCGGCCCAAGGTGTTCCTGTTCGACGAGCCGCTGTCGAACCTGGACGCGCAGCTGCGCGGGCAGGTGCGGCGCGAGATCGGGGCGCTGTGCTCGCGCCTCAAGACCACGTCGGTCTACGTGACCCACGACCAGGCCGAGGCGATGACGCTGGCGGACCGCATCGTGGTCATGCAGGGCGGCGTCATCCAGCAGGTCGGCACTCCGCTCGAGATCTATGACGCCCCGGCCAACGTCTTCGTGGCCACCTTCCTGGGCAGCCCGACCATGAACCTGGTCTCGGCCGAGCTGGCCGGCGCCGAGCTGCGCGCGCCCGGGCTGGCGGTGGGCGCCGATCTCGACCGCGTGCGTGCCCGTGGCAAGGTCGTGGTCGGCATCCGGCCGCACCACCTGACCGTGGGCGCGCCCGACGGCGCCGGCGCCACCCTGCGCGGCCACGTGCGCGATCGCGAGCTGCACGGCGGCGAGGCCTTCGTCCACGTCGAGGCCGAGTGCGGCACCTTGCTGGTGCGCACCGAGGCGCACGCCGCGCCGCCCAAGGGCACCTCGGTCGGGGTCACCGTGGACCCCAGCCACCTGCACCTGTTCGACGCGTCGACCGGGCTGCGCCTGGAGGCGGCTGCGTGAAGCGGCTCGCCTGCCTGCTGCTGGCGGCGCTGGCCCTGGCGGGCTCGAGCTGCGGCGACGAGCGCGGCGCGCGCATCGTGCTGTGGCACTCGTACCGGGGTGCCGAGCGCGACGCGCTGCAGGCCGCGGCCGAGCGCTGGAATGCGCGGGCGCGCGGCGCCGGCGAGCCGCAGCTGCGCCTGGTCGCGGTGCCCTACGAGGCCATGGTCGACAAGATCTCGGCCGCGGTGCCCAACGGCAACGGGCCCGACCTGTTCATCTTCGCGCACGATCGCATCGGCACCTGGGCCGAGGCCGGGGTCATCGAGCCCATCTCGTACTGGGTCGACGACGCCACCGCGGACCGCTATCTGCCCGTGGCGCTGGCCGCGCTGGCCTACCGCGACCGCCTGTATGGCCTGCCGCTGGCGGTCAAGTGCACCGCGCTGTTCTATCGCAAGAGCAGCGTGCCGGTCCCTCCCGCGACCACCGACGAGCTGGTGACGATGGGTCGCGCGCTGACCCGGGCCGGCCACTGGGGCCTCGGCTACGAGGTGCACAAGCTGTACTTCCACGCCGCCTGGCTGCATGGCTTCGGCGGGCAGGTGCTGGACCCCAGCGGGCGCGTCGACATCGCGACCCCGGCGGCGGCGGCGGCGGCCGACTTCGCGCGCTTGCTGGCGGGGCCGGGGGGGATCGTACCGGCCGAGCCGTCGCCTGCGCTGCTGTCGTCGCTGTTCAATGACGGCAAGCTCGCCATGGTGATCTCAGGGCCGTGGTTCGTGGACGAGATCGCCAAGGGGGTCGACTATGGCATCGCGCCGCTGCCCGTGGTCAGCGCGACCGGGCTGCCGGCGGCGCCGTACCTGGGCGTCGAGGGCGTGCTGGTGTCGGCGCGGGCGCGCGACAAGCGCGCGGCGTATCGCATCGCGGCGGCGCTGGCGGATGACGCCTCGGCCATCGCGCGGGCGCGGGCGGCGCGCCAGATCGTGCCCAACCTGGCGGCCTATCGCGACCCGGAGGTCGCGCGTGATCCGGTGGTGTCGGCCTTCCGCGGTGCCGCCGAGCGGGCGCGCGCGATGCCGTCGGATCCGGCGATGGGGGCGATCTGGTCGGCCTACGACCGCGCGCTCGAGAAGGTCGTGGTGCTCGGCGAGCGTGCCCCGGGCGCGCTGTCGGCCGCGCATGGCGAGGCCGAGCGCTACGCTCGCGCACCGGCGAAATGACGAGCGGCGATCGCACAGCGAAACGTCGTCCACGGACGGCGGTGTTGACCACGCTGGCCGCGCTGGTGTGCGGGCTGGCACTCGCGGGCCTGGGCTTCGTGCGCGCGCGCAACGCCGGTGCCGAGCGCCAGTCGCGGGACATCGCGGTCGCCGAGGCCGAGCAGCTGGTGGCCGAGATCGCGAGCGCCGCGCACAAGGGGGGCGCTCGCGCGGCGCTGGCCCGCCTGGAAGCGCTGCGGGCCGCGCTGCGCGCCAGCGACCGCATCGATCTGCTCGAGCTCCTGCCCAGCGCGGGGCGACCCTATCTGCGCCGCTATGCCCTGCTGGCCACGCTGCAGGGCGGCAGCGCGGGCGGCGACGCGCCCGCGGCGAGCCCACCCGGTGCCAGCCCGCGCAAGAGCGCCCACGATCTGGCCGAGCGCGCGCGCAGCCTGGGTCACGGCGTGGCGCAGCTCATCGATCCCGATGCGCCGTCGGCCGACGACGCGCTGGCTCCCGGGACCATGGGCACGCCGACCACGCCGACGCCGACGCCGCCTGCGACGCGCACCAGTGCAGGGCGTGACGGCAGCGGTGGTCCCACCGTGCGCGCCGCCGCGCTGAGCGGCACCTATGCCCTGGTCGTCGAGCGCCTGCCCGCGGTCGGCCCGGCCGCCCTGCCCGCTGGCACCCTGCTCATCTGCGCGCTGCTGGCGCTGGCCATCGCGCTGGCGGCGGGCCTCCTGCTGTCGCCGCGCGTCGCCGCGCTGGTGGGCGCCATCGCCGCCGCCGCCGCCATCGCATGGACCGCGCGGGCCGGCGCGCGGGCCGTCGGCCTCCCCGAGGCCGAGACCGCGCGCGTGCTGGGCGCGGTCGGCGCGCTGACCGCGCTGGCCATCGGCGTCCTGGCCGCGCGGGGCAGCTTCGCGCGCGCCCTGGCCGCCGTGCGCGCGCATCGCGTGGCCTACATCTACCTGTTGCCGGCCGCCGCCACCACGCTGCTGCTGGTCGGCGTGCCCTTCGCGGTCGGCCTCGCGCTGGGCTTCTTCGATCATGCGAACGGGCGCTACGACTTCGTCGGCATCGACAACTTCGTCGAGATCCTGTCCGGCGGCGGCCACCCCTTCGGCGATCCGCTCAACTTCTGGTTCACCCTCGGCGTCACCCTGCTGTGGACCTTCGTCAACGTCATCCTGCACGTGGGCATGGGCCTCGGTCTGGCGCTGCTGCTGTCGCGCCCCAAGCTGCGCATGCGCGGCCTGTACCGCGTGCTGCTGGTGCTGCCGTGGGCGGTGCCCAACTACATCACGGCGCTGATCTGGCGCGGCATGTTCCAGCAGCACCACGGCGCGGTCAACTCGCTGCTGGGCGCGCTGGGGCTGTCGAAGGTGGCCTGGTTCTCGTCGTTCTCGGCCGCCTTCAGCGCCAACGTCGTCACCAACACCTGGCTCGGCTTCCCCTTCATGATGGTGGTCTCGATGGGCGCGCTGGCGGCCATCCCCAAGGAGCTCTACGAGGCCGCCGCGGTCGACGGCGCCAGCCGCTTCACCTCGTTCTCGCGCATCACCATGCCGCTGCTGGGGCCGGCGCTGATGCCGGCGGTGATCCTGGGTTCGATCTGGACCTTCAACATGTTCAACGTGATCTACCTGGTCAGCGAGGGCCGCCCCGGTGGCGCCACCGACATCCTGGTCACCGAGGCCTATCGCTGGGCCTTCGAGCGCGGCGATCGCTACGGCCTGGCCGCCGCCTACGCGACGTTGATCTTCATCGTGCTGGCGGTCTACACCTTGCTGGCCAACCGTGGCGCACGTCGCCGCGAGGCCATGCTGGAGCGCTCGTGAAGCCACCCTCGCTCGCGTCGCGCATCGCCGGCCACCTGGTGCTGGTGCTGGCGTGCGCCTTCGCCATCTACCCGGTGCTGCTGGTGCTCAAGAAGGCGCTGTCGCCCGGGCAGCAGTTCGACCTGTCGCTGTCGCCCATCCCGACCTCGGTCACGCTGTCCCATTTCGGCGACGTCATCGGTGCCACCGACCCGGGCAGCGGGCACTGGCTGTTCGGTCGCCAGCTGGCCAACAGCCTGCTGGTCGCCGGGCTGACGACCATCCTCGGCGTCACCGCGTCGTGCACCGCGGCGTATGCGCTGTCGCGTCACCGCTTCCCGGGCCGGCGCAGCAGCATGGGTGCCTTCCTGGCGGTGCAGATGTTCCCGGCCACGCTGCTGCTCATCCCGCTCTACGTGCTGCTCGATCGACTCGGCCTGCTGAATCAGCTTCTCGGCTTGACGCTGGTCTATTCGACCACCGCGATCCCGTTCTGCGTGTGGACGCTGAAGGGCTACTTCGACACCCTGCCGCGCGAGCTCGAGGAGGCCGCGCGCATCGACGGCGCGGGCCCGTTTGGCGTGTTTTTCCGCGTCGTGCTGCCGCTGTCGCGCCCGGCCATCGCGGTCACCGCGCTGTTCTCGTTCATGACGGCGTGGAACGAGTTCATCCTGGCCGGGACGTTCATGAGCCGGCAGGAGTCGTTCACGCTGCCGGTCCTCATCCACCAGTACATCGGGAAGCACGACGCCGAGTGGGGCCACTTTGCCGCGGGCGCGATCCTGGTCTCGCTGCCGGTGATGGCGCTGTTCTATGCCCTGCAGCGCCATCTGGTGAGCGGCCTCACAGCGGGAGGCGTGAAGGGCTGAAGAAGCTGAATTGACAGGGTTACTAGCCGCGGCTACTCTCCACGTCTCGCGAACCGACACCCCCGGAGGAACTGCGTTGGCAGACGAAAAGAAGGCCGGCGGAATGAAGGATATCAAGGACCTCAAGGCGCGCCTCGGGCTCGCCAAGGGGGGAGGAGCCGCCGCGCCTGCGCCGGCTCCCGCGCCGGGCGGTGGTTCTGGCCCTGCGCCTGTGCTGCCGGGTTCGCAAGGTCGCCCCGTGCTGCCGCCGCCGATGGGTGGCCGTGGTGGCGCGGTGCCGCCGCCTCCCGGGTTTGCGCCCGCGCAGCCGGAGCCCGAGCCCGAGCCGCCGCCCATCGATGCCCGACATGATCCGTTCGGGGCCATGGCGCAGCAGGCGCGCGCGCAGGCGGTGGCGCAGCCGCAGATCATCGTGCCCGGCTTCGACGACGGCAAGCCGATCGAGAAGGTGCAGAAGACCAGCACCGGCAAGATCCTGCTGCTGGTCGGCATCTCGGTGGTACCGCTGGTGATCGGTCTGATGGTCGGGCAGGTGGTGCAGAAGAACAAGGAGTGGAACCAGACCGTCAGCGACGGCAAGAAGATCTTCGAGACGCTGGCCAAGTTCGACGTGAAGATCAACCAGCTCGGCGAGGTGCTCAAGGCCAAGCGTGGTGGCGACGGCCGCATGGCGGTGCAGCCCGACGACGAGGCCTTCAACAACCAGCTCGACAACTTCAAGATCGACGACAAGGACCTCGCCGACCTGAAGAAGATCATCATCAACTCGAACTACCGCAACATGGAGCAGCCCACGGTCGACGCCATCATGAGCTACTACCTGGCGCTCAATCAGGTGCTGGTCAACGTGCAGGATCATGTCAAGGCGACCAAGAACGACCTCAAGTTCCTGCAGAAGCGCACCGAGAAGCTGAAGGACCAGACCAAGTACGCGGCCTTCTTCCGCAAGCAGCCCGAGGGTCAGGCCGGTCCGCCCTTCCTCGAGCTGGTGCAGCTGGCCGATCCGGTGTGCACGCCGGAGGAGTTCGAGAAGGACAAGTGCTTCACCAAGCCCGGCCTGTCGTGGAACTACCGCATGGACGCCGGGCTGACGACCTCGAAGCTGCCGTTCGCCAACACCATGGACGCGGTCGGTCCCGAGGTGCTGCTGGGCGTGTCCGACAGCCGGCTGTTCTCGCAGCTGAAGATCGGCACCGAGCCGCAGATCGCAGCCGAGCAGTTCGTGCGCCGCCTGAACAAGATCGACCAGCAGTACCAGGCCCTGGCCGAGCTCCAGGAGCGCATCAAGAACATCTACAACAAGGTCGAGAAGCCGAAGAAGAAGCGGTTCGCCTTCTAGCCAGACGCGAAGCGAAGCTTCGCGCCTGGCAAAAAGGCGCTCCGGTTCCGGTCCGCTCCGAAGGCCCTGGCCCCACGCCGGGGCCTTCGTCATTTGTGCGTGCGGCGCATCACAGCCCGCAGCTTTTCGCCGCGCGGCGCGCGCTGTGTTACCGTGCGCTCATGCGCTGGATGTGCTGGTTTGCGCGGATCTCCCCTGCGATGACGCTCGCGCTGGTCGCGGGCTGTGGTGGTGATGGCGGTGGCAACGCAGCCAACAGCCCGCCGATTGCGGTGCTGGACGCGCCGCCGTTCGCCGCCATCGGCGAGGTGGTGCGGCTCGACGCCTCACGCTCCAGCGATCCTGACGCCGCCGACGCTGGCAACGCCAGTGGACAGATCGTCAGCTTCCGCTTCGTGCTCGCCGGTGGGGTCAACGATCGCACACTGGTCAGCGCGTCTCCCCTCGTCAGCCACGTCTTCACGCGCACCGGCATGTTCGACGTCTGTGTCGACGTCACCGATGGCATGGGCTCCACCAGCGAGCTGGCGTGCAGGCGGATCGCGGTGACCGCCACCCCGCGCGACGGCGGCCCCGACGCCCGCATCACCGACGCTGGTCCCGACGGCCGCGTCACCGATGGCGGCCCCGACGGCCGCATCGTCGACGGCGGCCCGATGCCCGACGCCCGCATCGTCGACGGCGGTCCGATGCCCGACGCCCGCATCGTCGACGGCGGTCCGATGCCCGACGCCCGCATCGTCAACAGCGGTCCGATGCCCGACGCCCGCATCGTCGACAGCGGTCCGATGCCCGACGCCCGCATCGTCGACGCCGGCCCGGCCGACACCGGGCGCCCCGACTCCGGACCGCGGCCGCGCTACATCGAGACCGTGGTGCCGAACCAGTTCCGCGACGTGCGCAACATGCCGGGCACCTTCGATCTCGGGAGGATCGCTGACGACACGGGACGTGTCATCCCGGTGCCGGGTGGCTTCCCGTACTGGGATGGCACCTTCACGCAGGTCGGTGTGACCGACAACGGCTACCTGGTGTTCGGCACCAACCCCGAGCTGCGCGCCTTCAACAACACCACCCTGCCCAACCCGGCGCAGCCCAACAACGCGATCTATGTCTTCTGGGATGATCTCACGCCCAAGTCGAACGGCGGCTCGACCATCCATGCCCGTGTCGAGTTCATGCCCAATCCGCGCATGATCATCCAGTGGACCAACTGGGCCTTCTTCCAGCCCACGCCGCAGAGCAACATGACCTTCCAGGTCGTGCTGAACCAGAACGGCGACATCGACTTCTTCTACCAGAGCCTGTCGCACCCGCCCAACCCGCGTCGCGCCACCGGCAACTCGGCCACCATCGGCCTCGAGAACGCCAATGGCACCCAGGCAGTCCTGCACTCGTTCCAGATGGGCGGCATGGCCGACCCAGGCGGCGTGGTGAACACCATGACCGGCCTGCACTACCAGCGGCTGCCCTAGGTCGACCCGGTCTCAGTAGGTGCCGGCCCGGACCTCGAGGCCGTCGCACTCGCACACGTACGCGTGCGGGATATCGGAGCAGTCGGCGTCGTTGAGCCGGCCGTTGCTGTAGCGCACCACGCAGTCCTCGCCGAAGAAGTCGTCGGGCTGGTTGCCCGACCAGGGCAGATACGGCGTCGCGCCAGTGACCGTCATGAAGGTCCCCTCGGTGACGCGATCGCTGGTGCCGATCCACAGATCGCTGTTGGTGAGGGCGCCGACGACGGCGTTCTCGTTGTCGCCGTCGATCACGACCAGGTGGGCGCCGTCGGCCTCGCAGCTGCGCTCGGCGTCGACCCAGTTACGCGTGGTGGTCACCAGCTTGTACTTCGAGGTGCCCGAGGCGACATAGCCGACACAGCGCGCGGCGTCGGGCGGCGCGGCGTCGACCGGGGTGGCGTCGACCAGGACGGTGGCATCGGCGGTCGCGGCGTCGGTCGGGTCGGGGCCGCCATCGCCGCTGCGGGCGTCGGTGGCGGGACCGGCATCGGGCAGCACATCGTCGCCGCCGCCCCCGCCGCCGAGGCCGTTGGGATCGAACGTGCACCCCGCCAGCACGACCAGCGTCAGGTTCACCAGGCGACCCATCCAGCGCATCGTTCTCATTCTACCAGACATGTGAGCACGCCTGATTTACAGGCTCTTTACGGAACTGCGGCGGTCCCGTGGCGTCTTCTCGTCATCGCGCGGGTTGCGCGACGGGACTTTCAGGCACGCGGAGGTCGTTTGCGCACGTGATGCGTCGAACGACCAAGCGCAAGCGGCGGTAACCCGCGGAAGAAAGCCCCCCACTCACGGTAGCAACTGACGCGCGCTGGAGACCCCCACAATGAAGCTCGACAAGCTGGCCAAGCCCTCGAAGTCTCGCGCCACGGAGGTCTCGCCGGGGACCAGCCCGGGGCGCTGGAAGCTGGCGGCGCTGTTCTTCGCCGCGACCACCATTGGCACCTCGGCGATGGCCTACCACTACGCTGGCGCCCATGGCTCGGGCAAGGCGGGCAAGGCCGTGGCGGCGCGCAGCAACAAGGCTGGCCGTGGCGGCGCGGCGGGCGGCAGCAATGCGATCAATCGCATGCGGAGCAACCTCGGCCAGCTGGGCGCCCTGCTGGATGGTGACCACGCCGCGACCGAGGACGAGCTGCTGGCGCAGCTGCGCACGGCCTCGCCGCTGATGGCGCAGAAGATCCTCGGTCAGCTGGCGCAGATCGGGACCGAGCGCTCCATCGACACCCTGAGCGAGCTGGCCTGGCGTGGGCGCCCGCAGCTGCGCTACCAGATCATCTCGACCATCGGGCAGATCGGCGGCGCGCAGGCCACCATCGTGCTCAAGGACCTCATCGAGGGTGGCGACGCCGAGCAGCGTCAGGCCTCGGTGTCGGCGCTGGGCACCGTCGGTGGCCCGGAGGCGCAGGCGGTGCTGATCGGGATCGTGCAGAGCGGTGATCGCCAGCTGGCCTCGAACGCCGCCTATGCGCTGGCGGCGACCGGCAGCGACGAGGCGCGCCGGGTCCTGATGGAGAGCGTGCGCTCGGGGGCGGTGGCCACGCGGTCGGCCGCGCTGGGCGCGCTGGGCCAGTTCGAGGATCCCGAGGTCGACGCCCTGCTGGCCGAGCTGGCCACCAATGGCAGCGCCGAGCTGCGCTCGATGGCCATCAACCAGCTGGCGCAGCACCATGGCCCGGGCACGGTCGGGCTGCTCAAGGGGATCCTGGGCACCGGATCGGTGCGCGAGCGCGACTCGGCGATCTATGCGCTGGCGCAGATCGGCGACGACGAGGCCATCGCGACGCTGCTCGAGGCGGCCAAGGGTGACAACGGTCGCCTGCGCGCCAGCGCGCTGAACGCGCTGGCCAACGTGGAGTCGCCCACGCCGGCGATGCTGACCCTGATGCTCGACACCGTGAAGCAGGGCGGGCCGTCGGCGGCGCAGCTGCTCACGCCGCTGGCGCGCATGAACGACCCGGCCGCGACGCAGACCCTGCTCGACATGGTCAAGAGCGGCGACCCCAACCTGGCGTCCAGCGCGGCCTATGCGCTGGCGGGTCAGGGTTCGCGCGAGATGCAGCGTGGCCTGGCCGAGATCGCGCAGAACGGCGCCACCCCGGCGGCGCGGCTGGCGGCGCTGCAGGCACTGTCGGGTTCGGGCGCCACCGACGCGGCCTCGACCCGCATGATCGCGGGCCTGGTCAACGACAAGGATCCCAACATCGCGGCCACCGCCATCAATGCGCTGGCCCAGAGCGGTGATGAGGAGTCGCGCAAGGCGCTGCTGGCGGCGACCAAGGCCGACAGCGTGCAGGTGCGTCAGGCCGCGCTGGGCGCGCTGGGCAACCTGGGCACGCCGGAGGCCACCCAGGCGCTGATCGACGCCATGAAGGACGACGACCGCGGTGTGGCCAACCAGGCCATGTGGTCGCTGACCCAGATCGGGTCGGACAAGGCGGCGGCGGCGGTGGTCGATGCCTACAAGGACGGCAGTGCGGAGGATCGCCGCAACATGGTGGGTGCGCTGACCCAGCTCGACACCAAGGAGACCCGCGCGCTGCTCAAGGACGCCGCGCTGGACAATGACGTGTACGTGGCGCAGTCGGCATGGGGCGCGCTGCTGTCGAGCGGCGACCCGCAGAACCTGGAGCTGGTGAAGCAGATCGCCGACAAGGGCCCGACCCCCGAGATTCGCCAGGCCGCGCAGCAGACCGTGCAGTCGTACCAGCAGGGCGCCTACGGCTACTATGGCGAGGGTGAGTACAGCTATCGCGATCGCTACATCGACTGAGTGCCTGCGCCGCTCGGTCGAGAGCCATCGCGTCCGGTTCCGGCTCCGTCTCCGTCTCCGGCTCAGATTTCTGAGGCGGAAGCTCAGGAATCGATGAAGGAAGCCGCCGCTGGCACCTGGTTACAGGGGCTTGCGGCTGGCCCTGTGATTGCTACGACGAGGACCGGATTCCTATCCTGGAGGACGGTATGCGTCGCAGCTGGCTGCTCGGCCCCGTGCTGTTTGCGGGTTTGGTGATGGCGGCGGACAACGCCGAGGCGTGTGGTGGCTGCTTCGCTCCCCCCGAGACGGTGACCGAGCTCGACAGCCATCGCATGGTGGTCGCGCTGTCAGCGACCCAGACCACGCTGTGGGACCAGATCCAGTATCAGGGTAACCCCAGCGAGTTCGTCTGGGTGCTGCCGGTGCCGTCGGAGCAGACCGTGGTCGACCTGGCCGAGGGCTCGTTCTTCGACCAGCTCGAGGAGCAGACCGCGCCGCGCATCTTCGCCCCGCCGTCGTCGAACCGCTTCGGCTGCAACAGCCGCTTCGCCGGCGCGCCCAGCGCGGACGCGTCCGGTGGTGGCCAGAGCGAGAACGTCATGGTCTTCCACCAGGGCGTGGTCGGGCCGTACCAGACCGCGACCATCGGCTCGCAGGATCCGGCGGCGCTGCGCAACTGGCTCATCTCGAACGGCTACTCGGTGCCCGAGAGCACGCTGCCCGTGATCGCGCACTATGTCGGCCTGGGCAACGTCTTCGTGGCGCTCAAGCTGCGCCCGAACGTCGGCATCCAGCAGATGCAGCCGGTGCGCGTGACCTACCCGGGCTACATGGCGCGCTTCCCGCTCAAGATGGTCGCGGTCGGCGCCGCCAGCGCGGTCAAGATCACGCTGTGGGTCATCTCGGAGCAGCGCAGCCACGCCATGAACTTCCCCGATGCGGTGATCGACTTCAGCAAGCTGACCTGGGACTCCAGCAAGAATGCCTCGAACTACAACACGCTGTTCAATGACGCGGTGGCGCGCGCCGGGGGCCGCGGCTTCGTGACCGAGGCCGCCATGCCGCTGTCCAACCTGTACTTCTATGCCGTCAACCCCGACGAGGATCCCACCGGCGATGTCACCCTCGCGCGCGCCGGGCAGCGGGCGCCCTACCTGACCCGCCTGCGCTCGACGCTGTACACCACCTACCTCGACCAGGACCTGATCCTGGCGCCGTCGGCGCAGACCGCCAACGTGCAGACCAGCCACACCGCGGTGCTGGATCTGAACCCGCCCGCGCCGCTGGTGTGCCCGAACGATCCGACCACGCCGGCCACCGGTCAGCCTGCAGTGCGCAACCCGTTTTCGCCCTGGGATGGCGAGGGCGGCAGCGCTGACCGCAACGGCGGCTGCAGCACCAGCGCCGGCCACGGACCGGTGTCGGGCCTGACGCTGGGCCTGCTCTTCGTCGGTCTCGCTGTCGTGATCGGGCGTCGCCGCCGGCGCGGCTGAGTCAGCCGAGCAAGCGCACCAGCGCAGGCGCAGCCACCAGCGTCGCGTCGTAGCCCGCCTCCTCCAGCCGCAGCGCCCCCGTCATCAGCACGCTGACCTCGCAGTCGCCGCTGGCACGGGGGCCCAGCCCCTGCCCCGCCACCGTGTAGCTTTGCCAGGTGCGCGCCGCCGGCGCCGCATCGGCGACCAGTGTGACCGCCTCGCGCAGCACGGTGCGGCTGCCCTGCGTCACCAGCAGCGTGGCGGCTGGCGCGAGCGCCAGGGTCAGCGCCTCGCCCCGGCGGTACAGCCGCACCGCCACCGCCAGCGCCGCGCCTGCCGCCAGCGTGGGCGGCGCCGCGGTATCAGCCCGCAGCGTGGCCACCGGCGAGCGCTCCAGCGCGCTGCAGCTCCTCCAGATCTCGGCCTCCAGCAGGTGCAGGAGCTCGGGCAGCCCGGAGCGCACGTGCATCACCGTGGTGTGGCTGCGCGCGCCGTCCGACACCGTCAGCGTGCGCGTGGTCGCCCCGGGCCACGGCGTGCCCACCACAGCGGGCAGCTGGAATGCCGCCGCCTCCAGCGCTGCGCGCTCCAGGGCGGCTGCCTGTGCCGCGCTGGGCAGCGCGCGCCACAACCCCAGCGGCAGCTCCAGCACGCCACCCGGCTCGGCCCGCCACACCCGCAGCTCGGCGCCCTCGGCTGCCAGCGTGCAGCTCAGCCCGGGCGCCACATACTCGACGCGCAGCACTAGCCGCGAATCAGCAGCAGGACCTCGTCGTCGCGCTGCGCCGCGCCGCCGCGCATCTGGGCGCAGGTCGCCAGCATGGTCGTCTTCAGGGTCACCGGGGACATCGCGGCGTGCTCCAGCATGGTCTTCTGCACTGCGCGCTCGGCGCGCTGCGGTGGGCGATCGGCGGCCGACCAGATGCCGTCGGTCAGCATGATCAGGGTGACGCCGGGCTCCAGCATGGTCTCGCCCACGGGATAGACCGGCTTCTCCTCGAGGCCCAGCGGCGGACCGTGCACGGTCAGCGCCTGCAGCGACGACTTGGTCCCGGGCGCCGGCGCGGGCGACAGCTTGTACGGGAACGCGTGGCCTGCGTTGACGTACCAGACCTTGCGCGTGCGCGGTTCGATGAGCAGCGCGGCGTAGGTCATCATGTGCGCCTTGGGGCCGCGGCCCGGGCGCCACAGCGCGCGCGACAGCGCCTGCGCCATGCGCGACAGGTCGACATCGTCGGGCGCCAGCGCACGCAGCGCGTCGGCGCAGCCCTTGGCGATCGCGGTCACCATCGAGGCGCCGATGCCCTTGCCCAGCGCGTCACCGATCACCACCAGCAGGCGGCCGTCGGGGAAGTCGTAGAAGGTCCAGAACTCGCTGCCGCGCTCGGGCGCCAGCTTGACGTGGGCGACGACCTCGACGCCGTCGCGCTCGAGGCGCTCGTCGGGTGGGATCAGTGCGCTCTGCACGGTGCGCGCGAGGCCGACCTCCTGGCCCAGCGACAGCGTGCGCGCGGCGTCGAAGTGCAGCCGCACGTTGGCGGTCGCGGCCGCGGCTGGGGGCAGGATGGCGTCGAGCAGCTCGCGCTCGACCGCGGTCGGGCTGCGCCCCAGCTGCACCGCGGCCAGCGCGACCAGCTGGCCACGATGCACCAGCGGCGCCAGCACCTCGGCGCTGTACTGCTTGGCCAGCGCGGTCAGCGGCAGGCGCATGGCGCCGAAGCGCGGGCTGCCGAGCTCGCTGGTCACGATGATGCCCGGGTTGTGCTTGAGCCAGGCGAAGGCGCCGCGCGCCGAGTCGGGTGGTGACAGCGAGCCGCCGGCGGGGGCGTCGAGCGGCTGGAAGGCGCCCTCGCGCTCGATCGAGGCCAGGATGATGACGTCCTGCGCGCCCAGGCCGGTGCGCAGCGCGTCGGCCAGCTCGGTCAGGACCTGGCGCTCGCTCTGGGCGGCCACCGCGGCGCCCACGAAGCGCGAGTGGGTGCCGTCGAGCTCGATGCGCCGGGTGCGCGCGGTCTCCATGCGGCTGCGCCGCACCAGCGCGGCGACCATCAGGATGATGAGGGCCAGCGCTCCGCCGCCGGCGGCGGCGCCCGGGTTCAGCTTCACGGCTCCTCCAGGGGCACCGGGGGCGGCTCGCTGGCGACCACGACGATGGTGACGTCGTCTCCCAGGGCGGTGCCAGCGCAGTGGCGCTCGAGCTCGCCGAGGACGCGATCGATGATGGCCGGCGGCTCGTCGCCACCGCTGGCGGCCAGCGAGGCGCGCAGCCGCTTCTCGCCGAAGGTCTCGCCGGTCGGCGAGGCCTGATCGATGATGCCGTCGGTGTACAGCACCAGGCGCTCGCCGGGCAGGAAGGGCCGGCGCTGGGTGGTGAAGCGGGTCTGCGCCACCGCGCCCAGAGCATTGCCGCGCGCCACCAGCTGGGTCAGCTTGGACTCGGCACTGGCGCCTTCGGCCGGGGCGATCAGGTAGGGGAAGTTCTGCCCGGCGTTGGCGAACTCCATCTCGCCGGTCTTGGCGTCACACACCGCGGCGAATGCCGTCATCAGCCACTGCGTCTTGGCGACCTGGAACACCGCGCGGTTCATCGCCGACAAGAGCTCGCCAGGATCGACGCGCGCGCCCACCGCGCCCAGCACGGCCTCGATGCAGCCCTTGACCGCGGCGGTGATCATGGCGGCCGGGGCGCCGTGGCCGGTGACGTCGCCGGCCACCGCCAGCACGCGGTTCTCGCTCAGCGGGTGCCAGGTCCAGAAGTCGCCGCCGCACTCGGCCATGGGGCGGAACACGCCGCGCACGGTGAGCTCGCCGTGGTGGAAGGCGCGCTCGCCCGGCATCAAGGTCTCCTGCACCACGGCCGACAGCGCCAGGGCCTCGGTCAGTGAGCGCTTGCTGCGGGTGGCGGTCTGCAAATGCGTGTTGGCGATGGCCAGCGCGGTGGCGCGGGCGATGCGCGCGGCCATGCCGCCGCCCTGGTTGTCGATGGCGCTGTCGAGGCCCTGGAAGGCGGCCACCCCGACCACCAGGTCGCGGTGGTGCAGCGGCACCAGCACGTTGGCGCCCAGCAGCTCGAGCAGGGCCAGGGCCTCGGGGCCGCCGCCGCCCTCGGGCGCGGCGCGCGCCGACTCCGGGGTCACCGGGCCCTGCTGGATGAGCTCGAAGGCGGCGTCGATGGCCAGGGTCTGGTCACGACCCTCGCCGATGACGCGCACGCCCTCGCCCTCCTCGTCGGGCACCAGCAGGCAGGCGCCGCGGGCGACCCGGTTGCGGCGCACGGCGTCCGACAGCGCGGCGGCCAGCTTGGCGGTGTCGTCCAGGCCGGCCACGTGCCGGGTGTAGGGCATCAGGTCTTCCCAGGGCTGCTTGCGCCCCGAGCCCAGGGCGCGGTCGATGATGGGCATCAGGACGCCCAGGGCCAGGCCGCCCAGGGCCAGCCCCCCGGCCAGGGCGCCCAGCCCGGGGCCGGTCTGCCCGGCCGCCAGCAGGCCGGCGCCGACGGCGGTGGCGCCGGCCGCGGGCAATGCGGCGCCCAGCGTGGCGACCAGCCAGCCCGGATCCAGCCCTCCCCCATCTCGTGCCATCGCGGTTCCCCTCGAAAAGCACGGTATCACGCCGCGGGGCGCGCTGCGCGCGTGTGTGATAAACCGTGGGCGTGATCCCCTTCCGAGAGGCCCTCGCCGCCGGGCCACTGCTGTTCGACGGTGCCATGGGCAGCCTGCTCTACGAGCGCGGCGTCTTCCTCACGCGCTCGTTCGACGAGCTCAACCTGTCGCAGCCCGAGATCGTCGCCCAGGTGCACCGCGACTATCTCGACGCCGGGGCCGACATCATCGAGACCAACACCTTCGGGGCCAACCGGATCGCGCTGGCGCGGCACGGCTTTGCCGACAAGACGGTCGAGATCAACCGGGCCGGCGTGCTGCTGGCGCGCGGCGCGGTAGGCGACCAGGCCTATGTCGCGGGCTCGGTCGGGCCCACCGGGGTGTCGTGGGGCAACGCCTCGGCGGCCGAGCGCACCCGCGCGCGCGAGGCGCTGGCCGAACAGCTCGACGTGCTGACCTCGGTGCCCGGGGGCATCGACCTCCTGCTGCTGGAGACCTTCCCCGAGCTGGCCGAGCTGGAGGCCGCCATCGAGCTGGCGCGCAAGATCGCGCCCACCCTGCCCATCATTGCGCAGGCCATGTTCACCCCCGAGGGGCGCATCGGCACCCTGGAGCCGGGCGCGGTGGCCGACCGCCTGGTCGAGGCCGGCGCCGACGTCATCGGCGCTAACTGTGGCGCGGGTCCGCCCGAGCTGTACCAGGTCGCCACCGGCATGGTCGGCCATGGCCGCCCGGTCGCCATCCAGCCCAACGCCGGCTTTCCGCGCATGATCGAGGGCCGGACGATCTATGTCGCCAACCCGGAACACTTCGGGGTCTTCGCGCGTCGCCTGCTGCAGATCGGCGTGGCCATGGTGGGTGGCTGCTGCGGCACCACGCCGGAGCACATCCGGCGCATGGCGGGCGCGGTGCGCATGCGCAGCGGGCGCGATCTGGGCGCGCGCGTGACCGGCGCGGGCAGCGCCGCAGCGCCGCTGCCGCCGCCGCCGCAGGCCGGGCGCTCGGGCCTGGCGGGCAAGCTGGCGGCGGGCAAGTTCGTGGTCTCGGTCGAGCTGTCGGCGCCACCCGGGATCTCGGCCAGCAAGGCGGTCGAGGCCGCGGCCATGCTGAAGGCCAGCGGCAAGATCGACGCCGTCAACATCGCCGACGGCCCACGTGCCAGCGCGCGCATGGCCAACCTGGCGCTATGCGCGGCGGTGCAGCAGCACACCGGCCTGGAGACCATCCTTCACGTGTGCTGCCGCGATCGCAACCTCATCGGGCTGGTCTCGCACCTGCTGGGCGCGCACGCGCTGGGGCTGCGCAACCTGGTCATCATCACGGGGGATCCGCCCAAGCTGGGCGACTACCCGTTCGCGACGCCGGTGTACGATCTCGACTCCATTGGCCTGCTGCGCATGGCCGACCGGCTGAACCGCGGGCTGGATCCAGCGGGCAAGGCGCTGGGGCCGGCGGGGCAGCGCGAGCAGACCTCGTTCTTGCTAGCCACCGGCGCCGAGCCCGGCGCGGTCGACTACGAGCGCGAGCTCGAGCGGCTGCACGAGAAGAAGGCCGCCGGCGCCGAGCTGGTGATGACGCAGCCGATCTATGATCCGCGCGTGCTGGAGCGCTTCCTCGACGACACCAAGGACCTCGGGTTGCCCATCCTGGTCGGCCTCCTCCCGCTGGCGTCGGCGCGCAACGCCGAGTTCCTCAACGCCGAGGTGCCCGGCATGCGGGTGCCCGACGAGATCCGCTCGCGCATGGCGCGAGCCCCCGAAGGTGCGCCGGCGCGCGCCGAGGGCGTGCGCATCGCGCGCGAGGCGCTGGACGCGGTCAGACGCCGCGTGCAGGGCGCCTACATCATGCCGCCGTTCGGGCGCTACCAGAGCGCGCTCGACATCCTGGAGGGTCTGTGAAGAAGCCACTCGTGCTGGTCGGCCTCTTGCTCGTCGGTTGTGGACCCAGCACCAGGAAGGGCGGCACCAGGCCCACGCCCAGCCCGACCCCCAGCGCGGCGGCCAGCCTGATCCAGCCTGGCGAGGGCCACCTGGCGACGCTGAAGCAGCTGACCTTCGGGGGCGAGAACGCCGAGGCCTACTGGACCCCCGACGACCAGGCGCTGCTGTTCCAGACCACGCGGCCGCCGTTCGGCTGCGACGTCATCATGCGCACCCCGGCCGACGGCGCCACGCCGCCGGTGCTGGTGTCGTCGGGCAAGGGGCGCACCACGTGCGCGTACACCTATCCCGATCAGCGCGTGCTGTACGCGTCGACCCACCTGGCCGGCGACGCCTGCCCGCCGGTGCCCGACCACTCGCAGGGCTATGTCTGGCCGCTGTACGACAGCTACGAGATCTTCACCGCCAACGCCGACGGCAGCGGCGTCGCGCAGCTCACGAAGTCGCCGGGGTATGACGCCGAGGCCACCATCTGCCGCAGCGGCAAGGACTCTGGCGCCATCATCTTCACTTCAACCCGTGACGGCGACATCGAGCTGTACCGCATGAACGCCGACGGCAGCGACGTGAAGCGCCTGACCAGCGCGCCCGGCTATGACGGCGGCGCCTTCTTCTCGGCCGATTGTTCGCAGATCGTGTGGCGCGCGTCGCGCCCCGCGCCGGGGCCGGAGCTGGACGACTTCCGCCGCCTGCTCGGCCAAGGGCTGGTGCGCCCGACCAGGCTGGAGCTGTTCGTGGCCGACGCCGATGGCACAAACGCGCGCCAGGTCACTTACCTCGATGCGGCCTCGTTCGCGCCCTACTTCTTCCCCGATGGCAAGCGCATCATCTTCTCGTCGAACTACAGCCCGGGCGGCAAGCCCGGGCGCGAGTTCGACATCTGGGCCATCAACGTCGACGGCAGCCAGCTCGAGCGCATCACCACCGCGCCCGGCTTCGACGGCTTCCCGATGTTCAGCTCGGACGGCAAGCGGCTGGCGTTCTCGTCCAACCGCAACCAGAAGAAGGAGGGCGACACCGATCTCTTTGTCGCCGAGTGGCGCGACGTGGCGGCGAGCGCCGGCTCCGGCGCCAGCGCGGACGTGCGCGAGTGGACGCCGGCGGATCGCTTCGCGGCCGACGTGGCCTGGCTGGCCGACGACGCCCGCGGCGGGCGCGGCGTGGGCAGCCCGGGACTGGAGGAGGCGCGCGCGTACATCGAGCGCCGCTTCAAGGACCTCGGGCTGAGCCCGGTCGGGCCGGAGAGCTTCAGCCTGCCCTTCAGCATCACCACCGGCGTCGAGGTCGAGGCCGCCACGTCGATCAAGCTGGATGGCAAGGCGATCGAGCGTGCGCAGTTCGAGCCGGCGCCCTACTCGGCTTCAGCGACCGTGAGTGCCGAGGTCGTGTTCGCGGGCTACGGCATCACCGCACCCGAGCTGAAGGTCGACGACTACAAGGGCATCAAGGCCAAGGGCAAGATCGTGGTGGTGCGGCGCTTCACCCCCGAGGGTGGCGAGTTCGCCAACGATCGCCCGCGGCGCCAGTACAGCGAGGTCAAGTACAAGGCCTTCAACGCGCGCCAGCACGGCGCCATCGGCCTCATCGTGGTCGACCTGCCCGAGGTCGCCAAGGGCGTGCCGCTGCCAGCCGAGGCCGCGCTGCCGCCGCCCGACGCCATCCAGCCCAGCGACGAGGGGCTGCCCATCGTGCTGGTGTCACGCGCGGCGGGCGCGGGCCTGGTTGGCAAGGGCAAGCATCGCGCCGAGCTGACGGTGGCCCTGAAGCGCAAGCAGGCCACCGCATACAACGTGGTCGGGCGTATCTCTGCGGGCAAGAAGACCAGCAACGCGGTGGTCATCGGCGCGCACTATGACCACCTCGGCATGGGCGGCCACGGCTCGCTGGCGCCGGGCGTGGACGCGCCGCACAACGGCGCCGACGACAACGCCTCGGGCGTCGCGGCGCTGCTGGAGGTCGCGCGCGTGCTGAGCGCACGGCGCGCCGAGCTGCCCCGCGACGTGGTGCTGATCGCGTTCGCCGGCGAGGAGCTGGGCGTGCTGGGGTCGACCGCGCTGATGCGGTCGCCGCCGGAGCGCCTGGCCCCGGGTGACATCGTCGCGATGCTGAACATGGACATGGTGGGCCGGCTGCGCGACGGCAAGCTGCAGGTGCTGGGCGGTGACTCGGCGCCCGAGTGGGCCGAGCTGGTGCAGCCCGCGTGCGCCGCGGCGGGGCTGGAGTGCAACGTCACGGGGGGCGGCTTCGGGCCCAGCGATCAGACGCCGTTCTATGGCGCGGGGGTGCCCGTGCTGCACTTCTTCACCGGGTCGCACGCGCAGTACCACACGCCCGACGACGACGCCGCGCTGATCAACGCCGGCGGCGGCGCGCACGTGGCGGCGCTGGTGGCCGAGGTCGCGCTGGCCACCGCGAAGCTGGGCCAGTTGACCTACAAGAGCGCGCCCAGCCCGATGGCGCTGGGCGACTCACGTGGTGGTGCGTCGCTGGGCACCATCCCCGACTATGCTGGTGCGCCAGGTGGCAAGGCCGGGGTGTTCCTGGCCGGGGTGCGTCCGGGTGGGCCGGCCGAGAAGGCGGGCATCGTCAAGGGTGACCTGGTGGTCAAGATCGGCGAGGTCGAGATCCGCAGCGTGGAGGATCTGATGTTCGTGCTGCGTGCGGCGATGCCGGGGCAGAAGACCAAGGTGGTGGTGTTGCGGGGGGACAAGCCGGTCGAGGTCGAGGTGGTGTACGGGCAGAGCGTGAGGCGCTGAGCCTGAGCGGAGGAGCACTCCTCGAAGCGGGCTAGCGGCGGCGGCGGCGCAGCATGCGCGCGAGCACCAGGGCTGCCAGCCCGAGGCCGGCGGCGGCGGCCAGGCCGGAGCTGCGGTCGTGGTTGGCGCCGGCGTCGCAGCCGCAGCCGGCGGGGGCGCCGGGCGTGCCATAGAGGTCACCGGGCTCCTCGGGCTGGGGCACCTCCATGTTGACCGGGACCAGCTCGCAGCCGGCGGCGCCCTTGCACTGGTAGCCGGGCATGCACACGCCGGGGCTCTGCTCGCTGTCGTCGCTCATGCCGTCGCAGTCGTTGTCGAGGCCGTCGCAGATCTCGTCGGCGGGGCCCGACGAGCCGATGCAGTCCATCCAGCGGCCGTCGCCGCCGCAGCGCTGGGTGCCGGCGTGGCACTCGCCCAGGCCGCTGGCGCCGCCGCAGGCGCGCGAGGTGCCGACCTGGCACTGGCAGCCGGGATCGGTGGTGCCATCACAGTCGTTGTCGCGGCCGTCGCACACCTCGGCGGCGGGCGCGGGCGCGGTGCAGCCGCCCCAGGTGCCGAGATTGCACGTCTCGGCGCCGGCGCCGCACGCGCTGGAGCAGGCCCGGGTCAGCCCCTCGTCGACCATGCCGTCACAGTCGTTGTCGTTGCCGTCGCAGACCTCGGCCGACACCGTGGTGCCGATCGAGTTGAGCGCGGCCAGCAGCTGGCCGGGTGAGTCGGCCTGGTAGTAGCACTTGTTGCCCGCGGTCGGCGTCGCCCCGGTGGGGTCGCAGCCGGGCAGCGCGGTGCCGCCGGCGACCGCCATGCGGTTGAGCGCCAGCGCGTCGGTCGAGCCGCCGAAGCCGACCACGTAGGTGGTGATGCCCTTGGCCGCGTTGCGCGTCACCGAGTCGACCGGCATGAAGCGCGTCGAGGCGTCGTACGGCGAGCACCACTGCCAGCCGTCGGTGATGAGGATGATGTGGCGGGGCTTCGTGGTGTCGGCCATCTCGATGAGACCGCCGGCGACGTCGAGCGACTGCGCCATCGGCGTGTAGCTGCCGGAGGCGGGCGGGTCGTCGGTGCCCAGGGCGGACATGATCGACGTGCGCGAGTTCAGCGCCGGCGGCACCAGCAGCGAGCCCGGCGAGCACTGGCCCGGGTTCGGGAACACCATCAGGCCGAGCTCGACCTTGCTCTGGTAGTCGGTGGCGATCTGGTCGAGCGACTGCTTGGCGATCGACCACATCTTCTGGCCGCCGATGGTGTTGTTCATCGAGCTCGACTTGTCGAGCACGACCAGGACGCGCGGCGGCGTGCAGCGGCTGGCCTGCGCCTGGGCCGTGCCATCGATGCCAACCAGGGCGGTGGCACCGAAACCGAGAAAGAGGGCCGCACAGCCGAGGGTCATGCTCTTGGTCGAGGACATGCCTGGCCCTAGAGCAGCAATCGTGCCGCCCTGTGCTGCCTGCAACTGCTGGGAATCGCGTCGCGCATCGTCCGTGCCGGCAATCGGACTTGCCAGCTGGCTCGGGACGTTCGTCCCCCTTGTACCCATACAAGGCCGCGTGGTCGCTCCGAAAGGTCCGACCAAACGCTCTTTTTGCGTGTGGCCCACATGCCCGACTTGCTACGCTGCGGCCCGTGGGAGTGTCTGCCGCCGCTGGGAGCAGCACGACCGAAGGTGTCCAGGTCCCCGACCTGGTGACCTTCTGCGGCACCTTCTCGCCCAAGGATCCGCGCAACAAGGCGGTCAAGGCGCTGTATCCGCTGCTGACCAGCTTCGACGATCAGGCCGACCTGCAGTCGCGCCTGGAGCAGCTCGAGCTGCTGTCACGCTGGGTCTGCAAGGGGCCCAAGCCGCCGCCGGTCGACGCCACGGTGTACCAGCCGCCTGACGAGCCGGCGGCCACCGCGCGGCTGCGCCTGCTCACGTACGTGCTGGCGCAGGTCGCGCCGATGCGGTCGCGGGTGCGCGTGGTGCTGGCCAGCGTGCTGGCCGAGACGCACTCGCTGCGGCTGTTCTGCGAGTCGGGGCTGCCCAACGATCGCGGCCTGTTCGTCGAGACGCTGGACCGGCTGTCGCGGCGCTTCCTGCCCACACCGTCGGACCACAGCGATCTGGCCGAGCTGATCGCGCGCCTGTTCAAGACCGAGAAGGACGCCGAGTGGCTGGAGACGCTGCCGCGCGAGGTCGCGGCCGCCTTCGCCGACGTGCTGGGCGAGCCCTGGGAGCCGGTGCGCGACGCCCTGACGGACGCCATGGCGCTCCTGGCCACGCGGGTCTCGGCGCTGGGGCTGTCGGACGACATCCGGCGCCGCAGCCCGGAGGGGCCGCTGCGCGAGTCACCGTTCTTCCGCCTGCCGCACGCCCCGGCGGCGCAGCTGCCGCAGCTCATCGAGGACTGCCGGCGCGATCTCGCGGTGGTGACGCGGCGCCTGGAGAACTACGGCGTCTCGGTCGACGTGGTGTACCGGCTGGAGGTCATCTCGCGGTCGCTCGATCGCATGATGATCATGCTGCCGCTGGTGGGGATCGACACCCCGGCCGAGAACGACTCGCCGCCCGAGGCGGCGTCCCAGCTGCTCGGCAGCCTGGTGCGCTCGCGGGTGCGCGACCGTCGCCTGGGCGAGATCGTGGGCTCGAACCTGCGCATGCTGGCGCGCAAGGTCATCGAGCGCGCGGGCTCGACCGGCGAGCACTACATCACGTCGAACCGGCGCGAGTACTGGGCCATGATCGCGTCGGCCGCGGGCGGCGGCTTCCTGACCATCTTCACGCTGTTCGCCAAGTACTGGACCAAGGACCAGCACTACGCGCCGTTCGTCGATGGCATGGCCAACGCGACCAACTACGCGGTCAGCTTCATCATCATGCAGCTGTGCGGCTTCACGCTGGCGACCAAGCAGCCGTCGATGACGGCGGCCGCGCTGGCGGGGTCGATCAAACAGAAGCGAGAGCAGGGCCGACTCACAGACCTCGTGAAGATGATCGCGCGCATCACGCGATCACAGCTGGCCGCCGCCCTGGGCAACATCGGCATGATGGTGCCCACCGCCATCGCCTTCAACATGGTGTACCGGGCCCAGACCGGGCACGACTTCATGACCGAGAAGATGGCGCTCAAGACGGTGGCGTCGTTCCATCCCTGGAAGAGCGGCACCATCCCGTATGCGGCGCTGACCGGCGTCCTGCTCTGGATGTCGAGCATCGGGGCCGGCTGGCTGGAGAACTGGGCGGTGTATCGCCGGCTGCCCGACGGCATCGCCGAGCATCGCCTGGGCAAGGTGGTCGGGCGCGGACCGATGCGCTGGCTGGGCCGCTTCCTGGGTCGCAACATCGCCGGCTTCGGCGGCAACGCCACCCTGGGCCTGCTGCTCGGCATGACGCCGACGATGGGGCGCTTCTTCGGGCTGCCGCTGGACATCCGGCACGTCACGCTGTCGACTGGCACGCTGACCCTGGCCGGCTGCGCGCTGGGGCCGTCGGCGGTGTCGAGCGAGGACTTCCTGTGGGCGATGGTCGGCATCGTCATCATCGGCATCCTGAACTTCGGCGTCAGCTTCACGCTGGCCATGGGCGTGGCGCTACGCGCGCGCGATGTCGGGCGCGCCGAGGGCCTCGGGCTGGTGTGGGCGGTGTTCAAGCGCTGGCTGCGCCACCCGCTGGAGTTCTACTACCCGCCCCGGGGCGAGCCCAGCGTGCACGACCTCGAGCACGAGCACGGCGACGGCCACGCCCATGGCCATGCCCACGACCCGCAGGGGCCGCCGGGGGCGCCGCCCGCGCACTGAGGCGGCGGTCAGTTGGAGGGCGGAGGAGGCTCGAACTTCTTCAAGCGAAGCTTGAGCTTCCCGGGGTCGTTGGTCTCGAACTGGGCGCGCACGCCGCCGACCAGCTGGCCCTGCTTGTCGAGGATGGCGACCGCGACGTCGTCGAGGCGGACCGAGATCGGCTCGCGGTGCGCGGCCATCAGGCGGCACACCGCGTCGGTGGCGCCGCGGGCCTTGGTCAGCATCTTGTCGAGCTCCTGCTTCAGGCGCTCGGGCAGGCCGAACTGGTCGACGATGCTGCTGGGTGCGACCACCAGCTTGCTGCAGTCTGCGCCGACCGCGAGCAGCGCGCGCACGCTGTCGGCGACCGGCGCCAGCTGCCCGGTCAGCTGCTCGAGCAGGACCCCGTCGACCATGGCGTCGGTGCTGGTCGCCAGCGCGATGAAGGCCTGTGCACGCAGCGTGGGATGCACCATGGTGCGCACGTAGTCGTTGGCGTCCTTGCCGCCCATGATGAGCTCGAGCTCGAAGCCGACCAGGCGCGCGCTGACACCATGGGCCGCGACGATGGCCGGCCCGACCTCGGGGTCGCCATCGACGCTCCAGTCGCCGAAAGCGCGTGTCGCATCGGCGCCGCCGGCCACCGCCGAGAACCCCGCCTCCAGCCGCGCCCCCATCGGCACCAACGCCGCCAGCACTCCAGGCGGCACCTTGTGGTCCCCTCCGCCTGACGTGCCGGTGCCGCTTCCGCTGCCCTGCCCCGCCTGCCGGCCCTTCTTCTCACACGCCGCCCCGGCCCCCGCCAGCAGCCCCACCACCACGCCGAGCACGACCCTGCGCTGCGCCAGGGCCAAGCGCTACTCGCAGGGGCCGCGGTGCGTGAACGGCGCCGGCGGGCACGAGCCCGAGCCGGAGATGGTCTTGCCGTCACAGCCGCAGTACTCGACCAGATCCTTGGTGCAGGCCATGTCCGGCGCGCAGCGGCGCGCGGCCGGTCCGCAGCCCTCGAAGGACGCGCACATCTGGCCCGCGCCGCAGTCGGCGTTGCTGCTGCACAGCACCGGGTCGGCGGGGTCTGGCGCCGGCGATTCCGACGGGGACGGGGACGGCTCGACCGAGGCCGACGGCGACGGGGTCGGGCTGACCGCCGCGCCACCCGAACCCGCCGGCTGCTTGCCGCACGCCCCGCAGCCCACCAGCACGACCCCCAGGACCATCGACGACATCAGCATCAGCAGCTTGCGCATGCGCGGACGCTACTACAGCACGCCGGTGTCCACCAGCAGCCGACGCACGGCCCGGAAGCCGGCGCCGCGCCCGACCTGGGCCAGGTGGCCGCCCGGAAACCAGTGGATGGCGCAGCCGTCCCAGTGCACGCGCAGCCGCTCGGCATGGTCGGGCGGACAGATGCGGTCGCCCTCGCCGGCCACGATCAGCCGCCGCGCCGCCGCCACCTTGGCCGGGCGCGCCAGCGGCGAGTGCACCCGGAACAGCGCCTCCAGGTGGTGCTTCTGCACGCCAGCCTCTTCGGCCCGCTTGCGCGCGGGCGATGACTCGCCATGGCGCCACAGCAGATCGGCGAAGTCGACCGCGGGGATCATGGGCACCGCGAAGGCCAGCCGGTCATCCAGGGTCGACACCAGCGCGGTGGTGTAGCCGCCCAGCGACATGCCGGCGACCCCGACCGCGGGCGCGCCGCGCGACAGCAGCCAGCCGGTCAGGGCGCGCACGTCGCTGACCGCCTGCGCGAAGGCCTCGTTGGTGCGCATGACGTGGGGACTCGGGAAGGCCCCGGCCGGCATCCCGGGCGGCACGCGCCGGCCGTGAAACGGCAGCTGCAGCAGCACCACGTCGAGGCCAATGCGGGTCAGCCAGCGCACCGCGAAGGCGCGCTCCTCGATCCAGTAGTTGCCGCCGCCCCAGCCGTGCAGCAGGATCGCGGTCGGGCGCGGCGTGCGCGTGCGCCACATGCGACCGTGCACGGTGTGGACCTCGCGCAGGGCCAGGTACTCATCGCGATAGGGCGCGTGGTACGGCACGAAGGCCGACCGGAACGCCAGGTCCACGACCTCCACACCCGCGCCGGCGTCGCGCGACTCCACGCGCTGGTCGACCGCGGGCGCGCCCGGCGGCACGAAGTAGCGCTCCGGCTCGCTGAGCAGGCGTGGGTCGCCATACACCGCGATCATGGCATCGACCTGGGCGCGGCGATCCTCGGGCCCGCGTCGCGGCTTGCCGCGCGAGAAGGCCCGCGTCATCGCCTGCATGGCGACCGAGTCGACCACCCCGGCCAGCCGCCCCATGGCGCG
>Ga0154020_10001739_pt1 | contig 26735 bp, 23 predicted proteins | sample Klosneuvirus_201_FD_109709 | JGI IMG/M metagenome (GOLD analysis project Ga0154020, IMG submission 109709) | Active sludge microbial communities from wastewater, Klosterneuburg, Austria - Klosneuvirus_20160825_MG | ecosystem: Engineered > WWTP > Aerobic digester > Activated sludge | place...
CGTGCGGCTGCCGGAAAGGAAGAGGTTCTTGGCGAGCTGCTGCGAGATGGTCGAGCCGCCCGCGACCACGCGGCCCTTCTTCTGGTTCTTCTCCCAGGCCTTCTGCATCGCCTCCCAGTCGAAGCCCTCGTGGTCGGCGAACTTCGCGTCCTCGGCGGCGACGATGGCGCGCTTGAGGTGGACGGAGATGCGCGCGTAGGGCACCCACTGGTGGCGCAGCTGCGCCGCGGGCTTCCTCTCGCGCAGCCGCTCGAGCCGGTCCTCCATGAACGCCGTGGTCGCCGGGTCGTGCGTGCGCCACCACGCCAGGCGCGCGAGGATGGAGAGCTGGTAGGCCACGAACGCGGCGGCGAGGGCGAACGCCGCCCAGCCCGCGAGGCGCGCGAGGCGCCTCACGAGGCGCGAAGCGCCGCGATCGCGCCCGCGGTGCCCGGCCGCTTGCCGCGCCACAGGAAGAAGGACTCCGCGGCCTGCTCCACGAGCATGCCCACGCCGTCGCTCGCCCGCGCCCCCGCGCGCCGCGCCGCCTCGAGGAAGGGCATCGCCGCCGCGCCGTAGGCCATGTCGTAGGCAAGCGCCCCCGGCGCGAAGGTTCCGGGCGGCAGCGCGAGCGGCTCGCCTCGCGTGGAGCTGGAGGTCGCGTTCACGACGAGATCGTAGCCGCCGCCCATCGCGTCCAGCGCCGCGCCCTCGACCGGGCCGGCCGCGGCGAACGCTTTCGCCAGCGCCAGCGCGCGACCGGGCGTGCGGTTGGCCACGACGAGCGCGGCCGGGGCGAGGGCGAGAAGGGGACCCACGACGCCGCGGGCCGCGCCGCCCGCCCCGAGGAGCAGGATGCGCCGCCCCGCGAGCGCGAGGCCGAGGTTCGCCGTGAGGTCGCGCACGAGGCCGGCGCCGTCGGTGTTGTCTCCGAGCACCGTGCCGTCGCGCTGCGCGAGCGTGTTGACGGCGCCCGCCTCGCGCGCGCGGGCCGTGCGCTCCTGCGCGAAGGCGAAGGCGTCGACCTTGAAGGGAAGCGTCACGTTGGCGCCGCGCCCGCCCCCGGCGAAGAACGCGCCCGCGGCGCGCGCGAAGTCGCCTGGGTCCACCCGCATCCGCTCGTACGAAATCGACTCGCCGGTCTCGCGGGCGAATCGGGCGTGGATCTCCGGCGAGCGCGAGTGCGCGATGGGGTTGCCGATGACGACGTAGCGGTCCATGGAAGCGTGGGGCGGGCCGCCGCGGTCGCCGGGGCCGTCGCCCCCGATGATAGCCGGGGCCGGCCGGCGCCCGCGACTCCTAATATATGGCTACCCGGCCGGCCGGCGGGCCTTGGTCGCATTGCACATCTTTGGTGCGGGTGTATGCTCAGCGCACCATGTGTGTGCATCACGGTGCGCTCAACCGGTGCACAACTCAATGAATCAATGAGTTAGCTTCAGCTTGGGGTGGCATGGATTCTGCTATCCCATGGATTCCAAGGAATCAAAACCCCACCCATTCCCCAAACTGGGGCGTCATCCCTCAACCAGGAGAAAGAGTCATGGCAGCGGCCGATGTCTTCAAGATGATCAAGGAAAACGAGGTCAAGTTCGTCGACTTCCGTTTCACCGACACCAAGGGCAAGGAGCAGCACGTCACCGTGCCGGTGAAGATGTTCGACGAGGACAAGTTCACGCACGGCCACGCCTTCGACGGCTCCTCGATCGCCGGGTGGAAGGGCATCGAGGCCTCCGACATGCTGCTCATGCCCGACCCGGGCTCCGCGCGCATGGACCCGTTCATGGACGAGCCCACGCTCGCCCTTTCCTGCGACGTGCACGAGCCCTCGACGGGCAAGGGCTACGACCGCGACCCGCGCTCGCTCGCGCACCGCGCCGAGGCCTACCTCAAGTCGACCGGCCTCGGCGACGTGGCCTACTTCGGCCCCGAGCCCGAGTTCTTCATCTTCGACGCGGTCGAGTGGAAGGTCGACATGTCCGGCGCCTACTGCAAGATCTTCTCCGAGGAGGCCTCCTGGTCCTCCGACGAGAAGGTCGAGGGCGGCAACCTCGGCCACCGGCCCGCGGTGAAGGGCGGCTACTTCCCGGTGCCCCCGGTCGACGCGCTCCAGGACATCCGCTCGGCCATGTGCCTCGCGCTGGAAGAGCAGGGCGTGGAGGTCGAGGTGCACCACCACGAGGTGGCGGGCCCCGGCCAGTGCGAGATCGGCACGAAGTTCGAGTCGCTGGTGAAGCGCGCCGACTGGCTGCAGATCCTCAAGTACACGGTGTGGAACGTCGCGCGCAGCTACGGCAAGACCGCGACCTTCATGCCCAAGCCCGTCGTGGGCGACAACGGCTCGGGCATGCACGTGCACATGTCCATCTGGAAGGGCGGCCAGAACCTGTTCGCGGGCGACGGCTACTCGGGCCTCTCCGAGTTCGCGCTCTACTACATCGGCGGCGTCATCAAGCACGCGCGCGCGCTCAACGCCATCACCAACCCCGGCACCAACTCGTACAAGCGCCTCGTGCCCGGCTTCGAGGCGCCGGTGAAGCTCGCCTACTCCGCGCGCAACCGCTCGGCGTCGATCCGCGTGCCGTTCGTGACCAGCCCGAAGGCGCGCCGCATCGAGGTGCGCTTCCCCGATCCCACGGCCAACCCCTACCTCGCCTTCTCCGCCCTCATGATGGCGGGCCTCGACGGCGTGCAGAACAAGATCCACCCCGGCGACCCGGCCGACAAGAACCTCTACGACCTGCCGCCCGAGGAGGACGCGAAGATCCCGACCGTCTGCCACTCGCTGGACCAGGCCCTCGCGGCGCTCGACAAGGACCGCGAGTTCCTCACGCGCGGCGGCGTGTTCTCCAACGACCTGATCGACGCCTACATCGCGCTCAAGCAGGAGGAGGTCACGCGCTTCCGCATGACCACGCACCCGGTCGAGTACGAGATGTACTACTCGGCCTGAGGCCGCGGCCTGCCGGGCCCGGGGCGAGGGGGCGGCCGCGTCCGCCCCCTTTTCGCTTCCGCCGCCCGGCGCGCCTTGTGGTCGGCTTGCGCCCCAACCACAAGGTATGGGGCATTTTCGGCCTAGACCCTTGATCTCGTTGACTTTTTCGATGAGCGCTCCCTATCCTGAACATCCCCTGTCGCGCGTGGGAGTGCGTGATGAAGACGCTCTGGATCGGTGTTGCGGTGAGCCTCGCCCCCGCGCTCGCGGATGCGCAGACGACCATCTACAAGCACGTGGACGAGAGCGGGCGCGTGACGTACACCAACCGCCCGATGAAGGGCGCGATCGTCCTGGACCTCGAGCCGCTCAGCACCATCCCCGGCATCGCCCCGCAGGCGGCGGGCACGGGGAAGGCGCCCGCGTCGGAGAAGCTCTCCGTGACGCCGGCCGTGGCGGTGGTGACGCCGCGCGGGCTTCCGAACGCGGTGGCCTCGGTCGACCGCGACACGCAGAAGGGCCGCGACGACGTGCGGCGCAAGATCCTGCAGGACGAGCTCGCGCAGGAGGAGAAGTCGCTCGCCGAGGTCCGCAAGCTCCTCCTCCAGGAACAGCAGAACCCGACGCTCATCGCCGCGGTGCGCGTCGCGCAGCAGGCTACCGATCCCACGCCCGCGCAGCAGGCCGAGATGCGCGCGGCGATCGACCGGGCCTCGGGACGCATCCGGGGCCTGCAGGCCACCGTCGCCGAGCACGAGAAGAACATCGAGGCGCTCAAGAAAGAGCTCGGCGCGCTCAAGCCCTAGCCTCGCGCAGTCTCCCCTTCCGGCACCCCCCTTCCGCCGACGCGCCAGCGCGCTTCGCTGGCGCGGTTCCTCCTTTTCGCCCCGCGGGGACGCGCGCGTGACGATCCCCTACCCCGGGCTCGAGCTGCTCGCGACCGCCGTGCTCCTGCTGGACGACCGCCTGCTCGTGACCTACGCCAACCCCGCCGCCGAGACGCTCCTCGCCCACGGGCGCAAGCACCTCCTCGGCACGCCCCTCGGGCGCGTGCTCCCGGGCAACGAGGCCTTCCTCGCGCGGCTTTCGCAGGCCGTGGCCGAGGACGCGGGCTTCAGCGACAACGAGCTCGAGCTCGCGATCGGCGGCGAGGTGGCGACGCTGCACTGCGTGGCGGCCCCCGTGGACGAGGACGGCTCGCGGCTGCTCATCGAGCTGCGCGAGCTGGGCGAGCAGATCCGCATCGCGCGCGAGGCGAAGCTCGTGGAGCAGCAGCAGGCCAACCGGGAGCTGGTCCGGAACCTCGCCCACGAGATCAAGAATCCGCTGGGCGGCATCCGCGGCGCGGCGCAGCTCCTGGAGCGCGAGCTCCCCGACCCGGAGCTTCGCGAGTTCACGCAGGTGATCGTGAAGGAGACCGACCGCCTGCAGGCGCTCATGAACCGCATGCTCACGCCGCACCGCCTGCCGCAGATCGAGATGCTGAACGTGCACGAGGTCATCGAGCGCGTGCGCACGCTCCTGCTCGCCGAGTACCCGGCGGGGCTCGAGGTGCGCCGCGACTACAACGTGAGCCTTCCGGACTTCCCGGGCGACAAGGAGAGCCTGCTGCAGGCCATCCTCAACGTGGCGAGGAACGCCGCGCAGGCGATGGCGGGGCGCGGGCGCATCGTGCTGCGCACCCGCATCGCGCGCCAGGTGACCATCGCGAGGACGCGCTACCGGCACGCCGTCTCGGTGGAGATCGAGGACAACGGGCCCGGCATCCCGGACGAGCTCGCCGGCAAGGTCTTCTTCCCGCTCGTGAGCGGGCGCGAGGGCGGCACGGGCCTGGGGCTCTCGCTCGCGCAGAACTACGTGCACCAGCACCACGGGCTGATCGAGTTCGAGAGCGCGCCCGGGCGCACCCGGTTCACGATCCTGCTGCCCGTGCGCAGCGCCGGCGAGGCCGGGATCGCCCGCCACTGACAGGGAAACGGACGCCACCATGCCCGACGAACGCACCGACGCCATGCCCGCGGAAGGGCGAAGCCCAGGGGACGCGACGCCCGTCTGGATCATCGACGACGACCGCTCGATCCGCTGGGTGTTCGAGAAGGCGCTCGCGCGCGAGGGCATCGGTTTCCGGACCTTCGCGTCGGCCCGCGAGGCCCTGGAGCGCCTCGCGGACGAGTCCCCCGAGGTCGTGGTGAGCGACATCCGCATGCCGGGACCCACGGGCCTGGAGTTCATGCAGGCGCTCAAGGAGCGCCTGCCGGGCGTCCCGGTGATCGTGATGACGGCGTATTCCGACCTCGAGAGCGCCGTGGCGGCCTTCCAGGGAGGCGCCTTCGAGTACCTGCCCAAGCCCTTCGACGTCGACCACGCCGTGGAGCTCGTGCGCCGCGCCCTCGACGAGAGCCGCAGGCGCTTCGAGGCGCCGCCGGAGGGAGGCGAGGCGCCCGAGATCCTCGGCCAGGCGCCGGCGATGCAGGAGGTCTTCCGCGCGATCGGCCGGCTCGCGCAGTCGCACGCGACGGTGCTCATCACCGGCGAGTCCGGCACCGGCAAGGAGCTCGTGGCGCGCGCGCTGCACCGCCACAGCCCGCGCGCCGGCAAGGCCTTCATCGCGATCAACACGGCGGCCATTCCCAAGGACCTCCTGGAGAGCGAGCTCTTCGGCCACGAGCGCGGCGCCTTCACCGGGGCGCAGGCCATGCGCCGCGGGCGCTTCGAGCAGGCCGAGGGCGGCACGCTCTTCCTGGACGAGATCGGCGACATGCCCCCGGACCTGCAGACGCGGCTGCTGCGCGTGCTCTCCGACGGCCAGTTCTACCGCGTCGGCGGCCACACGCCGATCACGGCCAACGTCCGCGTGATCGCCGCGACGCACCAGGACCTCGAGTCGCGCGTGCGCCAGGGGCTCTTCCGCGAGGATCTCTTCCACCGCCTCAACGTGATCCGCCTGCGGCTGCCCAGCCTGCGCGAGCGCCGCGAGGACATCCCGGTCCTCGCCCGGGACTTCCTCGCGAGGAGCGCGCGTGAGCTGGGCGTGGACGGCAAGCGGCTCACGGACGCGGCGCTGCAGTTCCTCGCCACGCGCGACTTCCCCGGCAACGTCCGCCAGCTCGAGAACCTCTGCCACTGGCTCACGGTGATGGCGCCCGGGCAGGCGGTCGACGTGGCCGACCTGCCGCCTGAGATCCGCGGCGAGCCCCCCGGCGGCGCGGCGGCGCCGGGCGGCGCAGGCGACTGGCGCGCGGCCCTGGAGCGCGAGGTGGCCGCGCGGCTCGCGCGCGGCGAGTCCGGCATCGCCGGCGGCCTCACGCGCGACTTCGAGACGGCGCTCATCACGCGGGCGCTCGCCCACACCGGCGGGCGGCGCATCGAGGCGGCCGGGCTCCTCGGCATCGGCAGGAACACGCTCACCCGCAAGGTGCAGGAGCTGCGGATAGACGCGAAGGACTAGGAACGGGGGGGGGCGTTCCCCTTCGCGGCGAAGCGGCTCTCGAACTCGCCCGGCGGGAGGGCGGGGCTCGCGTGGAAGCCCTGGTACTCGTCGCAGCCCAGGGCCTTCAGGGCCGCGAACTGCGCGGCCGTCTCCACGCCCTCGGCGATCACGCCGAGCCGCAGCGAGTGCGCCATGGCGATGATGGCGCTCACGATGGCCTCGTCGTTGGCGTCCAGCCCGATGTCGCGCACGAAAGAGCTGTCGATCTTGATCGCGTCCACCGGAAGGGTCTTGAGGTAGGAGAGCGAGGAGTAGCCCGTGCCGAAGTCGTCGATGGAGATGCCCACGCCCAGCTCGCCCAGCCGGTGCAGGAGCGCCGCCTTCTCGCCCAGGTTCTGCATGAGCAGGCTCTCGGTGAGCTCCAGCTCCAGGCAGCCCGGGTCGATCCCAGCGTCGCGCACGGCGCCCTCGACTGCGCGGTAGAGGCGGTCGGCGTCCGCGAGCTGGCCCACCGAGAGGTTCACGGAGAGGCGGAAGTCCCGCCCCAGCGTGCGCTGCCAGTCGCGCAGCTGGCGGCACGCGCGCTCGAGCACCCACTCGCCGATGGGGACGATGAGGCCGGAATCCTCCGCGACCTCGATGAACTTCCCCGGCGCGAGGAGCCCGCGGCGCGGATGCGTCCAGCGCACCAGCGCCGCCATGCCCGTGAGCGCGCCGTCGGCCATGCGCACGCGCGGCTGGTAGTGCAGGACCAGCTCGTTCCTGCGCAGGGCGAGGCGCAGGTAGTTCTCGATCGACAGGCGCTCCTGCGCGCGCTGGTTCATCTCCGCGGAGAAGAACCGGTAGTTGTTGCGCCCCTTCTCCTTGGCGTAGTACATCGCGACGTCGGCGTGCTTCATGAGGGTGGCGGCTTCGCGGCCGTCGCCGGGGTAGAGGCTGATGCCGATGGAGCAGGAGGTGTTGAGGTGCTGGCTGCCGACGAGCATGGGTGCCGCCATCGCCGCGATCATCTTGTCGGCGACCTGCTGCGCGCCGTCGTCGTCGGGACCGCGCAGGTTCTCGAGGATGACCGCGAACTCGTCGCCGCCGAGGCGCGCCACCGTGTCGGAGGCGCGCACGCACGCGGTGAGCCGCGCGGCCACGCGCTTCAGGAGCTCGTCGCCCACGTCGTGGCCCAGCGAGTCGTTGATGGTCTTGAAGCGGTCCAGGTCGATGAACATGAACGCGAAGCCGGTGCGGTGGCGGGCGGCATTCACGATGCCCTGCTCGAGGCGGTCGTGCAGGAGGACGCGGTTGGGCAGCCCCGTGAGCGCGTCGCGCGTGGCGAGGTACTCGGCGCGCTCCTCGGCCTCCTTGCGCTTGGTGACGTCGGTCGAGGTGCCCGTCATGCGCAGCGCCCGCCCGCCCTCGTCGCGCTGGGTGACCTTGCCCCGCGCGTGCACCCAGATCCAGTCCCCCGAGGCGTGCCGGACGCGGTACTCGCATTCGAAGGCCTCGCTCACCCCCTGCACGGCGTTCGCCACCGCGGCCTCGTGGAGGTTCGCGTCGTCGGGGTGGATGCCCCTTCGCGCCTCCTCCCACGCGATGGTCGACTCGCGCTTCTCGCCGCCGAGCATGGCGGCCCAGCCCTCGTTGAAGTAGACGCGGTTGGCGCGCAGGTCCCAGTCCCAGAGGGCGAGGCGCGAGCCGCTGAGCGCGAGGTCCAGCCGCTCCTTGGCCCGGAAGGTGCGCTCCTCGGCGCGCTTCCACTCGGAGATGTCGCGGCCGAAGCCCATGACGTAGGTCTCCCCCGCGACGCGCAGCGGCCGGCCGGTGAAGAGATACGGCCGGCCGGCGCCGCCCTTGTCGGCCATGCGCGCCTCGAGCGACACCTCGCGGCCCTGCTCGACCACCTCGCGGATGGCGGCCTCGGCGGCCGCGCGGTCGGCGGGGTGGACGAGGTCGAGGGGGCGCATCGCGGCGATCTCCAGGCCCGTGTAGCCCGTGGCCGCCTCCAGCCGCGCGTTCCAGCGCAGCATCTCGCCCTCGCGCGAGAAGAGGAAGAACGCCCCGGGGATGCTCTGGATCACGGCATCGGCGAACTGGCGCTCGCGCGCGAGCTGCTCCTGAAGCTCCTGAACGCCGTCGGCGGCCCCGGCCGCGTCCGGAACCGTCGCGGCGCGCGCCTCCAGCCGCGCCACGGCGAGCATGGCGAGGTTCGCGAGCGCCGAACGCTGCGCGGTGTCGAGCCGGCGCGGCACGCGGTCGGCCACGACCAGGGAGCCCACGGCGTGGCCGTCGGGAGTGATCAGGGGCACGGCGCACAGGAACCGCACGCGCGGCTCGCCCGCGACCAGCGCGTGTCCCCGCCAGCCGTCGGCCTGCGCGTCCTCCACCTCGAGGGACTCGGGCGCCCCGCGCGGAAAGAGGCGGCGCTCGCCGGAGAGCTCGGCGAAGCCGATGCCCACGCGGGCCTTCACCCACTCGCGGGCGCCGTCGTGGAAGGCGAGCCAGGCCATCGGCACGTGCGCGGCCTCCTGGGCCCGGCGCGCGAGGTCGTCGAACGCGGGCTCGGGCGCCGTGCCGAGGATGCGGTAGCCGGCGAGGCGCGCGAGGCGCTCCTCCTCCCGGGCCGAGGGTCGCGTCGCCACGGGGCGCCCCTCAGCCGTCGATCTCGCAGACGACCGGCGCGTGGTCCGACGGGCGCTCGAGCTTCCTCGGCGCCACGTCGATCACGCACGACCGGCAGCGCGGGGCGAGCGCGGGCGACAGGAGCACGTGGTCGATCCTGAGGCCCATGTTGCGGCGGAAGGCGGCCATGCGGTAGTCCCACCAGCTGAAGGACTTCTCGGGCTGCTCGAAGAGCCGGAAGGCATCGGCGAAGCCCAGCCGGAAGAGGGCGCGCAGCGCCTCGCGCTCCGCGTCGCTCACGAGCACCTGCCCCTTCCACGCCTCCGGGTCGTGGACGTCGCGGTCCTCGGGCGCCACGTTGTAGTCGCCGAGCACGGCCACGGGGCGGTCGCCCGCGACCTCGCCCGCGAGCCAGGCCGCCAGCGCCGCGAACCAGCGCAGCTTGTAGTCGTACTTGTCGGAGCCCACGCTCTGGCCGTTGGGGCAGTAGACGCTCACCACGCGCACCCCGCCCACGTCGGCCGCGATGACGCGCTTCTGCAGGTCCGCGAAGCCGGGGATGCCGCGGGTGACCGCGCGCGGCTCCTCGCGCGCGAGGATCGCGACCCCGTTGTAGGTCTTCTGCCCGTCGTGGGCCCAGCGGTAGCCGGCGGCCTCGATGGCCGCTCCGGGGAAGGCGCCGTCCTCGCACTTCGTCTCCTGCAGGCACACCGCGTCGGGCGATTGCCGCGCGAGGAAATCCAGCAGGTGCGGCAGCCGCACCTTCAGCGAGTTGACGTTCCAGGTCGCGAGCTTCAACGGCGGATGCGCATCACGGCCCCCTGCCCGTCGCCGCGGCTACTTGGGTGCCGCCGAAGCGTCGGGCGCAGGCGACGGCGGCGGCGTCTCCGCCTTCTTCGCGGCGGCGGGCGGCCGGGGGGGAACCTGGCCAGGCAGCGCGGTGCGCGGGTAGCCGGCGCCGTCGAGCGCCGAGTGCCAGGCGCCCTCCTCGTAGCCCTTCACCTTCGAGGCGCCCACGGTCAGGTACGGTACCTCGATCGCGCCGGCGAGCTTCTTCAGCGCCTCGGCGTCGTCGGCGTTGGCCTGGGCATCGCGCTCGGAGAAGGGGATGCCGCGCTTCGTGAGCAGCTCGCGGCCCTGCCGGCAGGGGTCGCCGCAGTCCGCGCCCGTGAAGAGCGTGACCGGCGACTTCTGCATCGCGATCTGCGTCGCGTAGGGCAGCTGGGACGACTCGGTGAAGCCCCCGCCCACGCGCTTCTGCGTGAGCTCCTTCTGCGGCTCCGGCGGCGGCGTGTCGGAGTAGTGCACCTTGCCGTTCTTGTCGACCCAGCGGTAGACGGTCGCCTGCGCGGAAGCGAGCGAGGGCAGCAGCAGGGCCGCCGCGGCGAGCGCGGCCAGCCGGTGGCGAGGGGTCATCGGATCCTCCGTCAGGCGGTGGCGGTCATCCCATTATGCCGCAGGAGGGCGTCGATCCGTGGCGCGCGCCCGCGGAAGGCCACGAAGCTCTCCAGCGCCGGGCGGCTGCCGCCGCGGCCCAGCACCTCGTCGCGGAAGCGCGCGCCCGTGGCGGGGTTGAGCACGCCCTCCTCCTCGAAGGCGCCGAAGGCGTCGGCGGAAAGCACCTCCGCCCACTTGTAGCTGTAGTAGCCGGCGGCGTAGCCGCCCCCGAAGACGTGCGAGAACTGGTTGGGGAAGCGGTTCCACGCCGGCGGCTGCACCACGGCCACCTGCCGGCGCACGCGCCCGAGGAGCGCCTGCACCGTGTCGCCGTCGCGGTCGAAGTCGTGGTGCAGGTGCATGTCGAAGAGCGCGAACTCGAGCTGGCGCACGAACGCGAGCCCGCTCTGGAAATTGCGCGCGGCCACCATCCGGTCGAAGAGCGCGCGCGGCAGCGGCTCGCCCGTGTCGGCGTGCCGCGTCATGTGCGAGACCACCTCCCACTCCCAGCAGTAGTTCTCCATGAACTGCGACGGCAGCTCCACCGCGTCCCACTCGACGCCGGCGAGGCCCGAGGCGCCGAGGTCGTCCACGCGGGTGAGGAGCTGGTGCAGGCCGTGGCCGAACTCGTGGAAGAGGGTGGCGACCTCCTGGTGCGTGAAGCAGGCGGGCCGCCCGCCAACCGGGGCCGAGAAGTTGCAGGTGAGGAAGGCGACCGGCGTCTGCACGCCCGCCTCGAGCCGACGGCGGTTCCTCGCGTCGTCCATCCACGCGCCGCCGCGCTTGGCCTCGCGCGCGTACAGGTCGAGGTAGAACTGGCCGACGAGCGCCCCGGAAGCGTCCTCGATCGCGTAGAACCGGGCGTCGGGGTGCCAGGTGGCGGCCTGCGCCGGCTTCACGCGCACGCCGTAGAGCGTCCCGATCACGCGGAACAGGCCCGCGAGCACCGCGTCCTCGGGGAAGTAGCGCTTCACCTCCTGCTCGGAGAAGGCGTAGCGGTCCTGGCGCAGCTTCTCGCTCGCCCAGGCGAGGTCCCACGCGCAGGTCTCCGCGAGCCCGAGCCGCGTGCGCGCGAACGAGGCCACCTCGGCGATGTCGCGCTCGGCGAAGGGCTTCGCGCGCGCTGCGAGGTCCTCGAGGAAGGCAACGACCTCGGCGGGCGAGCCGGCCATCTTCGTGGCGAGCGACACGCCGGCGAAGCTGCCGTAGCCCAGGAGCCGGGCGACCTCCGCGCGCTTCTCCAGGATCCTCGCGATGAGGGGCGTGTTGTCCCACTCGGGGCGGCCGAACTCGGAGGCGCGCGTGACGAAGGCGCGGTACATCGCCTCGCGCAGCGGCCGGTGGTCGGCGTACTGCAGCACCGGCAGGTAGCAGGGCATGTGAAGCGTGAGCTTCCAGCCCTCGCGCCCGTCCGCGGCGGCCGCCGCCTTCGCCGCCTCGAGGACGTCGGCGGGGATGCCCGCGAGGTGCGCGGGATCCGTCTCGAAGAGCGCGAAGTCGTTCGTGGCGTCGAGCACGTTGTCCTGGAAGCGCGAGGCGAGCGCCGCGAGCTCCTCCTGCAGCGTCCGGAAGCGCGCCTTGGCGGCCTCGTCGAGCTCGGCCCCGCCAAGGCGGAAGTCGCGCAGCGCGTTCTCGACGATCCGCCGCCGCGCGGGCGCGAGCGACGCGAAGGCGGGCGAGGCGGCCAGCGCCTTGTAGCGGCCGTGGAGGCGCAGGTCCTGCCCCTGCTCGGCGGCGAACTGCGTGACCACCGGCAGCGCCGCGTTGTACGCCTCGCGAAGCGCGGGCGAGTTCACCACGGCGTTCAGGTGCGAGACCTGCGACCACGCCCGCGACAGGCGCTCGTTGGCGGTCTCGAGGGGCTCGACGAAGCCCTCCCAGGTCGGCTCGCCGCCGTCCGCGGCCAAGGCGTCGATGGTCGCGCGGGCCTCGGCGACGAGCGACTCGATGGCGGGGACCACGTGCTCCGGGCGGATGTCGCCGAAGCGCGGCAGCGACGAAAAGTCGGTCAGCGGGTTCTCCATGGAATCCGTTCTCCGGGGTGAAGCGGGAAGGTCAGGCAGGGTACACGACCCGGCCGCCCACGATCGTCGCGACGGCGCGGCCGGCGAGCTCGTAGCCGAGGAAGGGCGAGTTGCGCCCCTGGCTCGCGAGCGCCTCGCGGGTCACGCGCCACGGCCTTTCCGGGTCGAAGAGGCACAGGTCGGCGGGCGCCCCGGGCGCGAGGCTGCCGGCCTGCACGCCGAGGATCGCCGCGGCGCGCGAGGTGGCTGCGGCGAGTGCGGCCGGCAGCGCGAGCTTCATTTCGCCGCCCCACTTGAGGACGAGCGGCAGGAGGAGCTCGAGCCCCGTCGCGCCGGGCTCGGCCTCGCCGAAGGGCACCAGCTTCGCATCGTCGTCCACGGGCGTGTGGTCCGAGCAGACGGCGTCGATGGTGCCGTCGGCGAGCCCGCGGCGCAGCGCATCGCGGTCGGCCTGCCCGCGAAGCGGGGGCACGAGGTTCATGTGCGCGTTGAAGTCGGCCGCGTCGCGGTCGCACAGGTGCAGGTGGTGCACGCCCACGTCGCAGGTGACCGGCAGGCCCTCGGCCTTGGCCGCGGCCACCAGGGCCACGCCGCGCGCGGTGGACAGCCGCGCGATGTGCACGCGCGCGCCCGTGGAGCGCGCCAGCTCGAGGATCCCGAGCAGCGCCACGGTCTCGGCCACCTCGGGCACGGCGGGCAGCCCCAGGCGCGTGGCCACCTCGCCCTCGTGGGCGACGCCGCCGTGGGCGAGGTGCACGTCCTGCGGGCGCAGCCACACCGCATGGCCGAAGGTCGCGGCGTAGCGCATGGCCTGCAGCAGCACGTTCAGGTCCGTGAGCGGCGCGTCGGCCTGGAAGAACGCCACGCAGCCGGCCTCGGCGAGCTCGCCCATCTCGGCGATCTTCTCCCCCTTGAGCCCCAGCGTGAGCGCCCCCAGCGGGTGCACGCGCGCGAGGCTCAGGCTCTCCGCGCGGCGCTTGAGCATCTCGACCAGGCCGGGCTCGTCGAGCGGCGGGTCGGTGTCGGGCGGGCAGGCGAGCGAGGTCACGCCGCCGGCGGCGGCCGCCTTCATCTCGGATTCCAGCGTGGCGCGGTACTCGAAGCCCGGCTCGCGCAGCCGCGCGGAGAGGTCCACCAGGCCCGGGCAGGCGACGAGGCCCTTCGCGTCGATCGTGCGGTCGGCGCGGAAGCCGTCGGGCGCGCTCCCCACGGCGGCGATGCGCCCCTCGGCGAGGTAGAGGGGGGCGACGCCGTCGCGGCCGCTGGCCGGGTCGACGACGCGGGCGTTGCTGATCTCGATCTTCATGGTCGCTTTCTCAGGCATTGCCGGCGAGGATCGCCATCACCGCCATGCGCACGGCGATGCCGAAGGTGACCTGCGGCATGATCACGGAATGGCTCCCGTCGGCGACACCCGAATCGATCTCGACGCCGCGGTTGATGGGGCCCGGGTGCATCACGATCGCGTCGGGCTTCGCGAGCGCGAGCTTCTCCGGCGTGAGGCCGTAGGTCTTGTTGAACTCGCCCGCCGAGGGCAGCAGCGGCCCGCTCATGCGCTCGTTCTGCAGCCGCAGCGTGATCACCACGTCGCAGTCGCGAAGCCCCGCGGAGACATCGTGGAAGACGCGCACGCCGAGCCGCTCGACGTCCTTCGGCAGGAGCGTCTTCGGGCCCACCACCCGCACGTCGGGCACGCCGAGCGTCGTGAGCGCGTGGATCTGGGAGCGCGCCACGCGCGAGTGCAGCACGTCGCCCACGATCGCGACCGTGAGGCCGGAGAAGTCCTTCTTGTAGTGGCGGATCGTGTACATGTCGAGCAGCCCCTGCGTGGGGTGCGCGTGGCGGCCGTCGCCGGCGTTCACCACGTGCACGCCCGGCTTCACGTGCCTCGCGATGAGGTGCGGGGCGCCCGCCTCCGAGTGGCGCACCACGAACATGTCGGCGTCCATGGCCTGCAGGTTCCACACGGTGTCGAGCAGCGTCTCGCCCTTGGCGGTGGAGGACGAGCCGATGTTCAGGTTGATCACGTCGGCCGACAGGCGCTTGGCGGCGATCTCGAAGGTCGTGCGCGTGCGCGTGGAGTTCTCGAAGAAGACGTTGAAGATCGACTTGCCGCGCAGCAGCGGCACCTTCTTCACCTCGCGCTCGTTCACGCTCACGAACTGCGCGGCGGTGTCGAGGATGTGGCGGATGATCTCCGCCGGCAGCCCCTCGGTGGTGAGCAGGTGGACCAGCCGCCCCTGGGCGTCGAGCTGCGGGTTCGGGCTCATGCGGGCCTCCTCACGGCGGCGAGCCGCAGCTTCCCGCCCTCGTTGGTGAGGACGAGCGCCTCGCCGGGGTCGAGCTCGAGCCGCGCACCGGCGAAGTCCGGGGCCACGGGCAGCTCGCGGCCGCCGCGGTCGGCGAGGACCGCCAGGCGCACGCGGGCCGGGCGCCCGAAGTCCCACAACTCGTTCAGGGCCGCGCGGATGGTGCGCCCGGTGTGCAGCACGTCGTCCACGAGCACGATGTCGCGCCCCTCCACCTCGAAGGGCAGGTGGCTGCGGCGGGCCTCGCGGTGCAGGCCGATGCGGCCGAAGTCGTCGCGGTGCAGGGTGACGGCGAGGAGCCCCAGGGGCGTCTTCGCGCCGAGCGCGCGGTGCAGGCGCTCGGCCACCCAGGCGCCGCCGGTGTAGATGCCCACGAGGCCCGTCTCCGGGCCGATCGCTGGCTTCATCTGGGTCACGAGCGTCTCGAGCAGGCGCTCCGGGTCAGGCAGGGGTGCGGCCATGGGGGGATTCCGGTGAGTGGGGTTCGTCGAGGTAGCTTTGCAGGATGAGGGCGGCGGCGTGGGCGTCGAGGCCGCGGCGGGGCTTCGCGCCGGCGCCAGCCTCGCGCAGCCGCGATTCGGCGTCGGCCGAGGTGAGGGTCTCGTCCACGAAGGCCACCGGCAGGCCGAAGCGCGCCTCGAGCCGCCGCGCGAATTTCGCCGCGAGCCTCGCGACCTCGTGCTGCGCGCCGTCGGCGTGACGCGGCAGGCCCACCACGAAGCCGGCGGGGCGCCATTCGGCCACCAGGCGCGCGACCGCTTCCAGGCGCGCGGCCGTGGCCTCCCCGGTGAGGGTCGCCACGGGGTGGGCGAGGCGCGTGGCCGTCTCGCCGACGGCGACCCCGAGGCGCTTCTCCCCGAAATCGAAGCCCAGCAGCGTTCCCGCGAGCCGCGGCGCGGGACGGCCGCTCACGCGTGCCCCGCCTCGTCGGAGAGGTTCATCGTGGTGACGCCCAGGGCCCCCAGGGCCGCGTCGTAGCGCCCCTCGGGCGCGACCTTGAAGATCACGTCCATGTCGGCCGGCACCGTGAGCCAGCCGTTGCGCTTGATCTCGTCCTCGAGCTGGCCGGGTGCCCAGCCGGCGTAACCCAGCGCCACGAGCCGGTCGCCCGGGCCCTCGCCCCGGGCCATGGCCTCGAGGATGTCGCGCGAGGTCGTGAGGCCGATGTCGCCCACCGGCAGGGTGGAGCGCCACTCGCCCACCGGGCGGTGCAGCACGAAGCCGTGCTCGAGCTGCACGGGGCCGCCGAAGAACACGGGCTGCGCCGCGAGCGGCTCGTCGGCCAGCTCGATCTCCACCTGCCGGAAGAGCGCGCCCAGCGTGACGTCCGTGGGGCGGTTGACCACCAGCCCCAGCGCGCCGCGCTCGTTGTGCTCGCAGATGAAGGTGAGGCTGCGGGAAAAGTTCGGGTCGGCCATGCCGGGCATGGCGATGAGGAAGTGGCGCGTGAGGTTGATCGTTTGCATTTGCCACCACCCCCGTATTCTAATCCGTACGCCCCGCGGCCGCCATCGGAAGCGGGACGCAGCCCCCCTCGACAAGCCCCTTGACCGCCTACGACCGCTCCCTCTTCTGGTTCCGCCGCGACCTGCGCGACCGCGACAATGCCGGCCTCTACCACGCCCTGAAGGCGTCCCGGCAGGTCCACTGCGCCTTCGTCTTCGACCGCGGGATCCTGGATGCGTTGCCGGCGCGCGCCGACCGGCGCGTCGAGTTCATCCGCGAAAGCGTCGTGGAGCTGCGCGAGTCGCTGCGGCGGCGCGGCGGCGACCTCTTGGTGCTGCACGGCCATGCCCGGGAGGAGATCCCGCGGCTGGCCGCCCGGCTCGGGGTGGGCGCGGTATTCGCCAACGAGGACTACGAGCCCGCGGCGCGCGCGCGCGACGAGGCGGTCGACCGCGCGCTGGCGGCCGATGGCCGGCGCCTGCACCTCGCCAAGGACCAGGTCGTGTTCGCGAAGGACGAGGTGATGACCCAGGCGGGGCGGCCGTTCACGGTCTTCACGCCTTTCAGGCGCGCGTGGCTCGCGAAGGTGGACGCCTTCTACCTGAAGGCCTGGCCCGTCGAACGCCACACCGCGGCACTCGCCGCGCCCGGTTCCGCGACCGCGGCGCCGACGCTCGAGGCGCTGGGCTTCGAGGCCACGAACCTGTCGGCGCTGCCGGTGCCCACGGGCATGTCCGGCGCCGCCCGCCTCTTCGCCGACTTCGAGGGGCGCATGGCCGACTATGCCGCGGCGCGCGATTACCCCGCGGTGAAGGGCGTCTCCTACCTGTCCGTGCACAACCGCTTCGGCACGATCTCCATCCGCGACCTCGCGCGCGCCGCGTGGATGGCGAAAGGCGACGGCCCGGCGACGTGGCTCTCGGAGCTCGTGTGGCGCGACTTCTACTTCCAGGCCCTGTGGCACCACCCGCACGCGGCCACGGGCGCGTTCCGGCGCGAGTACGACGCCATCGAGTGGCCCGGGACCGACGAGCACTTCGCCGCCTGGCGCGAGGCGCGCACGGGATTCCCGCTCGTGGACGCGGCCATGCGGCAGCTCGCGGGCACCGGCTGGATGCACAACCGGCTGCGCATGGTCGCCGCCTCCTTCCTCGTGAAGGACCTGCTCGTCGACTGGCGCCGCGGCGAGCGCCACTTCGCCGACGCCCTCCTCGACTTCGACCTCGCGGCCAACAATGGCGGCTGGCAGTGGTCGGCCTCCACCGGCTGCGACGCGCAGCCGTACTTCCGCGTCTTCAACCCCGTCGCGCAGTCGGAGCGCTTCGACCCCGCGGGCCGCTTCATCCGCCGCTACCTGCCCGAGCTCGCGCGCGTGCCCGACGCCTTCATCCACGCGCCGTGGACGATGCCCGCCCAGGCGCAACGCGCCTCGGGCTGCGTGATCGGGCGCGACTACCCCGCGCCCATCGTCGACCACGCGGCGCAGCGAGGGAAGGCGCTCGCGCTCTTCAAGGGCGCGCGCCCCTAGAAACGCGCCGCCCCGAACCGGCCGTACTGGTTGAGCGTCGGCGACCAGGTGCGCAGGTAGCCCGTGATGCCGTGGCGCGTGACCTCGAAGTCGGTGACCTCGAAGGTGCCGTGCGTCCCGTCGCTGCACTCGTACTCGCCGGCGATGCGCGCGAACTTGCCCGACTGCGCGTAGGGGCCGCGGTACTCGCAGCGCCCGGTTCCCTCGTCCACGCGCACGAACGCCTGGCCCGCCTCGACGTGCACCATGACGTCGCCGGTGTAATCGCGCGTGCCCCACGGCGCCTGGCCCGGCGCGGCCTGCCGCAGGCGGAACGAGCCGTGGTAGGTGGTCCCGAGATAGGGCGCGTCGAAGGTCTGGCGGACGAGGTCCTTCGTGATCGCGAGGCCCTCGGCCTCGTAGTACAGCCGGATCCCGCCGCCCGCCGAGGGCTCGATGACCATGTTGCCGGCAGGCTGGACCTGCACCTTCGTCGCGTCGAACGGGCCGCCCTGCCACGGCCCCTGCGTCCGGTAGAGCGTGCCCCGGAAGGCCGGGCGCCCGCCGCTGTCGTAGGCGAACACCAGCGCCGCCGGCGCGACGTACCAGGTCGGCTTGCCGTCGGGCCCGTAGACGAACAGGGTGACGAACGCGGTCTCGCCCTGCTGGACGATGTTGGCGCCCCAGCCGGATTCCTGCGGGTTCCACCACAGGTCCGTGTACTCGCCGGCGGCGGCGGTGAGGGAGGTGGCCGCGGCCAGCGCGGCGATGGCGTGCTTCATCGACATGAGAGTCCCTTTCTCGGAAGGATCGGCAGGATGCCGGCGCGCCCGCGCGAGCGCCACGCCCGTGCGACGGAACGCGCGCCGCGCGGGATGGGTTGCGCCGGGCGGCGGCGCGACGGGGCGCACTGTCGCGCGCCCGCGGGCGCCGCGCCAGCACCTTTCGCGTGATACCTTTTCGGCATGGCCAACGCCTTCGACCTGCGCCAGCTGCGCTACTTCGCCACGGTGGCCGAGTGCGGCAGCTTCCGCGCCGCCGCCGAGCGGCTGCACCTCTCCCAGCCGCCGCTCAGCCGGCAGGTGCAGGCGCTGGAGCGCGCCCTGGGCGCCCGGCTCCTCGAGCGCCGCCCCGACGGGGTCGCCCTGACCCCCGCCGGCCGCGAGGTCCTCGCCCGCGCGCAGGCCCTCCTCGGCGAGGCGCAGGCCCTCGCCGGGCTGTTCGCGGACCCCGCGCGCGCGCCCGGCCGGCTTCGCGTCGGCATCACGGCCGCGGTCACGGTCGCGGACCGCACCCGCCTCGCGCGGGCGTGGCAGCGCGCCCTCCCGGGGGCGGCCCTGGCGCTTGAGCCCGGCTTCAGCCGCGACCTGCTCCCCGCGCTGAAGGAAGGGCGCCTCGCCTTCGCCCTGGTGGGCCTGCCGGGCGACGTCACGGGGCTCGAGACGCGGCCCGTGCAGTCGAGCCCCCTCGGGGCGGCCCTGCCGGCGAGCCACCGGCTCGCGCGCCGGCGCGTCGTGTCGCTCCTCGAGGTGACGGACCTGCCGCTCTTCTGGATCCCGCGCACGCACAACCCCGCCTACCACGACTTCTGCCTGCGCTACTTCCGCCGCATCGGCTACCGCCCCGAGACGATCGTGGTCGAGCCGGGGCAGCTGCAGACGCTGGAGCGCATCGCCCAGGGCGAGGGCTGGACCATCCCCAACGGCGCCTCGCTCGGGACGAAGGTCCGCGGTGTCGCCTACCGCGCGCTCGCCGAGGGCGAGGACCTCGCCGTGCGCGTGATCGCCGCCTGGCGGGCCGACGGCGCGGACGCGCGCTGCGCGAAGCTCGCGGCCATCGCCGCCCGCGTGCTGGGGGGAGGCGCGCCTACTCGGCGGTGAGCTGGTCGGACCGCGTGAAGGACCAGGTGCGCGTGATGTAGAGGATGTCGGTGTCGGCCCGGATCGCGTCGGGGAAGCGGTCGAAGGGCGCGGCCAGGCGCACGATGCGCAGCGCCGCCTGGTCCAGCACCTTCTGCCCCGAGGAGCGGTTGATCTCGATCGACTCCACCTCGCCGTCGGGCTTCAGGCCCACCGTGAGCTGCAGCGACCCGTAGAGCTTGCGCCGGCGCGCCTCGTCGGGATAGTTGAGGTTGCCGACGCGCTCGATCTTGAGCCGCCAGTTGTCGACGTACATGGCGAAGCGGTATTCGGAAGCGCGCGCGCCCACGAACTTCTTGCGCGGGCGCTCCTGGTAGGCCTGGAAGTCGCGGCGGATCTGCGCCTCCAGCCGCTGGATCTCGAGGCTCTTCTCGATGAGGTCCTGGGCGGTCTTGTCGGCCTTCTCGTTCTTCTCCGCCACGGGGTCCGCCGGCGCCACGGCCGAGGGGGACTTCAGGCGCGTCATGAGCTCGGCCGCCTCGCGCTCGAGCTGCTGCACGCGGGTCTGCGCCTGCTTGAGCTCCGGGGCGCTCTCGCGGCTCTCCATCACCGGGAAGGGGCTCGAGGCGCGGCGCTTCTGGTCGGTGTTGCCGCCGCCGTCGAGGTTCGCCTGCGCCAGCGCGTCGGCCTTCTCCGGCTTCGTGGCGGATTTCGCGTTCACCAGCACCACGTCCAGCACGTTGTGCGGCGCGGGCATCCCGCGCGGGTCCGGCACCTTGAAACCCAGGCCCACGATGGCGAAGGCGTGGAAGGCGAGCGAGGCCACGAGCGCCACCTGCATCGTGGCGACGAGCCCGAACCGCTCCAGCAGGTAGTCGGAAAAGTGGACGAGCGCGTCGGGGGTGGTCTGCCTCAGTTGCATCGGCAGGCGCAGGGTCGCTCGGGCGGGCGTGACATGAGCCCGGATGATAGCAGCGCTAGCCCTCGCCCGGCTTGCCCGCGTAGCGGCACGGGAGGTTCACCTCCCACTCGTCGGGCGTGCCGAAGGCCACGCGCACGCGGTCCCCGGGCGCGCCCGGCGGCAGGCCGGTGGCGCGGCAGACGAGCGGGATGCCCTCCAGCCGCACCAGCTCCTCGCGCACGACCGTCGCATCGGCGCCCTCGAGGCCCTCCTGGGCGATCCAGCGCAGGCACCAGTAGCGCTCGAGGTGGCGCTGGTGCTCGGCATACGCCTCGTAGGCCGCCTCGAAGTCGCGCGCCGCGCTCGCGAGCTCCTCCCGCGAGTAGGGCGCGGGCTCGCCCCGCAGCATCGACACGAGCTGGCGCTGGTTGGCGAGGTCGGAGAAGCGGCGCAGCGGCGAGCTGGACCAGGCGTAGTGCGTGACGCCCAGCCACTCGTGCGCGCCGGGCTCCACCTCCATGCGCGTCTTGAGCGCGCGCTGGTTGCGGTAGAGGGCGGGATAGCCCGCCTCCGCGAGCATCCGCCCCCAGGTGGCGTTCACGTGGATCATGAGCTCGGAGACGAGCACGTCGATGGGCGTGCCGCGGCGGCGCGGCTCGATGGCCACCCGCCCGCCCTCGACGCGGAAGGTGTAGTCGAGCTTCTCCGATTTGTCGTCCCCCGCCCCGCGGGCCGCGCGCAGCTTCCTCGCCAGCCGCCAGAGGAGCAGCAGGTCCTCGCCGTGGGCGCCCTCGACGACGCCGGCCGCAAGCGATTCCTCGTGCAGGCGCGTCTCGAGCTCCGCGATGCGCAGGTTCGTGGCGATGGCCGCGCGCTCGAGCCGCGAGTCGGTCCGCACGATGTCGAGCGTGTCGGGATCGAGCTCGAGGTAGAGCGAGGCCGCGGCCACCTCGCGCCCCTCGGCGAGGGTCGCCTCCGCGATGGCCGCCTCGGGGAGCATCGTGATCTTGCCGCCGGGGAAGTAGACGGTGGAGAGCCGCTCGCGCGCGATCGCCTCCAGCGCGTGGTCGCGCCCGAAGAAGAGCGCGGGCGCCGCGATGTGCACGCCCACCCGCAGCCGCCCGTCCGCGAGACGCTCGACGGAGAACGCGTCGTCGATCTCGGTCGTCTCGTGGTCGTCGATGGAGAACGCGGGCGCCGCGGCGGACGCCAGGCCCTGCGGCGCCGCGACCGGGGCCACCGCGGGGAAGCCCAGCCCGGCCGGGAAGAACTCGAAGGCGAAGCGGCGCAGGAACCAGTCCTCGGGCCCGGCCAGCGCCCCGATGCGCGCGAGGAGCTTCGGCGGCGCAAGCCCCGCCTGCGTCGCGGCCTGGTCCAGCGCGCGCCACTCGAGCGAGAGCTTGTCGGGCTTGAAGAGGAGGACGTCCAGCTTCGCCGCGATCTCCGGCGGCACGGTGCCGGCCCCGAGCGCGGCGGCCCACGCGTCCACCTGCTCCTGCTGGCGGCGCTTCCTCTCCAGCCCGGCGAGGGCGGCGCGCAGGTTCTCCTCCGGCGCCGCCTGGTAGCGGCCCTTGCCGCGCCGGTAGAAGTACATGGGGGCGGCGTGCAGGGCGAGCAGGACGGCCGCGGCCTCGATGGGCGACGGGACGTGCCCGTGGTACTCCTGCGCGAGCTCCGCGAAGCCGAACTCGCCGGCGCCGCACACCTCCCACAGGAACTGCGGGTCGATGGCCTCGGCCTGCGCCTGCGCCTGCGGCATGAAGCCGGCGAGCGCCTGCCCGTCGAAGCGCAGCAGCACGGCGCCGGCCTTCACCTTGGAGCGCTTGCCGTGGGCGGCCTCCACCTGGAAGGCAGCGCCGGCTTCGGCGAGGATGGTGCCGGCGCGGAACGCGCCATCCTCCTCGAATAGCACCTGCTTCATGCGGTCGCCCTCCCGGCGGGCGGGCCGTCCTCGAGCGCCCAGGCGACGATGTCGGGCACGAACTCCGCGAAGCTCGAGAGCGCGTGGTCGCCGCCCTGCACCACCGACTGGAAGGCCCCGGCGTAGTACGACACCGCCTCGCGGTAGTCGAGCACCTCGTCGCCGGTCTCGACGATGAGCCAGTACCGATCCGGCCGCGTGATGGCCGGGGGGTCGATCGCCGCGAGTTCGGCCACGTGCCCGGGAGTGAGGTCGAAGCGCTCGCCGGTGTAGAGGTTCTGCTGCGGGCCGAGGTAGCGCTCGAAGTGCCGCTGCGGGTGCACGGCCGGGTTCAGCGCCACGGCGCGGCACCCGGCGCGCTCGGCGGCCACCGTGGCGTAGAACCCGCCGAGAGAGCTGCCGACGGCGAGGACGTCCGCGGGGTGGCGCTCGTCGCAGATCGCGTGCACCTGGGCGATGGCCTCTGCCGGCCTGTGGTGCAGCGCCGGCACGAGGTACTCGACGCCGGGCGCCTGCCCGCGGACGTAGTCGCCCAGCATCACCGCCTTGCGCGAGGCGGGAGAGCTGATGAAGCCGTGCAGGTAGAGGAGGGTCTTCAATGCGGCTCCGGGAGGTCGAGCGTGCCGCGCGCGAGCTCGATCACCTCGCCGCCCACGCGGATGGCCCCGGCCGACACGGTCATGTGGAGGGTGGATGGCCGTCGCACCTCGTCGCCCTGGGAAACGACGCGGGTGACGTTCTCGCCCGGCCGCGTGGCGAGGAACCAGCCGCCGAGGTTCGCGCAGGCCGAGCCGGTGGCGGGGTCCTCGAGGATGGCCGCGCCACTCGGGAAGAAGAACCGCGCGACGACGGCGCCGCGCGCATCTCCCTCGTCGGCGAACACGTACGCCATGCTCTGGCCGTCCTCGCTGCGCAGCGTCGAGAACGCATCGGCGCGCGGACGGGCGCGGCGCACGGCGTCGGCGGAGGCCACCGGCACGACGAGCTGCTCCTTGCCGGCGTTCACCCAGAGCGGCCGCCCGGCGAGGTCGCGCGCCTCCAGCCCGAGGATCGCGGCCAGCGCCTCGCGCGATTCGGCCACCTCGCGCCAGCGCGGCGCGTTTGCCGAGAGCGTCCAGCGGTCGCCCGCGGCCGTGACGGGAATCACGCCGGCCAACATCTCCAGCGTGACCGCGTCGCCCGCGCCGGCGAGCGCGCGCACCACGTGCGCCGTGCCCAGCGTCGGGTGCCCGGCGAAGGGCATCTCGTAGGACGGCGTGAAGATGCGCACGCGCGCCGTGGCGCGGTCCGAGGGCAGGACGAAGGTCGTCTCGGAGAGGTTGAACTGGCGGGCGAGCGCCTGCATGGCCGCGTCCCCGAGCCCGCGGGCGTCCTCGAAGACGCACAGGGGGTTGCCGGTGAGCGCGCCGCCGCGCGTGAAGACGTTGACGATGCGGAAGGCGTATCGGGCCATGGTTCCTCAGTCGGCGAGAACGGTGCGCTCGGCGGCCCAGGCGCGAAGCGCCAGCACCTCCTCGGCACGCACCACGGAAAGCGGCTTGGTGCCGCGGATCTCCGCGAGCACGAGCGCCGTGGAGAGCTCCTGCCGCACGGCGTGGGCCTCGTAGAGCGAGGCGACGATGGCCTGCTCGATCTCGGCGCCGGAGAAGCCCCCGGCGGCGGCGGCGAGCGCCTCGAGGTCGAAGCGCGCGGGGTCGCGGCGGCGCTTGGCCAGGTGGATCGCGAAGATCTCGCGGCGGACCGCCTCGCCGGGCAGGTCCACGAAGAAGATCTCGTCGAAGCGCCCCTTGCGAAGCAGCTCCGGCGGCAGCCCCGAGATGTCGTTCGCGGTGGCCACCATGAACACGCGCCCGCGCCGCTCGCTCATCCAGGTGAGGAGTGTCGCGAGCACGCGCCGCGACACGCCGCCGTCGCCGTCACCGCCCGAGGCGAGGCCCTTCTCGATCTCGTCCATCCACAGGACGCAGGGCGCCATCGCCCCGGCCGTCTCGAGCGCGGCGCGCAGGTTGCGTTCCGTCTCGCCGTGGTACTTGTTGTAGAGCGCGCCGAAGTCCAGGCGCAGCAGCGGCAGGCCCCAGCTCCCGGCGATGGCCTTGGCGGCGAGGCTCTTGCCCCCGCCCTGCACGCCCAGGAGCAGGATGCCCCGCGGCACGTCCAGGCCGAGCGCCTGCGCGTCGCCGACGAACGCCTCGCGCCGCCGGTCCAGCCAGCGCTTGAGGCGCGCCTGCCCGCCCACGGCGGCGAACTTCTCCATGTCCGTCTGCAGCTGCAGCACCCCGCCGCCCTCCAGCGCGTGGTGCTTCTGCCTGAGCGCGACGGCCACGTCGTCCCAGGTGATGCTGCCGTCGGAGCGCAGCGCCTGCCGCAGCAGCCGGCGCGCGTCGTCCTGGTACATGCCCACGAGGTGCTGCACGAGGGACTCGGCGGCCTCGGCGTCGCCCGCGGGCTTGCGGCCGTCGTGCTGCGCGACCCAGAGCTCGATCTCCTCCTTGAAGATGCGCCGGATGTCGGCGGCCGTGGGCAGCGCCAGCGAGAACGAGGCGCTCATGCGCTGGATCTCGGGCGGCAGCGTGATGCGCGCGCCCACGAGGACGAGCGTGCGGGCGCAGCGCGTGTGGCCCATGGCGATCTCGCGCACGTAACGCTGGCAGACGGGGTCCTCGAGGAACGGGTAGGGGTCCAGCAGCGCGTAGAGCCCGGCCGCGGGCGTGGTGAGGATGTGGCGCAGGGCGTCGGCGAGCGGCCCCGTGCCCGCGGCCGCGTCGCGGCCGTTCACGCGCCGGATGCCGGCGGTGACGCTCCAGCCGTAGAGGGCGGTTTCCTGCAGGTTCGCCACGCGCTCCGCGAGGTCGAGCGCGCGCGCCTCCTCGGGCGTCTCCACGACGATCACCGGGAAGCGCGAGCCCAGCAGCGCCGAGAACGCGAGCTCGTCGGCGTCCCTCATCGCGCGAGCCTCGCCAGCAGCTTTGCGTGGATGCCGCCGAAGCCGCCGTTGGACATGACGAGGACGTGGTCGCCGGGGCGAAGCACGTGCGCGAGCGCCTCCACCATCGGGTCGAGGTCGCGGTAGACGGCGGCGCGCGAGGAGAACGACGCCAGCGACCCGGCGGGATCCCAGTCCAGGCCGCTGGCGTAGCAGTACACGAGGTCCGCGCCCGCGAGGCTCGCGGCGAGGCGGTCGCGCATGGCGCCCAGCTTCATGGTGTTGGAGCGCGGCTCGAAGACCGCGACGATGCGCGCGCCGCCCACGCGCTTGCGCAGGCCCGCGATCGTGGTCACGAACGCGGTGGGGTGGTGGGCGAAGTCGTCGTACACCGTGACGCCGTTCACCGTGCCGCGCACCTCCATGCGCCGCTTCACGCCCTGGAAGCGCGAGAGCGCGTCGATGCCCGCGGCCACGGGAACGCCCGCGTGGCGCGCCGCCGCGAGCGCGGCCAGCGCGTTCAGGCGGTTGTGCTCGCCGGTCGCGTCCCAGCGCACGATGCCCTGCGGCGCGCCGTCCACGCGCACCTCGAAGGAGTCGTCCGCGGCCACCGCCCCCACGCTCCACGGCTGGCCGGGGCCGAAGCGCTCGACCGGCGTCCAGCAGCCGCGCTCCAGCACGCGCGCGAGGGCGGGCTCGGCGCCATTGGCGACGAGCAGGCCGCTGGCCGGCACGGTGCGCACGAGGTGGTGGAACTGCGTCTCGATGGCGGCCAGGTCGGGGAAGATGTCCGCGTGGTCGTACTCGAGGTTGTTCAGGATCGCGGTGCGCGGCCGGTACCAGACGAACTTGGAGCGCTTGTCGAAGAAGGCGGTGTCGTACTCGTCGGCCTCGATCACGAAGAAGGGCGAGCCGGTGAGCAGCGCCGAGACGTGGAAGTTCCTCGGCACGCCGCCGATGAGGAACCCGGGGTTCAGGCCCGCGTTGGCGAGGATCCACGCGAGCATCGCCGAGGTGGTGGTCTTGCCGTGGGTGCCGGCCACCGCCAGCACCCACTTGCCGGCCAGCACGTGCTCGGCGAGCCACTGCGGGCCGGAGACGTAGGCGAGGCCGCGGTCGAGGATCGCCTCCACCACCGGCTTGCCGCGCGTCATGGCGTTGCCCACGACGTAGAGGTCGGCGGGAAAGCGCTCGAGCTGGGCCGCGTCGTAGCCCTCGTGCAGGTCGATGCCGAGGTCGCGCAGCTGGTCGCTCATCGGGGGGTAGACCTGCGCGTCGCAGCCCGTGACCTCGTGGCCGGCCTCGCGGGCGATCTTGGCGAGCCCGCCCATGAAGGTGCCGCAGATCCCGAGAACGTGAAGTCGCATGCCGTCATCCCCGCGAAGGCGGGGACCCGGTCATTCCGGGACGATGCGGGAACCCGCTCATCCCCGGAAGATGAAGTAGACGGCGCC
>Ga0154020_10001740_pt1 | contig 26734 bp, 37 predicted proteins | sample Klosneuvirus_201_FD_109709 | JGI IMG/M metagenome (GOLD analysis project Ga0154020, IMG submission 109709) | Active sludge microbial communities from wastewater, Klosterneuburg, Austria - Klosneuvirus_20160825_MG | ecosystem: Engineered > WWTP > Aerobic digester > Activated sludge | place...
GGAGGGTGTCCTCGAGGTCCTGGCTGCACACCGTACACTTGAAGCATTCCTTATGGAATCGAGTCTTGAGGGCAAAGACGGCCTTGGACTCATCCATAATAAACTTGCGGCACACCTAGAAAGGAAGATGAACGCAGGGTCAACGCGAGGTTGGGAAAGAGTGTACACCTCACAAGTATCGGCGAAGGCCTTCTTGTGGCAGGTAGCACACATGAGCTTGCCCTGGAACTCACCTTCAGCGTCGGCACCGCAACGAAAGCACTTGTAGCAATCCTAATAAAAGAGTCGTGAAACAATATATTAAAGAAGAACTGACGAAAAGAAGGACCTGGTGGAAGTGGCCAAGAGGCGGGTGGAAAACGGGATCCTTCGTGATTGGCATCGAGCATTTCGCACAAGGAGGGCTCCTATAGACAATGGTAGCATAAATATCCAAATTAAAAAACGTCTCTAAGCGAAAGAGCACATACGTGGCAAAGCACTTCGCGCAGAAGCGCTTGAAGGTGTGAAGCTCCTCGCTGCCGATGTCGGTAAACTTGCCGGTGATCTCCTCGTGGCAGCTGTCGCAGTGCATCTTCGCGCCAACGTACTTGCGACGGGCAGGTCCATCGCCATCGTCATGATTGGCAGAATCAAGGGCGACGAAGCAGACGGCACAGAAGAGCCTAAAAATCGATATGGGTCAACGACCTCTCGAGGAAACGACGTCGAGGTCCATGGGCAACCTCGCGGCCATCATAGTCAACTGAAATCATAGGATAAGCACACGCATATTACCAAATAAAATTTAAACATTCTCGCGGATACGAATCGGGCCAGTGAGCGGGTGTATGGTCCAAATGGGGCGTGAAGGAAGAACGAAGAGAAGAAGTATTGGAAACTTACATGTCCTTCTGAACGGTCACATTCTTGTTTCCAGTCTCCGCAAATTTTTCGCCGCACTTGACGCACTTGAAGCAGTCGAGGTGATAGCGAGCGCCTGCGATCTTGATGGAGTTGCTCTCAATCTCCTTCTTGCAAGCCTTGCAAACCCAATCGTCGTCCGACATCCTTGCTTCACACCTTGCTTCACAACAAAATGAACAAAGATTGTTATACTTGCCATTATTCTACTAGTCTTAGATATATCTTTCTTTTAAAGAGCGAAGTTGTCAAACAGGCTCGTACGCCCTTCCCGCTCGCTCGTAGCCGAAAACTGCCGACCGCAGACCGATAGCCAAAGGCAGCTAGCCGTTGGAGGCAGAGCCCGCCACAGCGTTTGCGTTGACCCAGCCGCCTCCACTGTCAAGAGAAGATCGAATATCCTCAAAAGTTAGTTGAATATTAGCTAGTCCCTTCTATAGTTGTGTGGTTCGAGATGAATGCTGCGATTGTGAGGAGGCTGAGCTTCGGCTCCAGCAAGCGGGCCTTTCCCATGGATAAGTACCTCAGGTACGTCCCGATCGTTCTTGCGGTCCCGTCGATCCCACTCCTAAGTACAAAATCATAGTGCTTTGAACAATCCTGAATATTCGAGCGAAATCATGACGGCCTACGACGGCTGGACCGATGCCGACCTCGAGGAGGCCAACAAGGTCGAATTCAAGCGCGACGCTTTGCAGGTTCTCCTCTTTTCTTCAATGATATTAAATAATTTAAGTACAATACCGATTTGATCCCTTTGTGTCTTTATGGCCGCTCGAGCCGTTCTCGTTCCTCCTCAACGGTCACGGACTTGTACCTGCTGTTTCCTCATTTTATATCGATTAGCGCGAGGTGTCTGAGCTCGAGGCGCAATATCGCGATCTGATGGTGAAACAGAAATTTTTGGGTGCCCTTCGCGAGGTCACGAATGTCGATGCGCTTCCCCGGGACGACGAGGCGGCTAACTCGCTCGGTACTCGAGATGAAGTCGATTTTTGAAAGTCGCGCCTCGTCCGCTAACGTTTTCTTTTGCCCTTCTAGCTCGTAACGTGAAGCAAGTCAAGGAGCAGAGGAAAGAGTTGGAGAAGAGCAATAAGGAGACTACACAGGACCTCTACAAGGAGATCTCGCGCATGATCGGCCAGCATGAGCAAGTCAAGAGCCACCGCGAGCGCCTCGAGAAGCAGCTCCAGGAGGTCAAGACCGAGCTTGCCGAGTATGCGGCCACGGAGGATCGTGAGCGCGATTCTGGCACCAGCATCTTCTCGATGATGACCGATGATAGCATTGATGCCTCTGGCGCCGCGCAGAGTGCCCCGACGAGCCCTTTCTTTGCCATCAACCAAGTCATCTCTGCCTACTCGGGTGTCCAAATTGGTGAGTTTGGTGACGATCGCATCAGCTTTCACCTTGCCGTGCATGCCGCCGGCAAGCTCCACCACTTCACGCTTAGCGTCGACTTCGAGCCCTTCAATGATTGTGCCATCCGTAACGTCTCAATCTCGCCCGAGTTTTCCCCTCTCGAGCCCGTCTTCAAGTGTGCTCGCGACGAGGATACTCAATTCCTCATTACCGAGTCCATCCACCGTATCCGAAATTATCTCGAGCTCAAGCAAGAGATTGAGCATCTGCAAGCGAAGGTCCCATCAGTCGTCTGGCGCGAGCAGGAAGGTTTTATCACTTTTACCCGCGAGCTCATCTCCGCCTACGTCTCCCTCCCGTACGACTACCCCACGTTCGAGGCGCCTTCTCTTCTCGAAGTCCGCATTGACGGCGTTGTCAATCATGAGCGCAAGGTATCTTCATCTTCTTTTCATCCTGTCTTTATCTCACTCTCACTCTCTTTTTCTAGAATGAGATCAACGCCATGAAGCTATCATCGCTGACCGCGATGGTGAGCACTGTCTTCAAGCTCGAGTAATTGGGCTCGCATGATAATTTTGGAGTGGATGATGTATCTGTGTGAAGCGGCATCTCGTCACTTGAATGTTTCGTTTTTTGTTCAAGTTGTAAATATTTTTTGCTCATTTTCGCGCCGTGTCCTGCTCATCTCGTTAACTCAATCGGAACTGGCTGAATATGCTGTTTTTTATATGGGCTGCCTTTTCGAAGACACAGCACCATAATGTAGCAATGAGCAATCGAACACAAAAAGCAATCGGACTCACCGATTAATATTTGGCGCGGGATGCCGGCCGTGGGCGCGCTTCGGTGCTTCCCATTTCTCTCTTCCCTCGCCATGGAGTACTTACGCAAGTTCTTGTCCCTCGGCATCGAGCTCCCTACTGCGAAGAAAGCGAGCGGATGCGCGAGCTACGAGCCGACGTGGTTCGAGAACGCCATGTATTACTATGGCGTGCCGCTGCTCATCGTCCTCGTCTTCGTCGCCTTCGTTATGATGATATTCTTCCTCGTCCAAATCTGTACGCCTTCTTTCTGTCGCCTCTTCTTTATCTTATTATAACAATACTATTTTTCTATATTATTATGTGGGGTTCGGTGGTTCTGACGCGGACTTGCCTGTGTCGGAAAGCTGGCGCCTTCGCGAGGCCTCGCGTGACGTCATACGGCATACTCCGGCGATGCCCGTGATCTTTTCTTCGACCTTGCTTTCCTTCATTATTTGAGTTCCTTCATTACCGTTTGGATTAATCGTCAATGTTTTCCCTCATCTGATGCCTTTCGTCGAAGTTCGAAAGTCTGGCGCTCGCTCCTACCGGAGCCTGTTCCGCTTCGATCCTGACCGTCGGCCGATAGTTACGATAGTCAGCACAAATCGACGTATTTATTCTGACTACTTTTGTGAAGGGCGGCTAATGCGATCGATGCCGAGCGACGCTGATGCCAAAGACGACGAAGAAAGTGGTGACGAAGATGGCGAGGAAGAAAAGTCCGGGAAGGAGGGCGAGGAGGAGGAGGAGAAAGAAGGAGAAGAAGAGATACAAGATGAGAAAGACACCGCCAAAGAGTCGAAGAAGGAGCGTTAACCCTGATGAACTATTTTCAATTCTCGTGACTTTGTTCGGTAGATTCTGTTTCTGCTGCTTATTCGCCACAGTATACTGTAATTTTGTTCTGTTTCGATGCGAGATTCTTGATTTTCACTCTCTGCGATATTTGCCAATCTCAAGGTGCGAGGAGTGGCTCAGGCTCAACGTCCGACTCACTCACAACGCCCTTGCGTTCCCAACCTAATATTATGAAGAGAAACAGAAAGCAACATGAACTTCCTCAACACAGATTGTATTGAAATGAGATGCGTGCCGAGGATGACACTATGTCTGCATTATCAATCGTACAGCGGGGTCCTCAGAGAGATCATCCGCGACATGAAGTACACTGAGAGAGCGGCCACAAAGTGCTTCAACGTATGGCCGCTCACGAGCTGGCCGGTCAACAAAAAAATCGGGTGATCGTACGATTCGACGACCTTGGCGCCGACGTACAGCGCAGCCGACAAGAACGTATACCGCGCGTAAGTATATCTAAACAATTCAAGGCAAGTCAAGCAATGAAACACACCAACCATAAACCCGATGTGCAATGGTGGACAGTACCTTGGAGAAAAGAAGAAGAACACGGGGAGGACGGAAACCAGAGGGAACGCCTGGGTCCAATAATAAAGGCGCAGATCACCGGCGCCGTCGATCTCCGATAGGCGCCACTGAACCACACTGACAAAACCCTGGACATGAAACATCACCAACAACTCGACGCGAGATGAGGCTGCTCGTACGGTGATCAGCAGAGGGACGAGGAGAATCTTGCCAGCTCGAGGCCCAATGAAGTCGTTGATGAGGGCGGCCACAGACGCCGTGAATGCGAATGTCATCGGAAGTCGATCCCAAAATAACGCTAAATGAAAGAAATCGCGTCACGTCGGCCAAAAAAAAGAAGTCGAGAGAAAGATCGCTTGAGTCGAAGCGGTCAAGCGCGCAGGGTAGAACAAGAAAATAAATGAGGGATGATAAATACGGGAGCATCATTGTACTCTCAGTGGTCGGTCTCCAGTGGTAGTATGCCGAGCCAAGAGCGATGAAGAGGTTGGCGATGAAGATAACATAGAACGGCAAGCGCTCACCGTGGTTCTGGAAACCCACGGTTGCCTGAGAGAGTGCCAGGAGGCCTTGAACACCGGCCTAAATACAAAATCATACAATTACGTTTTCAGGAGATGGGCTTCTATCATCCTTTCTAGACGCAGAGCGACCCAGAGCGAGCACTGATTCCACAAAGCTCAACTTCTGTTCGACGAGGTCGAGGCCCCAGCTCTGCCCCCAAGGAAATGGGAAGGGCGTTGCCATTCAAGAACCTCGGCATCACGAATCCATATTATTTTATATCAAAATCATGATGAAATTTTGGTTGCAACCAATACTGGCACTCCCACGAAGGAAAGAGAAAAAGCAAAAAGAGCTGTCAAAAACTTGATGGCGATGAGATGGGTACGAGGAAGAAGGCCGCATTGCTCAAGACATCACCGCAATAAGGGATACCGAAACATATCCGAGTATCAGCGAATTTGTGGTATTTCTCGGATTGTGGCACAGGCGGAACGAGGGTGCGTAGGAGAAGGTAGCCGCCAAGGAAGACTCCGAAGACGAGAAGAAGTGAGAGGATCACTCCTTTCAGACTTTCGCTCCGCTTTCCCATGCCCAAAAGTGAAAACAATCTCGGTAAACAAATGGACAGAATGGTTGTATTGGCGAGGTCACAGTTTCGGCGGCCTCAAAAAAAAACGGACGGCGGCGTAACGGTTCGAGTTCAGGACGTGAAGTGTCTTGTTTCCGACAACCAGGATGGGGAGGGAAAGAACGATAGCCAATTAGCCATCTCGTCACTTCTTTGGAATGAGTGACTTTGTTGGATCTCTTCACTTGACGGACCCGTGGGCCACCGGGACGCCCGATTACTCCGCCGTTGGCGGCTCTCCTGCGAACGACGACGCCTTCGGTGACGACAAGCTCGACTTCTTCAACGACGCCGTGGATATGTTGGATGCTGAACAACAAGGCTGGACTTACGAGACGATCGCAGCTGCGCCCGAGCAGGTCTTTGAGGTCTTCAATTCCTCCACACCTTCCCCGACTGGCCCTGCCAACTCGCTGGTCCGGCTTGTTTTCTTTTCATATGATTTTTTAAATAATTATATTTATTCTTTTTTATTATTCTTATATATCTTTCTTGGGTTCGCTCGATCGTACCTCGAGTCCGTCTTTGTTCGCAATTGTCTTGTGAGATCGAGGTTTCTCTTGCAGGAAGAGATGAAGGCAGAGGATGAACTCCACCCAGAATTCCAGTCTGACAATCCTGTGGATGACGGGGCTCGTCAACAGGAGAACGAGGACATTCTTCCTCCCATCGACCTCAACCTGTTCGCCGACCCTTTTCATTCTTCGACATTTCCCAAGCTCATTCTGTTTTGTTAGGTTCGCCGCCTTTGAGAACGGCGAGAACCTGACGATGGAAGTCAAACTCGTCAATGTAGACGACGAGCAACTAGGTATGATATCTTGTTTTCACGAAGTCTAGCTTCATGGTTATACCCCATCCCCATTGCAGCTTCGATTGCTGTCCAGCACCCCCCGCTGAACTTGATTCCAATCAACAAGGTCGTAATGACGTTGAATCTTCCTCTTCCCTTCAACGGAATGTCGAAGAAGACGGCCATTTCCTATGGCGGCATCCCCCTTAAGGCGCACTTGTTAAGCTCGCGCGTCCGCAACAATGTATCGTCATTGGAGACCTCGAAGGCCACGGCCAGTTTTCTTTGGGAGCACCGTGCCCAATCGCTATATACCGATTCGCTTGGCATCGAACGCAGGATCGTTCAAGTCAAGGCATGCTCCTTTGGCCACGGCCAGCGCGATTTGCGCTTTCTCGTCGTCGACTTCCAACGAGGCACTCAAGGTAGTCCAGCTTTGTTTCCGCTCGTCCCAGTTCCGAGACGTTCATTTCTTTTTCATGATCCAGGTCAACAAACTGCACGCTTCTTGGCCTTTCAAAGGCTTTTTGGCGAAGGCATGATGAAGGATCTGCTTGACCAGTTCGAGCACCTTGTCGCCTCAGGCCAAATCGCTCCTCAGCTGCAGTAGGTCGGACCCCACTCCCGCCCCCCTCCCTCCCCGAACGGAGGACCAGCCATCTAGAACGTGGAATCAATCTACACCCTCTCCGTCGTCCAAACCCCCAAAAAAATCAGAACCTTTACGCGAAGTTACTTCGTTCTAACTCGGAACGTACGCCATGGATGCGACGCGCCGCTCATCGTAGCCGGCTCGCACCTGGCGATTTGATTGGATATTTCTTCATGATTTTGTATTATGTAATCCTTTCTCTGAAAATTTCATTCGATCGATCTGTCGGAACGCAATAAAGCGTTACATCCCATGTGATCGATTTTCCCGCGGTCCCGAGGCCGTCCCGCCTTCATTCTTTTTCGTCCACCGAAGGGAGATGACAGGCCTCCATCCCGCAGCATTGGCTGTCCTGGTTATCATTTCAGTGTTTTTATTGGTGGGACTTTCGTCTGCCACGGTCCATGTGGACGTGGAGGCGCCGTGGTCGCTCGACGAGCGTGACGCCTTCGTCGCCGAGGCGAGGTTCGACCTTCTTCCCCTAGCCCTCGTCGCTCAGACTCATAGTTATCCCCTAAACTCAATATGTTTGATATTTTTAACTTTGCCGTTCGAGTGTTATTTTTAAATGGGAGAGGCGCCTGTACTTTTGACGAACAATTCGTCGAGCTCGGCTTCGACTTTCTTCAGGCTTTCGTTTGCGACACCTCCCGCTGACCTCGAAGATATTTTATGATTATAATCGTGGATGTAGCGAGAAGATCGCACGAGTTTCTAGTGCGGCCTTTTGGCAGCTCTTCGACGAAAATCTCGAAAGCAAGAATGACGATGCAATCCTCGACCTCGTCAAGTCTTCTCAGGTTCGTGCGGATTTGGAGGATTCGGTCTTTGCTATCAAGTCATTGAGGTTATTTTAGGCAAATATAGGAATGCATGAGTTTTCTCCAAAGTTCGCAGCGCAGACCGCTACCGCGCGAGCCCGTCTCGCCTCACTCGGCCTTCCGAACGAGGTTCTTTTCCCTCACGATTCGCATGTCTTTTCAGTATTTATGGAATGGCTGATGCTAGCCATCGGAACCGTTTGCTGACTTTGGCAAGGGGGTGGCTATCCTGCCGGAGGACTTCGCCGCACAAGTTGCCAAGTGCAAGTTTTCATCGTACAGTTCAGCCTTTTTCATTTCGCGTTTCGACTCTGATGAGTATCTTTTAGTATTCCTCATGACAAGGAGCATGTCTATCCAACTCTGCTCCTCAATCATAGCCGCTGCACTGTTATCCTCTACGGTCGAGTAGGAGACACGAAGACTGCCGCTCTCCTTAACGCCCTGACCCGTACTTCTTCGCCACTATTTTTTTTATCTCGCCTTGTTCACTCTTCCGTTAGCGCTTTCTGAGGGAGGTAATATCACGATCGTGTTCCGCCATTTTCTTCGTACCGCGCAACATCTTTCCCGTCTCGACGGATTCTCTGCTTTTCTGAAACCTGCGCTCCCTGTTGTTCCCGGTACTTCATTGTCCTTCACTACTTGCCTCGGCTCCTGCCCAATTGCTCATTTGATATCATCGCTTAGAAGGATTGCCGTTATCCGATTTTCAGAAGACTCTTTTCCCTTCACTGCTGGCCGAGGTACATATCGATTCTCATAGCTTGTAAAGTTGCTTGTGACTCCGTGGCCTAGGTGAATCTTGGGAAGGCCACTCAAGTCCCCTCGAACGAGGTGAGCTACAGGGCGGCTAGACTGGTCTCTGCCAATGCCGAGCCCCTTCTTGCATTCCGGGAGATTTCCAACAACTTTCCTTCTATTTATTCCAATATGAAATTCATGGGAGCGGTGGAGAAGGGTAAACTCGACAAGGAGTCGAACGCCTTCCAGAACGCAAAGATCTTCTCGAATGACACACTCGTTTCTGTGAACAACATCCCTCTCCGGATCATCTCCAATGATCCTTTAACGTACCGTAGCTGTGTTTTTCTGAGTCTGTTTTCATAACATATCACTGAATAATTTCTTCTTTCTCTTTTGTAGGATTTATTCGGCCGTGAAAGACGCAGTCGACCTCGCGAAGGTGCTCTCCTCGAGCGGTCTTTCAGACTCCGCGCTCAAGACGCTCTTGTCTCTTTCATCGCCTATTGAGAACCCTCGCTATCAGCGTATGTTGCGATATATATTGTTCTTTGCTATTCATGTTGAGTTTTGTTCTTTGCAGTCAATGTTGACCAACAGCTTGCCACATATTACACGGACATGAACGTTCCCTCGGTCTTCGCTCGCCTTCCTGCGATGAAGGAGGTCTCTCTTCTTCTTCTCTTTTTCAACCTGAGCGCCCTTTAGCATCTTACACCATTTTCTATACAGTTCGTGAAACCTGAGCTATTGTCCAAGCTGCAGTCTCGCAACACACCCTTGGTGACCGTCTTACTTGTGCTGGACATGACAGACATGGGCTGCCTCGTCCGCACCCTCAATATCATCAATGCCCTCACCACTCAACCCCTCGCTCGTTTCGGGATCATTTTTGACAGTCGGTGCGTCTTTATTTTCCAAATTATTCGATTTTCTTTTTTCCATTTTGTAATGTTGCAGCACTGGCGACAATGCTCGAGCTGCCGCCGAATATGTGTTTGAGAACCTGAAGAGTCCCGAAACCCTTGCCAAGTACATTATCGGAGTGCGCCCCCCTTGACCTAGCGAATTTACCGATTTGAGTATTTCGTAATTTTTTTGTTGTTTTCTTTGTAGGTTCACAAGATGGCGTCGACTTTCAAATTCCGCCACATCGTACCTTTCGATGTCTTCCGCCAGGTGGGTGGCATCTCCGGTAAGGCCCTCCGCTCCCTCAACGGTCACGAATCCCTCCTCACCCGCTCCAACAAGTGGTAACATATAATATTGTTTTTTTTTGGCATGTATGAAATTATGATATGATATCTTTTTCGTTTCTAGGCTGGACGACCGCAATATCGGCAACGGCACCGTCTTTGTCAACGGTTTCCCGATTGCTTACGATCAGAAGGTCTCCATGACTCCATTCACCGATCCGTCCCCCTATCTTCTTCAACTCTTCTAACATACATTTGTGGTCTCAATGGCAGGTCGAGGATTACTTCTATGCCACGTTTAATCGCGCCATGGAGCAATCGCTCAAGTTTGCGGGAACTCTCGTTAATGAGAAACCTGAGAGTGTCCAGTCGGAGCTCTTCAATCTTGCGTACCGTTTTTTCATCTCGTGTTTGTTTTTATTGAGATTGTCCTTTTACATTCTCATCATGGTGTACTTATGGATGGCCTAGCTCGGATGTGGCTGAACTCTATCAATCGCACGCCTTCCGTGAGCTCGTGCCGACCTACTTGCCCGTGTTCACCCCCGACTGGCGTCGCGTCTTCGGCTTGGCGAGCTTCTTCACCGCCAAGTCCTTTGCCGTCAACTCGCTCCCATGTAGTATACCCAATCCTTCCACCAAATTCCTTGTCGAGTTCGAATAAGCAATCGCCTTCTCTGATGGTTTTGATTCTAGCGGTCTCGACTTTCACTGTCGTGGCCGAGTTCAATGAGGACAACAATTATTACCTCAAGAAGCTCCTTAGGGCCGTGCAAGAGCGGATTGTACTTCTCTTTCCAACCATTTTCTTGAATTTTGATATCTATTACTGACAATTTGTTTTCTAGGCTTCTCATCCAGAGACGCGCTTCAGCTTGGTGCATTATGGTCGAGTGGAGAACTCGCCGTTGATTGACGTGGTCGAAGCGCTGCTCGCCCTCCCTCTCACCAACATCTCACCGATCATCGACACACTGCTTGGCAGCACTGGTAATCTCCATTTTTGTTGGTCTCGTCTCAACATGATATCATTTGATGGATATATCTTCGACTAGGGTTGGACTACGTGGACGTAGTCAAGTCCGCCCTCCCTTCGACGATTGCCTTTGATTCCGCCTATGCCTCGGTCCAAGAGAAGCGCTCTCAGAGGTCACTATTGTTACAACCCCTCATTCCTCGCATCGGAGACAATGAAACCGTCGTCATATTTAACGGAAGGGTGCGCGTCGACATCTATTTTGGTGACCGCGCCTATCTGATGTAGTTTATTACAGGCCTACTTCTTGCTCTTTGATAACTCGACTGTTCGCGCTGACGTCTTTGGCGAGCTTGAAGCTCGAGAGGCCAAGGTCAACTTCCGTCACACCTTTGCCGCCTTTGCCGACAACGGACTTCTCTCGTAACATTTCCTCTACACCTTCTTCGTTGCTGATTATTTTGTTGTTCATGTCAGCTTTATAGGGATACGATTGGGCAGAAGGTGATGGAAGTGAATGCCATCCGTGGCCTCCTAGGCACTTCGCAGCAGTTTTCTATCGAACCTAAGTCCCTCGATGGCATCCCCCCGTACGATTTTCTATAGCCTTTGACTTGGCGTTTCAACGATCGCTCATTTTCTCATCTCCTCTAGGTCGGTTGTTGTGCCGGCTCCTGTCGCAGGAGATTCATTGACTGTTCGAGTTGCGGTGGGCCCTCTCGCTGACTCTGTTCCCGCCCTCTCTGAAGTGCTTTTGGTACTTTTCTCGATTGTTGATTCTCTGTTATTTGAGATCCATTGATATTCCTCTCAAGGCTGCGAACAAACAATGGAACTGCAAAGTGGAGCTGTCCTTCATTCCTTCGCCTCGTGTCCATGACTCTCGCCTCGGCACCTATGCTCGTGCCTCCCTTCCTCTCCGATCGTCTCATCAAAAGTGCGATTTTTTTTCGCGTTCTCCATTCCGAATTTGCTTGTGGAGGTCATCTATACATTAACCCTGTTGTTTTCTTTTTTGAAGATCGAGTGGCATCGAATTCGACGGCCTCGCTTCGGGCACCGTACACTTCCCTCCGTTATATCGCAACACTTCACCATTTTATCGATATTTCCGCTGACAGGAATATTCTCTCTCCGTTGTGGCGCCTCGCTCATGGCAGCTCATCTCATCTCGCGCCCCTGTAAGCCCAGACGCCATTGCTGCCGATTCGGATGTCTCTTTTGCCTATAACCTCGACAAGTTCGTCGTGGAAGGTAGGCATTCATTGATCACTACCATCCATCAAGCTCACGGACTTCTATAATTTGAATTGATCGCGACTTGTAGGGATGGCGAATCAGCTCTTCGTCGGCACTGAGCCGCCGAAGACCATCTCAGTCGTCGCTGCGGTCCCCGGTCAGCGCTTTGTACATAATTGTTATCGTAGATTTTGTGCCTCGATCACTCATTTCTGATGAACGCAGGAGGGTCATGTGATGAAGATGCACGGGTACTTCCAGCTCCAAGTTCCTCCGAACGCCTACTCCCTCTCTCTCGCCCTTTCTGAGCTCGTCCTCCTGAACAACTTCGGCATCGACGCTTTCAAGGTGACATTGCCAATCGACACACTTCTCTCTGTCAATCAGGAGATCAACATCAACTTTCGCGACCCATTCGTTCTAAAACAGCTCAGCGACAAAGAGCACAAAGCCGACGTGGCTGCAATGAAGCCCAAATCCAAAACGACCAAGGCTCACGTCTCCCTCGTCGCCCTCGATCGCGAGTATCGATTTGAATTTCTCTTCTATTCTATGTCAAATTATTGTATTTCTGACAATGCTTTCGTAGGCACGAAGAGCTGGCCAAGGTGGCCATGGTAAGCGTCGCTGAGAGCTCATCAATCCGCGTCAAGTTCTGGCTTCTCTCCAACTTCCTCTCGCCGCAGTTTCGGGTCCCTTACTTATTTGAATGATCATAAATGGATTTTTAATTGCTGAGAGAAATCATTATGGATGTAGGAAGCGGTGACGGAGCTCGCCACCAAGTTCAATTTTGAAGTGGAGCTCGTGAGCTACAAGTGGCCCCTATGGATGCCGCTCCCCGACTCCGCCCAAGACCTCGCCTTCGCGTACTCTCCTTCAAATCTTTTTGGTATTTGTAGACATCAATTTGATTGTCCTTATCGTTATTTTTAGCTATAAAACTCTGTTCCTTGACGTCTTGCTCCCATCTGGGCTGGAGCAAGTGACCGTGATGGAGCCGGACCTGGTCGCTCGCTCTGACTTGGCCGACCTCTTTTCCTTTGATCTCAAAGTATTCGATATCTTTATATTATATAGTCTACGAACTTCAAGTGGCACCTCATTCAATCTTTCAATACCAGGATAAAGCCTTAGTGTTTGTCCCTTTCTGCTCGGGCGACAACGCGAACCCGTCAACTCGCTTACTTCGCACTTGGGAAGCCACTTGGCGTGAGAAGAGAGGCTCTCTCCCTTACCTTTTCTCCGATTTGTACTTCTCCTATTTTCAAAATCATCACTGACTCTTCAATTATATGCCATTTTACCAATTGTCCCGCCATATTAGGTTCGTGGCAAATGTGAGCAAGCTCAGGGAGGAGTCGTCGGCACAGCTCCTTCGACTCAATTACGCCAACATGGTGAACCAAAATCCTAACCTCAGTCACGACCTGGTCAACATGATGCAGTACGAATACCTCCATTTCTTTCTGGACTTACGTGATTCAAAGCTATGTACTTCAGGTCGGCGATCCCAATGGGTAGCCTGCCCAAGGAGTGGTTCTGGTGCAGTCACTGGTGCGCGGCCTCCTCCAAGGCATCGTCCAAGCTTCTCGGCCTCGTGCGTTTGTTCCTTGAATCGTTTTGTTCTAATGAGAGCATCCTTCTGTTGACGTGAAATTTTGTTTTAGTGCTCCAAGGGAAATACAAAGAACAACTTGTTAGAAGCAGAATGGCGCGAAGTGATCAACAAACTCTGAGCGACACATATATTAGAAGGACTAAGGATACTTCTAATATACGAAACAAAATATAGAATTAGACGATCAGGTTTTACTGCGCAAGCAGTTCAACGTGCAATCTTTAAATAGACTAAATACGAAACTGAAAATTTCACACAATGACAATCGCGAAAATGATTTCCTCCCCGAAACAGATTTTACAGTTTCGAATTCACTCTATTATGAGACTTGATGAAGTTGCCGGGCACAAGACAGGGCGATCAGCAGAAGCAGAGGTCCAAGGCGCGATTGGGTGCAACCGAGGGCTCTTCAGAAGTGCGGTTCTGTTGATTGGCGAGGCGAAGATACGCTTCGAGTTTAGCGGAGTTGTCATCTACAGTGAACCTGGCATGATCAAGATCTTGATCTCTCGGGAGAGGCGACCCTGCGATAACAAACGTGACGAACATGAGAAACAGAGACGCGATGAGGAAATTCCGAGTGCCTGGAGACGATCCTTGTAAAATATCGGATGCTTCCTGGTTCTCTGATCCAATGGTGGAAGTTGAAGTTGACGCCTCGGAGAGGCATTGTGGGTGCGCATCAAACTGGCATTCCGCGCAATGATGCGACCAAAACGGCTTTTGGAATTCCTGATGGCAAAGATCGCATTGGAAACTTCTTTGTCGGTAAGGATCATGGGTGGCGACGAGCTCATGGGCGTGGACACTCTTATCCAAATGCTTGAACGACAAATTGGATATGACGAGCGCACAGCCGATATGGACTGCGATGGAATCGCACTCGCGACATCGATATGCGTACCCCAAACCTTCAGAACGGCAACTGAGGCAAACAAACTCCCTCCCAACATCGAAGAGCAAAGCAAGCGGGTGCATGTGGCGACAGTCTTCAATCGTGTCGGGGAGGGTCTCATCAAGATCGTCCTCGAACCAATACCTGTCGATGTCGGGCAGTTTCGAAATCACATCGGCGACTTGACCCATTAACGTCTTCACTAATTTGCTATTGACTGCGGGTTCCAGAAATTCTATATGTAAAAATTATCCATGCTTTCGTGGAGTCAAGTCACAGAAGTAAACGAATGTACGCTCTGGCCAGCGTAGGTGGATGTACTTCGACCTCGCCTTGACCTCGCTAACATATATAGCAATCTTGCTCTTTGCGATGAGCGAAAAGCCCTTGGAAGCAAACCACTTGACCATATCAAGAGATTTGCCTGCGAATATTCGGCGCAAAGAGAGATGGAAAGAGATAACGTCGCAAATATCCAAGAGCTCCGCCGCAGCGATTTCGAATGTGTCAAGTTTACCATTCGGATTGGCGGAAGCATCAACCGGAGAGACCTCGAAAGCAGAAGGAGCTTCGGGAGATATCGGGCAATGCCTCTCAAAGAGGAGGTCGAGATACTCTGTGTTCTCTTGCAAAGCTGCTTCTGTGTAGTGAACTAAAGCACCGAAGTCCTTCAAAATTTGAACCGAAGCAAATGCGAAGAAAAGAATATGATACCTGGTTTCAGGGGCACATCCAAAGTTAAGACGAGCTGAATGAGCTCCTTCTCACAGCGGACGAGACAATAACGCAGGAAGTCATCAGGGACCTGGCCACCAAGTTCGTCATTGGTTGAACATTCAATCAATCACTAATGCGCGAACCTTAATTTTCTCCTTGACAAGAAACGAGAGTGCCTTGACGCTATTGCCATTGATCGCCTACAATACATATATTACAAGGTCATCCTCGATGGAGCGGTGAACAAGTTCAATACCTTGAAGTAGGCATCAGACGGGGCGGGTCCAAGAGTCTTGGTGAGGTCTTCCAGCAGCTCCACGTCACCCTCCCTAGCTGCCATACCAAAGGCTGCCTCCTCGACCTTCGCTCCCCTTTCCAACGCCCACCGATAAAAACCAGGATAGTTCCTACAAAGAGAACTCGATCGAGTATCACAAAGGGTTGACCGTCCGACGTTCGTACAGACGAAGTGCTTCGTGAGCCACATCCTCAACTGAGTATGGACAGCCAGACTCGACGAGCCATTGAAATACCGAGGGGCGATTAGTCGAGACGGCAAACTACGTAACGAGCAATCAAAACCCTACAGAAAGCATTTGGTGATTGTGGCTTGCAACCTTCACCGCGTCCGCAATGAAGGGAACGCCGCGATTATGCAAGTATTTTAGCAACTCCAGGCGCTGCTCGCTGTCCTTCTCCCGAGACATTCCAGGGGTGTAAGAACGCAAAATCGCCTCGAAGATTGGAGGTGAGACCTCCAATTTACATTCCTCCAGGCAAAACCGAACCAACTTAACTGATCCCGCTCTTGCGGTCGCGAATAGCAGGAGAGATTTAGGCACTATGCGAAAGTTGAGAAAATCTGTCAGGAAATCAGGGATGCCAGCGAAGAAAAAGCTAATCGGACCCTCCAAGCCGCGGCGAATGGCCCATCGCATAAAGTCGATTTGCTCACCATAGACAGCAAAAAATAGAAGGTCCTAAAGTATTGGAATTGGCAATAACGAAGAACTTGATCGGATGATGACTGTCAGACCCCAGGCCAAGGTGTTCCGCTTTCGAGAACAATCTCCGCGATCGTTATGTCTCCTCTGCTCGCCGCAGTTCGAAGTACCGCCTACAGGAAGACGATGAGACAATAGAAAGCAGCAAAAAAATGAATTGAGCGGTCTATCGGACGGTATCAAACTTGTGTCCAATCGAAACGAGCCACTTGATGATATGGAGATGACCATTCTCCGCTGCGGCGTGGGAGATCGTCGCTGTGACGCGAAGGCGTTATCGTCGCAATGGGGAAACAATGTCACAAGTATTCGACAGCGCACATAAGTATCCAGCATCATCGAGGTCCGTGTAGAGGAATTGCACCAGGGCCAAATGACCGCTCTTGGCCGCTCTCGACAAGGCCTTACGCGGATAGGGAGGGCACCCGTGCTCGAGCATCCACTTCACCTGAGCGATAAAGAGCGAGCATGTAAACCCTTTGAATAAAGGAGAGAAGATAACAAAGATGAAGCACAATCTCGACATCACCGTATTGGGCGACGTCTACGATCGAGTAGATGTGCCTAAAGAAAAGAAATCAATGTCTTCAAAAGAACATATTTGTGAAAGGGTTCATGAGGTACCAGCGGACGTGGTTGGGTGCCGAGTGAAGCCACTTGATGATCTCAAACTGTCCACCACGACATGCCGCTCTCATAGTTTGCTATCATAAATGGAATCGTTCATTGAAAGGAATACAATAACCTCAGCGGACAAGAACCAAAAAAGTACATTGGTGAAGCGTAGACCTTTGGTGTCGAGCCATCGGAGGAGCACGAGATGACCTCTCCGTGCGGCCGGGTTCGCTAATGACCACAACAAGTCATGCCCTTGAAAAGAGAACAATAAGAAGATATTAGGCGACATGGAGAGGAATGAGTAAGAGGTACCAACGGAGATCAAGTACTCGAGGACGGCCTGATGACCGCCCAGCGCTGCCGACACTTGGGTTCCCTTGCCCAGTCGACTTGGATGTATCAATTTCTTAATTTATAAGAACAGAGATTCAAAAACTCGTCATTGGTCAGCAGTAACTATCAATTTATAATAATAAGAATGAATAGGAATTATACGATAAACGCTTCTGGGAGGTTCAATTCATTAGGAAGGAAAGGAGGGGGGACAAGGGACTCGTGCCAAGGGCTCGACGAGGCCGAGCTCGGCGCAGGCGACAGCAAAGCGCTCGCCTCGGAAGGTATCCTCAGGACCGCTCTTCGCAATTACAGAATCGTCACGATCAATGTCATCGTCAGCTTCAAAAAGGGAGGAGGATGTCCAGGTTGGGGCGAGGCCAAAGGGGTAGCGGGAGCGCTGGGTGCGGTTGACCAACGAGAAGAGGAATCGGTCCAAGTCACTCGCGAAGCGCAGCGCCTCGCCTTGCAGCTCCCGCGGTAGCGCTTCAAACGGGAAGATAATCGTGGTATCCTCCATATTCAGACCAGAACATGTCACAATCAAAGGAGGAACGCAGTGACTAGAGCGGCCTCCCTCCAAAATCAGCAACTGCCGCCGAGACCACTTCGACCTCTTTGAGACGCGTCTAAACCCTCGAATTCGTAGGTCAATCGACAATCGTCGGATTCGTCGCCCTCACTCCATTTTCCTTTGGTGGAAGAGCAGCGTTTTCTTGTGTTTTTGGTTGCGGTGCGATGAACGTTCGGCAGGAGATTCGCAAGATCAACGAGCGCGAGCTCGACCTGAAGCTGCGAGGTCTCCTCTCCTGATTCCCTCCAGAGCCTCATTCCGTCTTCCCATTTCAATATTATCAAACCCATATTTCATTTCTTATTATACCATGCTGGGGAGCCGGTGTGTTGAGCATTATACCAGGCTGCCGAGCTCTCGTCATCGTCATTCTCTCTGCCTTCGCCCTCTGTCTTTCCTTTCCTCGGCGTTGTTTTCCCGGTCCTTCGTGCACCAATTTTTTTAATGTTAACGGTATTAATAGTCGATATTATATTGCTATATTTTCCTGGAGTTTCTGTCACATCCATTGAGAACGGTCAACGCTCGGCTTCGAGCTTTGTGTTACTCGAGGCCGAACAGGAACAGATCGAGGGGTTTGTCTCGCTCTTATGTATTTTGATCGTCTTATTTCGCAGGCCGCGCTGGGAGCTCATGGCATGACGACTATAAGGACTCGCCATTTGTCTTCATTGGCAACCTCAGCTACGACCTCACCGAGGGCGACCTCATTGTTGCTTTCTCCCAGTACTTGTTTGCTGGCTTCTTTCATTCCTGCTATTGTTGCATTTCAATTATTGCTGTTTCTCCATCTTGATGGCCGACTTACAGACCTGCTCCTACCCTTTTCCTTTCATGTAGATTTGGCGAAATCTTCCATATCAACTTAATCCGTGACGAGAAGACGGGTAAGTCGAAAGGGTTTGCGTTTATTGGGTACGAAGATTGGCGGAGCACCGTTCTCGCTGTAGACAATATGAATGGCACTCCATCTGTCTCTCGAACTCGTTCGTTTTCAGTGGTGATTGATGATTCGCTTATAGCCACCAAGATTGCTGGCCGCCAGATCACTTGCGACCACAAGAAGGATTACAAGCCCCCTGAAGAGGTCCTCCTAATCTCCTTATAATTTTACAAATGCTTGATGATGATGACGGCTCTCTTCCAGGAAGATGAAGAAAAGGAGAAAACCCTAAAGGCGATGGACGACCTCGGCAAGCAAATTATCCGCAAGCGGGCGCGATCCGAGGACGGGTAGATTCGCCTTGGTCTCTCGTTTTTACCATTGTATATTGTTTTCTGACCGTGATCGTTTGTAGTGGATCGGACAGTGACTCAGAATCGAGAAAGAAGAGGAAAAAAGAAAAGAAGAAACACGACAAAGACGAAGCTGCGCGTCTCCAGGCCATGCAACTCGCCTTCTCTCAGGTTGTTGTCTTTCCCTTCTTTTTCATTTCTGCATAGATTTTACTTTTTAAAATTCCAATCGACCTCTTCATTAACATGTTTGTATCTTAGCAAGGAGCGTTGAAGAGTGTGGAAGAGGCTATGGAGCTCGAGAAGCTCGTCAAGAAGAAGCAGAAGAAGGACGCAAAGAAGGCCAAGAAGAAAGCTGCGGAGGAGAAACTGTTGAAGCGCATCAAGGCGGAGGAGGATGGCCTCGAATACCATTCAAGCGAAGAAGAGAAAGAGAAAGAGAAAGAAGAGGATGATAATAAAGGAGGTGTCGCACCGGAAGAGAAGGAGCAATCCTGGTGGAAAGAGGACGATCGCGCTCAGAAAGAGGTTCTTACACTTGCCCCTTCGCGATTATTGATGATAGGATCTGACTCAGTTGCATCTTTAGAAGGAGCGGTCGGATAACCTATGGAAAATCGACGAGCGCACACTGACGATGCCCGCCCCTTTGACTAATCCCAATCCCTCTGGTCCCTCGCGCCCCGCTGGTCCGAGCAAGGAGGATCTCATGGGCTCGTCTCGCCCAGCTGCGCCACGATCAGAGTATGCACCTGATCGTGATAGAGAACGCGACAGGGATAGAGATCGAGACCGCGACCGAGGCGACCGAGGAGGCGACCGCGACCGCGAACGAGAGAGGGAACGCGACCGCGAAAGGGATCGTGACCGCGACCGTGACGGTGACCGTCGAGACCGCGCTCGAGACGACCGTGGCCGTGACGATCGCGGACGAGACGACCGAGGTCGGTATGATCGTGGACGCGACGACCGAGGACGCGACGACCGCGGGCGCAGCAGCTACGACGAGAGGCGTCGTGATGACCTTCGCTAAGGAATGTCATCACTCTCACTGCCGTCGCCACTTCAGCCTTTGCAGCGGCGATGCGCAGGCTGCATGAATTCCCGTGGTTTCCTCCAAATAAAGTAGCTGCCTGACAGCTCAACAAACTGAGATCTCCCGTAATCGAGTCCCCCCTCTTCGGGTCTTCCTGCTCATTTGAAGGCCAAGAATTGCTGAGCGCTTGTTGTAGAGGACGTGAACAATGGCGCCACCGCGTCCAAATGTTCGCTACGATACAGTTCAGATTGGGTTATATTTAGCTCCCATCGCTGGAATCCCTTCTTGCGCCGACTGTTCAAGCGCTCCGGTTGCCCGCCGTCATTCCTCACATTATAGAACGAAAAGCTCCTCCGTCGTTTGCTTTTCGAAGGACCTCCTTGATTGCCTCTGATGGAGAAGTGGCTGCTCGTGGTGGCGGTGCTGGCTATGCTGCACACGCCATCGCTATCTCAGATCGTCGTCACCTGGGGATCGCCCTCAAGTAGTTACACCTCGTCACCATCATCAAATACGAGCAATACCAACAATAGCACATATGATAATAATATTGGATTTTTCTCCGAGGACATTGTGGCGTTGCGCTGGCCGGGCAACTCGAAGAGCTATGACGAAGGGCCCATCACAGGGCGCTTGACTTCCCTCGCCTTCTTCCGCGGTACGGCCTTCCATATACCGGTAGCTTCATTAAATTGGATTATTTAATATTAATACTACTTAATATCATAATATAATACACATGATAATGGGAGATGTCTAGTCTGTTCGATTGCGATTTGTCGAAGACTCAAAGTGAGAAACCCCTCGCTGCCGTTTCTCGAGGCAGTGGTCTGAGGCCTGCCTCTTTGTTCCCTCACTCGACATTCACATTTTCAAATTTTTTGATGGGTGGCGAGTGCTCAGTGGGAAAGGACCCAATATCTATTTTTGTCTCCCGACTCAGGATAAGGATTGCGCTGAGCGTTCGTTGTCCCAGATCGAGCTGGCGATTTTATTATTATGATTTATATTTTATGTCATTTTCTTTGAACATTAAAAGCTACCAAATCGATCCTCTCGTCCATCTTGGCCCCGTGTTTGCCTGACGAACCTTCGGTCCTTCCAGGTTTTCTGAATTTTTCCGCGCGCGTTACTTCGCTTCACCATTATTCTTTTATATTTATTAATAACTAATATTAATATTATTTTATAATAATATTCCGCGAATTATTTTAAGGCGTTTGCGGCGCTGGGGCTGGAGTCGTCGCTTAGACCTCACACAACCCCAGTCCAAAAATAGAAAAAATCTTTTTTTTGAATAGAGTTGGTGAAGAATGGGTCGATGCCCACGTCTGGCGATCTCATCGTGCTTCTTGATGGCGATTTCATCCCGGTGATGCCTCCGGTTCGAGAGGTTTTGCAGAACGGTACCTCCGGATTTACCCTTTTACATGTATTGTAACCATGACGAATAATGGCCAATTTTCTATGATCGATTCTCTCTTCTCTGCTTCTACGTCATCTCCCTTGACGTCTCGCCCCTTCCACACTCTTCCGATCTTCCATGTCATTAACAGAGCCGATTTGAGTTTTCATATCATGTAGGAGCCAGGGCAGTAATCGCCTTAACGAGATTTGACGATCTGACAGGAGATCAGCGCTTCTCGACAGATGGCTCTGACCTTACTGATATTACTGTGCTTCCTTTGCACCTCTTTTATCCTTCAATATTTTTATCAACACATGACCAACATTGCTTTTTGCATAGATCCCGGTCTTTCAAATCGGTTATGACGCCGGTGTTGCGTTGTCGGGTTTTCTGGTCACGAGCTCCAATGCATCGCTTTTCAATACCTATAATAACGCCTCGATCATCGGTGCCGAGATTCTCTGAGCTCTTGCACGCCTTGCTTTGCTCTGATCTTTCCAATGATCTAGGCAAACTGAATCCCTTTGAAGAGGTCTATTTGGCCCCAATTTCTTACGTTGCTCAAGCGGTCGTGGAGCTCTTGAACTTTTTGGTTCTCATCTTTGGCCTCTACGTGTTCGCAGGGAAGGCGAAGAATCACAAAGGCCATTGCAAAGCAAATGTGGCATTGTGGTGCCTTGGAATGGTCATTTGCAGTCCGAGATGTTTCCTTCTTTGCACTTTTTGGTTGCCAATTCGTCAATGTTACCAATAGGTTGTTTTGCCATCGCCTTTTATTGCATTGATGTGCAAATTCACAGTGGCATCTTTTCCGCCTGGCTGCACATGGCCGCGATGCTGTGGTTCACGCCCTTCTCTGGTACCTCCATTATTGATCGCTCAGTCGCTTGCTTCTCCTCTCATCAATCTTGATGGAGGATCTTCGTCCTTCTTGCTAATGACATTCTGGGCCGCGCAAATGACCCACCGTGGCATTGGAGGAAAGTCGAATGTGACACAGAAGCTCATTTTTGTACTCATCCTATTAATCCTCCCATCATTCACCTTTATCCCTCTGCTGAAACTGTTTCTGTTGTCAGTTTGTGGCGCCACTTCTTTTCGCGATCACGATCGCCTTGACAATCACTATGATCCTCTACCGAGAGCATTTGTGGGCGCCCGAGCTCTTGGTGTTCTTCTTGGCCTCTTACTTCTTCTTTGCCTTGACTCTCATCTACTTCCTCTGTTTCATCATATATGGATCAGTGGTGACGCAACGTTACCTCGCCGCGACCTCTCACATCGCTGGCACCGCCACGGCCAATCGCGTGCTCTTTACGAAACAATTGCTCGTTGCCGAGGCTGTCTTCACTTCCACCATCGTCGTGCTCTTCTTATTCACCTTCCTCACAAACAGTGTCGAGCTGAGCTACTATGGCGTTGTCTCCATCATGATTCTCATCTGCGTCAACAACACTCTCTCGATCCTCGTGCTCCGTGGCCGATTGTTCAAGAAGGTTAATAGCGATAACACCTCGTCGAGGACTGCTTACTCTCGGAACGCCGACTCTTCCAATTCAAAGGCCATGTTGGCGGAATCCAATTTCACCAGGGCGACCGAGGTCACTGACAATGTTCCTACGAAGGACACTGTCACTTCCCATAGCGACGAGACCAAGAGCGCATCGAATGATGAAGTTGAAATTGGCAGCTTAGAAAAAGAGCAACTGTCGAAAGACGAAAGCAAAGAAGATGAGAGAGAGAGTGAGGAGTCTGCCTCTGGGTCGAGCTCGAGTTCGAGCGGCTCTGACAACTCTGATTCTGGTTCTTCATAGCGTGCGGGACTTGAAGTAACTGTGTCGTCTAGAATCATGTACAATAGCAGTGGCCCAGACTACGGAGAGCCCTGACAGCACCATTGTGTCAGTTCACTCGTTCTTGGACAGGGCCACTCAGTCTGTGCCAGAATCGGAATGCATTCAATCATGGCGAGACGGAAGGCGAGTGTCACTATGGCTGTAATGTCACATGAAAATTGTCAGTACTGAGAATATATTAAGTTGCCTAAGAGAACCACGCAGACGGGAGAATGGCGCGCTGAGTTAGCTCGGGCTGCAGGAGGCAATCGACAATCTCCTTCATGTGGTTGCGATAATGCGTCGAGCGAAAGTGCTGTGCGAGCTCCGTGTCGCTCGGCCACACTTCGACTAAGTGCGAGCTGCCGTTGGCTGAGGAGAAGACCTCCATGCTATCGTAAGAGATAAGCTGAGGTCTGGCGAGATCTACATTTTCCGTACCTGAGCACCAAATTTGCACGAAGAGAGTCTTGAACATAAGTGTCAGTCGCGGAATTGAAAGCATCTCGTCGCGCAGATTCGACCTCAAAGCGGCGTGCCACTAACAAGTAGTTCGTCTGTGATGGCGCGGGGCCGGAGTTGGTCTGCGCGGATGATAAGAAGATGAGGAAAATCTCAGAAAACAATAAATCGGAATGAGAAGACCTTAAGGTGCGAGAGGGGGCGTGGGCGGAGGGCAACCAACCGCTCGAGGCGCTCCACGGCTTCTACGAGGCGACTAGCGACTGACGAAGGGACCGCTGCCGCTGCTGCCGACGAACTACTCGATCCAAGCACCTCTGAAGGGTCATCTACCCCCGAGAATCACATGAGATTGGCATGAGAAACGAGGATGCGATGGTGCAGACCTTCACGATATGATGAGCGAAGGCCGCGCTTCTTCACATCGACAGGGCGCTTGTTTGAAAATGTAGGAGTGCCGCCACTGCTTCGGATGGGATCATTATGAGAAGGAGTCGATGGCGGACGATGCGAAGGCGTCTTGTCTTCAATCTGTTCAATCGCCACAAGCAATGGCGCATGGATCGTTTGGATCTATCGTAACCGTTGAGAACAGAATCAGCAGAAAAGCTTAGGGAATCAAAGACACCTGCTTTAAGAACTCACGGATATAAAATCGGATCTTGAACTGTTCGAACCAATCGGCAAATGGGTACGATTGGGCAGTCGAGAAGAGCACTTGAGTAACTGCCTAAACAACATGACATCATAACAAGACAAAAAGATTCGCGGGGGAAAGAAGGAGTGAGGGAGGCGGAGGGATGGAGAGCTTGTAGACCTGATGGAGCGACTCAATGGAGTCGAACAGGGGACGATAGTTGTCGAATCCAGCTTTGAAATACGCTAAAGGAATCCATAAAGATCGATCCCATCACAAAAAAGAAGACTAGGGAAATTTACAAATCAGCTCGTCGACCTCAATGGACGAAGAGCGATCCGTGTCGATCTTGGCAAATAGCGAAGCGAGCTCCTGGTCGCTCATGTGACCGTCACGGAAGCCAGCCAAGAACTCCTCCCACGACAGCCTGCCGTCATCTAAGAACAAAGAACAGATCTTGTCAGCTCAGTGGAATCAAGAAAAAGAGCCTCAATAACAGAGGGATTACCGTTTTTATCGCAGCGCCGGAAAACGTCGGAGAAGAGCAGCCCTGCCACGCTCTGGCCGACGCCTCCTACTTGGGCAACGAGGTGAGCATCTCTAAAGACTCAAAATAGGGATTTATCGAAAATAACGCACCTCCGTAAGCACGCTCAATAGGATCGCTTGAGGTGCTCGATGTTGACGAGTAAGGAGAGGCGGCGGCGTAAGGGGGAACGGGTGACGAGGGCGACGATGAATGAACCTCCACGTCGTCGTCAATCTGAGGCAAGGGTGCACCACCAACAGGACCATCGGGGATGCTTAGCGAGCGATCGATCGTCTCCACAACATCGACCTCTGAACAAGGAGATCAAGAAGTCAGCAAGAGAGTCATAATTAGAGTCGAAGCGGCAGAACAGGGATGAAAGCATTACGATCATCGTCTTGCTCGTCGCTTGGGGGAAGTGGAGCTCCGCCTTTGGGGCCATCTGGAAGTGACGTTTTGCGTTCAATCGTTGCCAGTTCTACTTCTTCCACTTCACCTCCTCCATCCACCTCCCTCTTGGCTTCGACACGTGGCTCGATCGTTTTCTCGTTGGCCTCGTCGACCGCTACAGAGACAAGAAGATCTTCAACGGAGAGCAATGATGTGTACATGAGGTCCCAGAAGAGCAACGCGACAATGAAACGCATCAAATATATGAATAAACTATGAATATCCTTTCTTGCTCTGCAAGTGAGAATGGTAAGTTGAAAAGAGAACTCAACGGCGAGGCGCTCTTCGACCTCGTCGACTTTCACGAAACCGAGAACGAAGCCCTCTCGCAAATAAGATAATAAGTTACTAAAACTAATGTGTTGTAAAAAGTTATATCAGAATGGTAAGAAGTCCTGCCTGAGAGCACGGGGGGTTCGTCGGGAGGAAGGGGTGCGCCGCCTTTTGGGCCATCAGGGCGAGTCTCCCGGCGATCGACAGTCACCTCCGAGGCTTCGTCTGATCCTAAATATTCATATAAAAACCTAGATTTTCAAAAAGGTCTGGCGTCGAAGGAAAGGGGGCCGACGACGCGAGAAAACAACGGAGAACGAACCAAGGGCAGGCGATGGCGAGGGCGAAGGATTAGGAGCGGCCATTCTCGTTCGTCAGTCGCTCAATCTCCGCAAGAAAATAAATGAGAAGGAGATCTAGAAGGACCAACCAAACAAGTTGAGAAAGAGCAAAGGAGAAAAAGGACGCGGGAATCTGATGATTTTCGACAGTATCCACAAGCCGCCTCCGCTCAACCAACTGCGGCGGTTGACAGTGAAACCACAACTCAGGAAAGCTCATGAAAAGATTGTATTTATACACAGGCGATGCCGACACAGACATCAACAATAGAAGGCAACACATAATAGATGGAGAGCCAAGGATGAAACAGGAGTTTCAAAGAACACCCTGCTTCAGGCGCGGTTTCCGAAGTAGAAGAGAGCGAGCATCAAAGGGTTGACTCATCTTTGAGCTGCTCGAGGATGGCGCGGAGTGCACCAAGGACGTGGGCATGGTGGTGCGCGGAAGTAGTGCCGATTCGAGAGACCTTGTCCAGGAGCAGTTGGAGAGCGTCCTGGCCATCCTCCTGCGACGTGGGGGGCTGGTAATCCGCCAACGTGAAGAAGGACTGGTCTTCGGCAATGTAAGAGGGAGCGGGAGGAGGAGGCAGTACTGGGGAGGTGATCACAGGTTCGAGCGTGGGGACAGCGCGAGGGAAGAAGACGCTGATGTCGCGCACCATGTCGAGCACGAGCACGACGATGTCCTTGATCTTGGAGAAGGCGACGCTCTTGATTTGGATCAGGCGACGCTCGATGAAATGATA
>Ga0154020_10001742_pt1 | contig 26685 bp, 29 predicted proteins | sample Klosneuvirus_201_FD_109709 | JGI IMG/M metagenome (GOLD analysis project Ga0154020, IMG submission 109709) | Active sludge microbial communities from wastewater, Klosterneuburg, Austria - Klosneuvirus_20160825_MG | ecosystem: Engineered > WWTP > Aerobic digester > Activated sludge | place...
ACGAGAAACTTTGTTCTATCTCAATCAGGAATGGGTTCAGGGATGCACAGGATAAATGGTTTAACTTATGATATGAACAGGATTGATGAAACAATTCCTTTTAGTGAGTTGGAAGAATGGAAATTCGTTAACACGACAAATAACTTTCATCCAATGCATGTTCATGGTGTAATGTTTCAAGTTTATTCAAGAAATGGAAATACAAATTTGCAGCCAAATGATAAGGGTTGGAAAGATACCGTGCTTGTTAAGCCAAACGAAACAGTAAGTGTTTTAGTTAAGTGTAATGATTACTCAGGTATTTATCTTCTTCATTGCCATAATCTTGAGCACGAAGATGATGGGATGATGTTGAACATTAAATTTGACTCACCAACTAATATTGAAGAAGAAAATACACAACCGGAAACATTTGAACTTTATCAGAATTATCCAAATCCGTTTAATCCTTCAACAACAATTAAATATCGATTAGAAAAAAAGGAGAGTTTTGTTAGACTTACTATATTTAATAACAATGGGGAACTAGTAGAAAAAATATTTGAAGGGCTACAAACAACTGGAACACATTCGTTTAGTTGGAATGCAGCTAATTATTCAAGTGGAAATTATTTTTGTAGACTTCTTGTAGATGGGTTATTAAAATCAATTAAGTTATCTTATATCAAATAATCTGCTAAAGAAGATATGATAGTAAATTAGTTACAATTTAAAAGTGCCGCTCTTTTGGCATTTATTTATTAAATAGATCATTCAATTATTTTCTTGTATCAAAAGGTTTTACACCTAGCCTTTTGGTATATCGGACCCTGATGCTTCGGTGTCAGGGTTTTTTGTTAATAAAACACCTCAAACAACAAGCCCCAAGCGATAAGTAAAATTATTGTGTAAATAAAAGCAAGATACCATTTCTGTTTCTTAGTTAGTTTTATCATGTAACCTACCATGCCAAGTAATGATGTTAAGAAAAGAAATTTGCAAAGATGCCAGCCATCAACAGTCCAGCCAAGTAAATATTTTTGAATCCAGGATTGCTGCCAGTTAGAAGCAATCCACCAGCCGCTGAACCAGGCACGTGACGGATTAAATTGAAGGATATCCATTTGAGAGTTGAATAGGGCTGCGGATATAAATAAAACTGAAAGGATTAAGTAGTCTTTAAGTTTCATTAAAGACTCCTTTTAATGCCAATTTTTAAAATATACTTTTCTTAGCGTAAGAAAAGTATCAAAAGAAGCACGCTCTCCAAAAGAATTGCTAAATTTCTTCGCCGTTTCGCTAAAAGAAATGAACTCGCTCGAAGACTCACTCAAACAGCATTTCTTTTTTAACGCTACACTTTGAAGAAATTTTTTACGCAATTCTTTTAATGAGCGAAGGGCAATTGATACTTTCAAATCAATATTGAAGCTCATTCTTCGGATCTTAGATATGGATAGCCATTGTTTTTTGTGGAATCGATTGCCCAGGTGTTTGTAAAATCCCATCCTATGAATGTGTTGATATCTTTTAGTTGTGCTGATGTTTTTGCTGTTGGATAACCTGATGCTGTTAATCTTACCGAGCCGTAAACTGTGTTTGGCTCTGTGAAGCTTGTAATATCACAAAAGTTTAATGTGCTATCAAAAGACTGAGCTGTGGTTAATGAATTATCCTCAACATAAAATCCACCGCTTTGATTTGTACCAAGGCACTGATTATTAGCTGCATAATTTTGTTGGAATGTGTGAATATTGTTTACGCTTGTGTATCCGAAAATACCACCCCAGCCCCAAGGAAAGTTATTAGGACTACCGCCGTTTCCAAAATCTGCTTTGTTTGAGTGCGAAAAGTTATATCGTATATTTGAAGCCGGAGTAGATATTTCACCAATCAAACCACCACCAATATTTTTTCTAGTTGTGTAGCCGACCCTTGAATAAAAATAATTATTACGAGAAATATTACGCTCAAATTGATAAGTGTAACTTCCACCTAAGTATCCAACTATCCCACCAATGAAGTGACCTGAATTAGGTGTAATGCCAGTTGAAAAAATAAGTGAATCATTTTCAACCAAACAATTTTTAATAAGACTGGAATTATCCGGTGAGCCTGCTTCAAACCTTCCAACTAAAAAACCATAATAAGATTGAGATGGATAAGAAGAAGGATTACCTGAAAACTTAAGTGTTGAATTTCTAATTGTGATATTTGTTAGTCTTGTACTACTGTTGTAGGATATATGAGCAATCAAAATTGAGCCGCAAGTATAAGTGCCACTTTGATTAGCAGAGGATGAAAGATGTATTTTAAATCCATCAATAATCAAATCCTTAATGATTACAATCCCAGTACTGCCTCTACCCATAAACATCCCAAGTGAAGTTGCTGATGAAGAAGATGAATAAACAGATAATGTTTGTTTCATACCTGAAAGAGTATGGTTTTTACCATCTAACGAAAATGTACCTGTATTTGCATCATAAGGTATTGGAACAAATTCGGAGATTGATGATAAATCAATATCATTTGCGAGTACATAGTATTTGTTGTTCATACCAAGGTAACGGATTGAGTCAACATCTAAAGCATCATAAAGGACGTAAGGAGCTATTGAAGTACCAGAACCCGTAATATGTTTGGGCGCAGAGGGCATAGAGTGAAGTGCAAGGCGAGGATGGTATGGTTGGATGGAGTGAATGTTTGGACTGGTTAAGGATTGAGGGTAACATAGTTCAAGATCAAGTACAAGTGTAAGTATTAAAGCAAACAAAAGAACGAAATAGGAAAATGACAAGTACTTTAAGGTTTTTTTCAAATTCATTTAACGACCCTCTAAAATAATTCTAATGTTTGCATTTGTTGAAACTGCTCTGAAATAGTAATCATCAAATAAAATTGCATCTCTTTGTATTGAGGTGTAAGATTCGTTTGACTTTAATCGAAATGTTTTAGTCGCTTCAAAATCTTTTGTTGAGGACATATCAATATCAGCATCTGTTGTAATTGTAAGTGTGTACCAATATCTGAAGTATGTCGTTGGCTGACCTGCAAAAATATTTTGGAGCGAATCCACTGAGGTTGTTAAGACTTTTGAGTTTGCCATTGAGGTTTGTGCACCGACAGTCAGGGAAGTAATTCCCTGACTGAAGATAAAAGATGAAAGTAAAAAGATAAAAGTGAATGTATATAAGATTGATTTCATTTTTGTACCTATGTTAAAAAAATCCCGTCACGATTTATCGAGACGGGAGAGACTAAATTGAAATTTACTATACTAATAAAATTCGTATAAATTGATAAGCGCCTGAAGCTGCATCCATTGAATAGCCTTCAATTGGGCCAGTGGTATGTGGTGCGGCTGTACCATCATCAAAGACTTGAATAGCCTGACCAACAGAGATTGCATAAGCTGTTTGTACTATTGCAATACCTTTGACTGTTACAGGAGCCATTTCACCCTGGTTTGTATCTGCGTTTACTACGCCAAGAGATTTTACACCTTCAGCACCAAAAGTGCCCTGAAAATTTATGAAGCGATTTTTAATTATTCCACCTGCTTCTTTGCATTGGATTGAGGTTATGAGGATGGGTTGTTCTGTTAACATAAGGATTCCTTTCTATATTTTTTTTATTATTCTTTTCTTAGCGTAAGAAAAGAACCAAAAGAAGCATGCTCTCCAAAAGAACTGCTAAATTTCTTCGCCGTTTCGCTAAAAGAAATGAACTCGATCGAAGACTCACTCAAACAGCATTTCTTTTTTAACGCTTCACTCTGAAGAAATTTTTTACGCAGTTCTTTTGATGAGCTTATTAAAAACATTTTTATTGTTGTTTTGGTTTGCGGGGACTTTTAGTTTTTTCTTTAGCTGCTGTTGATTCCGGTTTTTCAGTTTCTTCAGGATCGAGTGTTACAGCAACGGTTGAAGTTTTTTCTAAAGGAACTAGTAAGTGCGCTACTGATTCAATGTCTTCTTCTGAAAAGTTTTTTGAATCAATGGTTGATCCTTCAGAATGTACTTTTCCTTTTAGGAAGATGTCTGTTTTTGTTACTATGTATTTCATATTACCTCACTTAACCTCACCCTTGCCCTCTCCTTCGTAAGGAGAGGGAATAAGAGGAGAGGGAATAATTTTAATTATGCGTTTGTGTCTTTGATTATGTAGCCGGCATCGGAGCCAACAATTTTGTTAAGGAATAAATCAGTTGATCTGATGATCTGGACTTTTCCTTGCTCTGTGTATTTATCAACAACAGGATTATTTTTTTTACGAAGTGTGTATGCAAATGATGGTTCGTAAATAGATCTTGGTACATCTGATTGTCGTGGTGGTACATAAGCAACGATAACATTATCACTCCAAACATCTGATAACACACCTGCATCACTTGCATAAACTGCATCACCTATAACAAGTGTTTCAAAATCAAGTAATGATTTGAGAAGTTCCGGAGTGATGATTCCTTTTTGTGTGTACTTGATTCGTTCGATTATTGCTGGATGCTGACGAAGTGCAGCATACGATGAAGCACCCAGTACGCAAGTATTTGGTCGCTTTGCAATTTTCATTCTAACTGATTCAGATGCATTTTTGAAAATTGAAAAAGGATCTGAAGAAAAGTTTGTAAATTTTTCTCCTGCTGCTAAAGTGATTTTGCTTCCTGTTGGATAGTTTGCATCATTCTGGGCTAAATCAGCAGCAAGTTTTTCCATACGAAGCATTATTCCCTCTGTTACAACAAAAGTACCGTGAGCAAGAGTAGGGAAGATATCATCCTGAGCCTCGCGGTAATCAATTGGATATTCAAGATCGTGTTCAGTAAGAACAAAATCAATCTCAGTTCTATCTTCAGGATTAATTCTGTTGGATCTTGCTCTGATAGCTCTTTCAGTGTTGTAAATCTTGAAAGATTCCTTTGTGAACTCAGGTATCTTTCCGCCTTCTTTGTTTACTTCTACGATAGGGAAGAGAGTGGAAGCGATATACTGGTTATTCGAATAACCTCTTGCAAGGTTAGTCAGGACTGGATCGACGACACGTTTTTTATTAAGTGTGCCCATTAATGTTTTACTCCTTGTAAAGTGAATTGCATAAAAATTATTTACTCGGTTTATGATCGATTATAACTGGAGGAACTTTGATCTCGTTTTTTGAATTCCTCCTGGTTGAAGAAACTGAATTCTTTTTCTTATTTGGTTTCTTTCCTCCCCGAAAAAAAGACGAAGTATCTTTTGTCTTAAATCCCTTCATTACTCTTTCCCTGCTACTTCCTTAACTGCAGCGAGATAAGAAATGTTTTTCTCCTTAGAGATTGATAAAGCTTGCTTATGAACCTTCAACTGATCAGAATCAATTTCAAATCCATCAAAGTCATCATCAGTCTTTAAATCTGTTTTCTTCTCCTTAGTTGCGAAATCAGAATTAAGATTTAGCTGCGGAAATGTTTCAACTAACTCAGTGAACATAGAATTAACCTGTTTTGTAAAATCAGTTGTAGAAAATTCAGAAGAAGCAAAGTTTTGTTTCTGCAGGAAACCAACAATCTTAAGAATTTTATTCTTCATTGCAGGAGTAATCGAGCCATAGGCAAGCTTTTCATTCAGCATTAGCTCAAATTCATTCGTCTGCATTGAGAAACGGAGTTCATCAATGCGCTGATGGATTTTGTCGAGGTCTTCCTTGTTGAGGCCTTTATCTGCGAATTGCAAAAGAGAAGTTTTGAGAGAAGCTATTTCGTTTGAGAATTGTACCAGTTGAGCAGATAGCTGAGAATGATTGTCCAATTGTTCGACTGTTTCATTGTTGGGTTCAAGATCAGGTTCAAGCTCAAGTACAGGATCAAATTCAAAGCTGGCGAATTCAAGTTCATCAACATTTTCTGAAAACTCAACATCTTTCAATCCTTTTACTGCAGGTGCTGCAGCTCCAAGAAAACCTACGTGATTTAATTGCAGGTCAGGTGTGATAGAGATTGAGCGTTTCTTGAAAGCTCCTGTTTTAACTAACTCCGAAAACTCACTACTGACCTGCCTAGGGAATGCGATTAACCTATCACCGACTCTTTTGATTTTTTCAATCCATCCATAAGCAGGTGCATTAGTTTCCGGATGCCCGATAACGATTGGAGCTTCGTTCTGCTGAGGATCATACGAGCTTGCAATCGTATCGAGATCCGTTTCTGAAAAGTCTTTTGTTTGTCCGTTTAGTGAAGTGTGAGTGCCTGTTCTGAATATCTCAAATGGTTTCATTTATACCTCGAAAGAAAGTTTGTGAATAACTGGGCGAAATATTAAAAACATTTTTACTAATTTGCAACAAAAACAAATAAATAAACATAAAAAATCGTAATAATGCAAAAGAAATTGACGAATCAGGAAAGACTTTTTGCACTAGAGTATCTAGCTGACGAAAATATGAATGCTGAAAAAGCAGCCTTGAAAGCAGGATATTCAGCAAGTGTAGCCAGAAAGAAAGCATATTCCTGGGTAGGCAAAAGTGGGCAGAATTCTAAACCGCATGTAGCTGAGTTCATTGAAAGCAAAATGAAAAAGCTAGAAAAAAATTATGACAAAGAGATCGTAGCATTAACCCAATGGTTGAAACAAATACTGGATATTGACTTTCTGGATATACTCGAAGAAATGAAATGGAAGATGACTATTGAAGGCTTAAAGAACTTATCTCCACAAAAAAGGAGACTGATCACAAATGTGATTCAAACTAAAGAGGGGCTTAGACTTGTTTTATTCAGTAAAGAGAAAGCATATGAAATGCTGGCCAAACGATACGGTATGTGGAAAGAAGACAATGAAGAAAATCGGATTAATGTTTCAATAAATACTAACGGATTAGAGAAATACATTTAGGTTTTAAAATGAAGTTATCCACATATCCACAGCCTTATTATTATTTCTTTCTTTGTTTCTTTCTTTCTTTGTTGTTGGCGTCGTACGAATTTTCAGAAAATTCGTACGAACTTTTTAATAATTCGTGCGAATTGTTATATTGACATAGTAAATAAGACAAAATAACGTATAAAATACATAAAAAAACATAAGATCAAATAAATAAAATCACAAGTTATTAACATAGTTATCCACATACGAATTTAGAATGTACAATGTAGAATTTACAATTAAGGACAAAGAGAATTGAACGAAAAAGTTTGTGAGTATTGCGGGGAGAATCCGGGTTCTAAACCTGGTAATAAATTTCTGTGGAATGGATTTCTTGATAAGGATACAAATCAACTGGTTTGTAATGATTGCAGGAAAACTCATTACCAAGCTAAATCAAAAACGGAATACAAAGGACTTTATACTGAGTTTCCGGTTATAATAATTGAGTAAAAATTGAATGAAGCACCTTTTGAGATTGATATTGGTTTCCACGAAACACAGAAGAAAATATTTCTTGGTAAGGATGCAAGATTTAAAATTGTTGCAAAGGGAAGAAGGTTCGGATTTACAAGAGGACTTGCAATGTTTGTGATCCTTAAAATGATAGCATATCCCGGTATTAGTGTTCTTTGGGTTGATACTATCTATTCAAATATCGAAAGATATTTTGATAGATACTTTAGACCTGAATTAAAAAAACTTTTCCGAAAGATGTGGAATTACAACAGGAACAAAAGTGAGTTAAAAATTCAGGTCGATAACAAAGGAACAACAAGTGTTTTAGATCTTCGATCTGCTGATAGACCGGAAAACTTAGAAGGGTTTGGGTATCACCTAATCATAATAAATGAGGCCGGTATTGTATTAAAGAACAGAAATCTCTGGCAGGAATCAATTCTGCCTATGACTCTGGATTATAAGGCTGAGGTGATAATTGGCGGTACACCGAAGGGAAAGAAAACAAAGAACAATGAGAAACATTTGTTCTTTGAACTGTTTGAGAAGGGCTTAAGTGATACAACAGGAAGATATAAATCATATAACTTTTCTTCTTATGATAATCCGCTTATTGATCCGATAGAGATTGATGAGATGGTGAAAGAGACTCCAAGCCATTTACGAGACCAAGAAGTATTCGGGATGTTTGTTGATGTATCCCAGGGCAGAATCATTAAAAGAGAATGGTTTAAGTTTTTTGAACTGCACGAACTGGCAAGAAAGAAGAGGATAAGTAAAATTCAGATTTGGGATACTGCAGGAAAAACAAAACAGGAAAATGATTTTTCTGTTTGTGAAACCTGGATTGAATCGAGCGATGGTTATCATCTGACAAATTTATTCAGAGAGAGATTAGAGTTTCCGGAGTTAAAGAAAAAAGCAATTGAATTGTTTGAGCAAGAAAATCCTGATCAGGTTTGGATAGAAGACAAAAGCAGCGGAACGGCATTGATACAGGAGCTAAGGAGAAATACTCGTATTCCATTAAAAGAAATAACTGCTGAGAAAGATAAACTTGAATATGTAAATGCCTGTTCTCCGCTGATTGAATCGGGTAGAGTGTTCTTGCCATTCAGTGCCATGTGGCTTGATGATTTTCTTGCTGAGTGTGAAGATTTCCCCGGTGGTGAGTTTGATGATCAAGTTGATGTGATGAGTAAGTATTTGAATGAAAAGAAATCAAAGACAAGTGATGCCGCTGATTTCAAAATAAATATTGTAAAGAGGCAAGAAGCGAGAAGTAAGAAGTACGCTGCTTATAGGAAGTAATTCTAAATTTTCAATTTTCAATGTTCAATAAAATTCAAAAGAAAAAATTCAATCCTTCGACTCCGCTCAGGATGACAAGAAAGGAAAGTAGATGGAAAAGAAAACTAAAATAAAACTTACAAGTGAGTGGGCGACGCGTGATAAACTAGAATTCCTAAATAGGTTGATGACTGTGTTACCAGATCCTGATGAGATTCTTGCGGAGAATGGTTATGATTTTAAGATTTATCGTGACCTGCTCACGGATCCTCATCTTACCGCAACAATTCAACAACGAAAGCTGCAGATATTACAGATGGATTGGGAAGTCGTTGAGGCCGCTAAGAGAATAGCGCTTGGCGCAAAGCGTGCAGGACAAAATGATATTAAACAGAAGGCTGAGAAGATTTTGAATGATCTTCCATTACAAAGGATTATGAGTGAGATTCTTGATTGTATTTTGTTTGGAATGACTGTACAGGAGATTACATATGCGTTTAATGAATTTGGTGAGCTTGATCCTGTGAGAATTGAAGCGAAACCTCAAGAGTGGTTTATTTTTAATTACAATAATGAATTAAGATTACGAAAGAAATCCTCAGCAGGTATTTACTTATTTGAAGAAGGTGAGGAACTGCCGGATTTCAAATTTGTAGTTAATCGTTATCACGCGACTTATGATAATCCTTACGGTGATAAAATACTATCCCGCTGTTACTGGCCTATTACTTTTAAGAGAGCTGCAACTGAATTCTGGCAATTAATGGTCGAAAGATACGGAATGCCTTTTCTGTTGGGTTATCATCCGGCAGGGTGGAACCAGGCACAGATTGATACTTTTCTTGACCAGTTAAAAGAGATGATAAATGAAAATGTTTATGCTTTTCCCGATACATTGAAAGATATGATTGAGCTGAAAGAATCACCACAGTATGATATAGGACAGCTTTATGATTTTTTAATCCGTCATCATAATACTGAAGTATCTAAAGCTGTGTTAACTGTAACGCTGACAACTGATATGCAGGGAGTCGGTAGTTACAAAGCTGCGGAAATCCATAAAGAGATGTTGTCTTACATCGGTTTATCTGATAAGAAGATTGTCGAGGATGGAATAAACAGGATTCTGCAATACTGGACCTTTCTTAATTGGGGACACATAGATTCGCCTAAGATAAGATTAAAGAAAAAAGAAAAGATTGTTGATGAGAGTGAAAGAAGAGATGAGGTGCTAAGTAAAATCGGTGTACGATTTACCAAAGAATATTTTAAGAAGAGATACAGGTTGGAGGATGGGGATTTTGATCTTATGACGCGAGACGAGAAACGTGAGACGAAAGAAGTAAGTGAAAATTCAAAAGTCAAAATTCAAAAAGGGAGGAGGAGAAGTGAAGGCTGAGAGTTTTCAAATACTGGTTGGAATTGCACAGATAATTATTGCACCAATTGGAATGCTGTTGATTGGTTTAGTGATGAGACTTTATAGAAAAATTAAATTGATTGATTACAAACAGGAGGCACTTGTTCATGCTTTTCAGCACGAAACAGGAAATGGATTTAGTGAGCAGTATTATAAAAAGTTGGAAGAGTTGATTAAACAGGATGTGTTTGTGAATACGGGAAAGAAATAAATGCGCAGAGCGCATAGGGCGAAGAGCATAGAGTAAGGCAAAAGAATTTTAAGTGATCGCTGGAAGCGAAACTTAATTATAGGAGTAGTTATGAAAAACTACGATGTGATCACTACTGTGATTGGAATTGTTGTTGCTGTTGGTTCTTCGGTTGTTCAATATGTGGATTCTTTGAATGGGAATCCCTGGAACTGGGGAACATTTTTTCTTGGGATTGGAGTAGCTGTGATCGGTTACTTCTCCAATAAAAAGAAAGCTGTATGAAACAGCTTTTAATTTTTATCTGCAGCATCCTGATTGTTTCGGGATGCTGTGGATCTGAAGTCGTGCTGAGGAAGTTCGAGATTAAATCTCCGGGTTTGATTGATACACTTGAGGCTGAGGAGTTCAAGTTCAAGGATAATAATTCGGATAGTTTGATTGAGGTTATAGGATATAAAGGAATAGAGTACAGGAATGGGAGCAAGAGGGATACTGCTGTTATAGCTGAGTTTATTCCTGCCCTTAAGAAGTTTTTTCTTAAGATTCCAGACAGGATTGATACTCTTATTATTCGTGATACAATTAGAATTAAACCAACCGATATAATACTGCGAGGAGAGGATAATTTAGAAAAAATAATCTGGATTATATCATTTGTACTAACCACAATAATTATAATAATTTATAAGAGATACTTAAATGTTAGAAAGTCTGAAAAATAAGCTGGAATACTATAAAATAACTAATTTTACTATTGATGAGATTACTATGGGACGGATTATTCCTGAGCGGTTATTATGGAATATTCTGCCTACAATACGCGTGCTCCAGGAACTCAGGACTAAGTTTGATAAGCCTATTATAATGAACTCAACTTACAGATCGATGTCTTATAATAAGTTAGTCGGTGGGAGCAAGAACTCTTTGCACCTTGAATTTAATGCGATTGATTTTACTGTCCAGGATAAAGAGTATTTAAGAAATTTGTTTCTGCAGCTTGATATCTGGGATAAGGAATATCATTTTAAGTTTTTGCCAAAGGCCGGGAGTATGGGGATTGGGTTTTATGAGAATAGGTTTATTCATCTGGATACGAGAGCGACACTGAAAAGAATTGCACCGGCGAGGTGGTGATATTGAGTTTATTTTAATTTGCAGGTGAAGCTAAGATTAAGTTCTTTAATAAAATCAAAGTCGTTAATCCATCTAACACCCATATTTTCGCAGACATTTGGAATTTTTATTCGCTTGGTATTTAGAGCTGTTTCTTTATTTTCTTTAGTGACAACAGTCGCTTTTTCACTGATAGCGTGAGCGATCACCCAGGGGTCGGCAAGTGATCTTAATTTAATATTATCAACCAAGTATTTGTGTAAAGGATCTTTTGCATAAATATCCTGTAAACATTTTGTAACTGTTTCGCTGATACTATGAACAGGAATTTTAGATTTTTTTAACCATGCTAATAATTCATCATCTGTATGGCTAATTTCTTCAAATACAGATTCTGGTATAAATATTATTTCTTTACTTCCGAGTAGGTTTAAAATATCCCAATATTCAGGACAAAACTTAGGTGAGTAATATTTTTGCCAGGCTTCAATGAGTACATTTGTATCTAAACAGTATTTATGTTTCCCCAAACTCATTTGACTATTTGGGCCTCAAGTTTTTGAAATTTATTAACCTGTACATTTAATAGATTACTGGCTGTAGTAGGTTCAATATTTCCACCGCGAAAAGCATCTAGAACAGTTTGAGTGAACAACCTACTATTTCTGTTGAGTTGAAGCAGAAAGTAATTGGGACCACCAGGTTTTTCTTTCTTCTTTTGTTTCGCTTTTTTCTCTTCTTCTCTTTTAACATAAGCTTCAAATTCTATTGCTGCTTCATCTTTAAGAGTGTAGTAAACTTTTTGTGGTATTAAATCAAGATTAAATGCTCTAACTAAAAATGCGAATGAACTGACACCCAAAGTTTTAGCTGCTTTGAATACTTCTTTTACATCTTTAAAGGTATTTTGATTGAATGCTGTAAAGATATATTGAGGCATTAATGCATTGGCTGCAACTTCATTACAAAAAAGTTCTATCGGATGAAATTTGGTCTTACTCTTTATGCCCGGTTCAATTTCATTAGATATACCGGTTTCAGCAATCCAGATATGAGCTAGTTCGTGAACAAGAGTGAATAATTGAGGCGCATTCCAATCATCAGAATTTATAAAAACAAATGGAGCAAATTTATCTGCAATTGCAAAACCCTGTAATTCATCAGAATCTAATTTGAGACGTGAATGAATAAAACTGGTGCGAGAAATAAATATGCCTTTTGATTCTGCTGCGTTGATCCATTCTTTTATAGGATTATCCGAATTATAGCTTTCAGGATGAATTTTTAATTCTTTTAAAATATCATTTGCAACTTTAACAGGATCATCTGTTATTGAGAATCTACCAACAAATGGTAATGGTTTTTCATTATTCTCTGAATAAACATCACTCATCCAAGATTGTTTCAGTTGTATTTCTCTAATAATGAAAATAGAAGAAGTAGTAAGCTCTTTGGCACCTTTGGTTCTAAAATCCTGTAATGGCTGGAAGTCTCTTGGAATTTCGGGTAGAAAAAATAAAGCGAATGGTCGCTTGTATGCCTTTGCTAAAGTTTGAGCTTGTTTGATTGTAGGCTGATCTGTGCCTTCTTCCCATTCTTTTAGTCTTGTAACGGATACAGAAACTTTAGCTGCAGCTATTTCAATCGGCATTCGTGCAGACTCACGGGCCCATTGGAGAACCTTTGGTGTTATGTAAGCTTTTTGCGACATCTAATATTTGAACAAATAAACATTAAAAATTTATGAGATAATTTATAAAAAGATTTTCCAGGCTTCAAGAAAATAAAGAATGATTTTATAGAATTTGGTTACTATTTGCCTTCTACTATTTTTATTTCTGCTTGTGTATTGAAATGTTTTTTTAATTATAGTATAAATTGATGCAATGTTTAGACTTATCTCTTGCCACGGTGCAACCGTGGCAGTCTAGAAATTTTATCTTAGATATTTACTTTTGTAAGTTTTGAAATAATAATCCACGCTTTATTATAACAAATTAATTAAGTATTGTTTTATTTGATCATAAAATTGAATCCTGACAGATTCAGGTATGAGCAGTATGATGGATAAGATTATAATAAAAATAGTTAACCAAAACATCCGCGATTGGATTCTATGATTGTAATTCAGAGATTGAAATGAAATTGAATCTCTAAAACTTGATTTAAAAAATGAGAGATAACTTTTATTTTCATCCATTAAGTAAGTAAATCTGTCAACCAATTCCGTTTTGAGTTTTAATGGCCCTTTTCTTAATTGAAGAACATAGTTGTCAATATCAGTAAACATATTATTTAATAAATCTTCCTTTGTAATTTCTTTACTTATCCTTTCAAGTTTAAAGTCGACACTTGTAATATAATTTAAAAACGTTATGCCTCTAGGTAGACCGATGAAACTGCCCTTTTTTAATATGAAAGGAATTATAAATTTTCTAAATTCTAAAATTTTAGATTGTATTAAATAGAGATAAGAATTAATTGTAAGAATATTACTTAATTCATTTGCAAAGTGTGACAGCAAACTAGTTGGACTGAAAGTTTTTGAATGTGCGAGTTTTTTATGATCTGTCTCGCTTGCTAATACAAGATAACTAACTGAGTTTTTAGATGTTCTATCAGCCCCGAACAATAACCAATCCTCTTTTATATTGCTGAATGAATATTGAAAATCAAAACCAAGACTCTCAAAAAAATGCTCATAATTTTGACTTTTATATTTATTCAATATAAAATTAATTGAATGAGGAGTTAAATAAGTCTTAATTAAAGGGAACGATAAATCAGAATAATGACCAAAATTTAAATGATTTTTTCTAAAATAAATCATTTCCTTTTCTATCAATTTTATAAATGAATTAAGCTCATCCTGTCTACGATAAAAGCCAGGTCTACTTTGATAACCTGTAAAACCATGCAATAAACTGAATTGCGTAAATTTAAAATAGGGAAGTGGTTCAGAATTAAATAAATCTTGGATTTTATTTTGGAATGTATCAGTTACATCAATCTCAAGAGAAATAGTAACAATAGATGGTGATAGAAAATTTAAATAAATATGAGCACCATTTATGTATTTTATGTTTGGTAATTGAGATAATTTAAAATAACCGAGATTTTGATTCCCTCTATAGGCGTAAGCTTCACTATTTTTAAATGACCATTCATTCAGTCTCTCTTCAATATCACGAAATCCTTTTTTATTCAATAGTTTATTAGCTACAATTAATGACTCTTTCATTTTAGCAAAATCTTCATAGAACACTACATCAAAAAAAATAATACGGGAAAGTTTTAATGTTAGTTCAGTCGGCTTTTTGCAATTAAACCAATCGTTTTCTTTTAATATATATTTACTGTCAAGTCTCAATCGATTGACAATTTCTAAATCAAAAGACATTTTAGAAGAAAGTTTTAATAAATAAATTGAAAATGTTGACCAATATTTATCAATAATTTTACTATAATTATTTTCTGACATTATATTTCAACCCTCAACTATTTTTATTCTTTCTGAGTTATGCCGTAGTGCTGTTCATTTTGTGTATATCATTTATTTATCAAGATTTAAATAACCGTTTTTTATACCATACTGCCAAGTAAACCAAATTGCGGAAACAATATTATTTACAAGCGTTAGATAAGTCTCTCTATTTATGGTATATATTTTTGATTGTTCGTGAGCTGATAAATTACGCGATACACCACAAACTAAAAACATTTTAATAATTCGATTCCAAGCATTGTTTTTATGAAACGTTGCCTTTGAAATATCATTTAAAATTTTTTCGTTAATATTGCTTGAGGGAACAACATTTGTTAATGACCAGTTTGATGATAGAGCATGCCTCCAACCTTCAAGACTAAAGAACTTATCCAAAGTTTTTTTCATCTCGCGCCGACCACTTAAATAAATCTCCAATTCCTTTTTCTTACTTTTTCTACCAATAACTTTAATTATATTTTCCAAAAGAAGGGATAAATAAAAAATATGTAAATAAATAGTTTGATTTCTTAATTGAGTTAAATTTATTTGGCCAAGAGAATGATAAAAAAGCTGAAGATTTTTTGAGTCTATAAAACTTAGAAATTCTTGTATTTCTTTTCTTGAAACATTCTCATATTTATTAAAATTCAAATCGCTCGATAAGAATGAGTCCAAGGTATATAGAACATTTTCTCGCTCCTTGGAAAATATTTGGGGAAAAATTACATCCAAAGTATTACCCAAATTGCGAGTTACTCTTCCTAATTCATTGTTTATAAAATCATATTCAAGATCAAATCCATATTGCATCACTAGAATTAAATGATAAATATCATCTGTTATAAATTGTACTAACTTATCTTTCCTATGATCTTTGTATTCCCCATACCTTTCAACTAGAAATTTAAGAAAGTCGAATGACTGAGGGAGTGTAAAATCAAATTTCTTTATGATTAATTTTGCTAGGCATTTCAGATTTTTTAAATACCGTTTATTAGATTCTTCATCCAGGTATCCAAACCTATCTCTCTTATAATCTTTTAGTCTAGAAATTAGAAAATCATATTTCTTTTTTGTTTGAACATAAAAAGATAAAGTTTCAAAATTTTTTCTTTGACCCCAAAAATCCCCTTTAATATTATCGTAATTAAATGGCAATGACCTCGAATGGATTTTTTTTGATGGAATTCTTCGCTGCCATAATTCAGAATGAGTTTTTTCATCAAATACATTGATTATATAATTTAAAGTACACGCTTTTGTTACCTCATAAAAGTGATAGGCTTGCCAGTATGAATAGTAGTGTTCAGCAATGCTTTCATAGTTTTCAGTTTCAAAGCGATTGCCAACATATTTTTTATAGTTTTTCCATTTATGAAATTTTTGTTCTATCGGAATTTGAACAAATTTATTTTGTTTTGATTTTTGTTTATCCAAGACATGGAAAAGAAATTTATCTAACCAAAACCCATAAATTTTAGATTTTAAACTATGAATAGAGCCGTATCTCTTGGGTAATGAAAAAGTGAATTTGTGAAAATGATGATTTTCGGGATTGTAATTGACATCATTTATCAACTTAAGATAATTAACTGGATATAAAACTCTACAAACCGGCAACAAAACTTTTTCTCGCTCAAGTAATTCTAGCCATCGTTCGTCCAGATCTGAGTGAAAATTATTTATTTCTAAGTCTTTGCACAGCCTTAGAAAATCTTTGTGGGTTAAGTATCTTGTGCCAAATCCTGATATGCTCATTTAGACTCTACAATTTTTATTTCTTCTGGTGTTAGACCGTAGAGTTGGTAAACGAGTTGGTCTATTTGATTGTCTGTTGCTTGTATTTGTCTTTCGATTGCTGTGCGTTCTGTGGGGGTTTTGGAAACAGTGACAGAAATATTTAAGCGAATGATTTGATCAACAAGAATTTTTATTTCATTATGTAATTCTTTGTCTTTGATGGAATCAAAATCCAAAATACGTATAGGAAGTTTAAATAATTGAACTGGCTTTACTTCAGGAAATATTCTTGATTGTTCACCTACCAAATCATAATATAAATATTTAAAAAGTTTTGAGTTAAGCAAAGCAAGTAAATACTCATAACTCATTTTTTCAGACTCATTAAGCTGCACAATAATTACACTCTTTAAACAATACCAACCACCTGTATCAATTATTGACATAATATGATCTGCAGTTTGTCTGATCAATATTTTTGGTTTTTCGAATAATTTTTGCCGACGAGGCCAGTTTAATGCGTACCAGGAGATACTACCATTCGCTGCTTCTCTACGCTTCTTCAACTTTTCTCGATGTGGTAATAATGCTGAATGAATATTTGGATAATCTGTTATATTATTTTCAGATGTTATATAAATTATTCTTTTACCAGATTCGGGTTTAATCCAATATCTACCAACTTCACCACCAATAACAAGTTTTTTTAATAGTTCTTGTTCTAATTGCAATTCTTTTATTTGTTCGGCTTTATAAACATAAGCCTGATCTAATCCTGAACTTATTCCTGTTGCCACATCTTCTGCAATTGATTTGAGAGTTGGCCAACGGTTACACTTTTTTATTATTTCAATATTATTTCGAGGTTGAAGAATAAAATCATCTGAATCTAAACCAATATTAGATGAGATTTTTGAATTAATTTCGTTGTTTATTAATTGAGATAGTAAAGCTCGATCACTAGTTCTTAAGTCAAGATATGATGTTGAGGAAATATCTTTACCAAAAATCAGAACACAAGAAGGTGCTGAAACTTTTTTGAATACACCATCGCCAAGGTTGCATATTTTTGAGAACTTAAGATTTTCTACAATCATTTTTCTTGTTTTCCAAAATTCAAACTGGTTGAGAAAACTACTCGGAATAATTATACCAATGATTCCTTGATCATTTCTTACTCTAATTGAATTAGCTATAAAGTAATTAAATGACTCTGGTGTTCGCACATGGAACTCGTTAAACCTATTTTTCAAATAATCTTTTTCTAAATTGTTAAACAACGCACCCCAAGGTGGATTACCAATGACAACATCGAAGCCACCAGCATTTTCTACCTCACCCTCGTTCCCTCTCCTTTTAAAGGAGAGGGAAGTGTTGAACACTTGTGGGAATTCTTTATTCCAATTAAAAACATTTATGCGAAGTTTTTCTTCTTCATCAATAAAGTTCATTTCCATCTGGTCGTAGAAATCGGGTCCTATTAATGAGTTGCCGCATTTAATATTGTTGGATAGATCGGGCAGGGCACGTTCACGGAAAAATTTAAGTTCGTTGTTTAGTGTTTGTGTGCTTTCACCTTCCAGCACTTTAAGCATTAAAGAAAGTTTTGTTACTTCAACAGCCTGCGGGTCAATATCAACTCCGTATATATTGTTAAGCAGTATGCGTTTCTTCTCACTTGTTGTAAGAAGGTAATTCCCTTTTTCGTTTATGTAAACGGGCGGCTGTTTTTGTTTAAGTAGTTTGTCGTTTGTTCCAAGTTCAATTGTGTAATAGTTAAGATGCCAATCCAGTAAATACTGGTAAGCACCGAGAAGGAAAGAACCGCTGCCGCAAGCGGGGTCCAGGATTTTTAGGGTGTTAACTTGTTTGGGGTTTTGGAACCCCCCTTGATCCCCCCTTTGGCTAAGGGGGGAAATAAGACGACCTACTGTGTTGTTAACGATGTAATCTACAATGTAGGTTGGGGTGTAGTAAACTCCGCCGGCTTTTTTAACTTCGGGTTTGTCATCTATAATTGCCTGATGCCCGGCAGTTAAACGGATTACTTTACCCAGAAATTGTTCGTAAACTTGTCCGAGTATATCTGCGGGAATAACAGAAAACTTGAAAGAGCTTTCGGGGTAGTAAAGTTCTTTAATAATTTCTTTTAGTGTTTTATCATCAACAGTAAGATTAAGTGTAATGTTATCGGGCTGCTCGGTTCTATCCTTTTCTTTTTCAAAGTGGAATAGACCGGAGTTATATTTTTCATCCGCACGATGAAAGATTTGTTTGAGTCCTGCATAAACACTGTTGCTTTTTTGCAATGAGAGCAACTGACCATACTCTTCTATACCGCGATCTTCACAAATGCGGAGGAAGATAATTCTATCGATAGTTTTTTGTACAGCGTAGTTGAGTTCCCTTATGCTTAACTGCGGATTACGGAGAGCAATATTTTTAGCAAGTGATTTTCTCCACTCTTCCATTTGATTAAGGAAAACTTCATCAACTTCGGCGGTGCCTTTTTTCTTTTTACTGGATTCAATGTATCTATCGAATGAGCCTTTAAGAATTGCCTCACGGGAAAAAACACTTTCAATTTCATCCCACCTATCAATGTATTCATCATAGGTAAGCAGCATTATACGTGCAACAGAAGCTTTATCATTTTTATTTGGTGTTATGCGGCAATCGTAAACTGCAAACTCTTCAAAGTCGGTTAAAATACTTAACGGAAGTTTGGCTGACCAGGCGTAACCACGAACCTGCAATGCGGGATTAACATCATCTTTAACATTAACGCTAGGTTGTTTTGCTTCTACAAAAAACTTTGGTGTCTGTCCGATACGAAAACAATAATCGGGAAACTCGTTGCCTTTTTTTGTTTTGATTGAATATTCGTGAACAACATCTTTATATGCATCAGCATAGGTTTTATCATTTGCAACATCCCAGCCAAGTTCAGTAAAGAAAGGATCTAAGAATTCCCTGCGGAGTTCGGTTTCATTTTTTTTACCGGATTTGTAGTCATCAATGTTGCGGGAAAAGGATTCGACAAGAGATTTAATTTTATCGGGAGCCCCCATAGGGAACCTTTAAATAGTTAGATTATTATTTTTAGCGTTTTGTGTGAAAAAAATAAAGTACAAAAGTTCAAAATCAGTTAATTATTAAATGTAATTTATGGAAAGAATAATTAGGCTTCAAGAATTTTTGAGAAGTTTTAATTGAGATAATGGGGGGTGCTAAGTAAGTTAAAAAATGGAACGGTGCCTCTACCGTTCCCCTGAATTGAAATAAATTGAAATTAATTTATTTCGGATTGAGCAGATGTAATATCAGCATTATCCGGATTGTTATGAAGTTCTAATCCGGAATTTCGAATATTACCAATTGAATCAGCGAGCAGTTGGAATTTTGAAGTCTTGAATTTTAGTAATGAGTTTATCATTATAGCTATACTTCGTTCAAGCTCATCGGTGGTTGAATCTGCGATCATCTCGCAGCTAACCTCAAGGTCTTGGAGCTTATCGTAAACCTCACCGAACTTGCTTTTGTTTGCTGATACAATGTTTATTACATCTGTGTGGACCATTTAACCTCCTAATTTTTAGATGATGATTTATAAAATTAATTATTGAAAAAAAATATTTTTGTGTTAAAAAAAAGGACTAATGATAATTATCACGATTAAATAATTTGACTTGAAAAAATATTATACACTTTTTTGCGGTATAAAAATATTTACCATTATTTACGGTTGATTTCTAAAAGTTTATAAGTGCCGTTTGATTGTTTTACTATTTCTTTAATTCTCCGATCTCTTGATGCTTTTCTTTGTTTCATAACATTCTCAAATGTTTCTTGCATATCTTCTGTTGTGATATAGTTCTCTACTCTTATTAATAAGCCACAATCTCGCGAACATAGAAATTCAAGGAATATATTGAATTCGTCGAACGTAAGGTCTATATCCACAGCATACATTCCAAGGTTTAGCGGGTTGGAAATATCGAGCAGACAGTTATCGCTGGAAGCAATGATATTTTTTAATGCCCAATATTTTCCTTCACCCGCCCAACCATATTTTGCTCTCAGTAATTTAAACTGAGGTTCGTTGTGAGAATCGCTGAAATGCTGATAGTATGTGAGATTGTGTTTCAAAACCTCACCCCAGCCCTCTCCTTATTAAGTACAGGGAGTAAAATGTTTTAATGGTTTTGAGATAAAGTTTAAGCGCTGTTTTTATTAAGCGGTAGATAACTTTATTATTTTTTTCGGCTACACGGATTTTACAGTGCTTGTTCCATGCTTCGATAATTAAATAATTATCTGACGGAATAACATTAAAAAAAGTTTCCAAGTTAAGATTACCTTAAAAATTATTAGCTATTTTTTGTTATGTAGTCTGTAATTGCTTTTTCTGCGGTTCGACCAAGATCGATATCCAGTGTAGCACAAAAGATTTTAAGCTTTTTGTGTGTTGGTGTGCTAATATGAATGATCTTGTCTCTTACGATTCTATTTGTTTTGGAGGATGCTGTGGATGCTTTTGTTTTCATAATAGTCCTGACTGTTATTGAATGTGTTATTGTTTATGAAATCCTGAATTGCTTTACGTGAAATTTTTTTATGTGAGTGACCCGGAGGCAATACATAGTCCAGATGACCGAATTCTATTAAGTGAGAAATATAACTTGGGGAGAATCCAAGTAGCTGAGAAGCTTTCTTAATTGACAGGAGTTCCCGGTTATGTGCTAATGTATTGTTTGAGTTTATTTGTTCTGACATACTAATGAAATAATTTACAATTGTTAAAAATAAACATAAAAAAGATAAAAAATAAACAAATAAACGTCAAGAGATAAAATGATATAAAAGGCAGGTACACTTGTCTTAATAGAAAGAATTTAGTCTTTTATTGTTTTATTTTATTAAAATAACTTGAACAAAAGAAGAAAAGAACATAAATTAAAGGCAAGAAAAATTAAATTTAACCAAAGGAAGAATTATGAGAGTCAAAATAGCCTCAGAAGATCTTAAAGAACTTATTCTTATGAATTTCGGATCATTGGATAATTTTGCAAAGAAGGCAGGATTAAACAACAGTCAGGTTTCGGTTGGATTGAAACAGCAGACAGCAAGGTTTATGGCACTGGTAAAAAAACTTGGGATAAGGGTTGATTCAATTGATGATGGTAAGAAAAAAGATTCATTTGAAGATATTAAAAACCAGCTTAAGAACACACAGGACAGATTGGCAAGTCTTGAAACAATTCTTAAGGAAAAAGAACAGATAATTGAGCATCAGAATAATATGCTTAAGATGATGTCTCAGTTTGTTGAGGAAGTGAAAAAGAAAAACAAATAGTATAATATTATTTAGTTATAATGGAGGAATTATGGCTACAGTTAGAGAAAAAAATGGTAAGCTATTTATTGATTACCGAGTAAATGGAAAAAGAAGGAATGAATTTTTAAGATTAGATGATACACGCGATAATAGAAAAATTGCTGAATTAAGAAGAAAAGAAATCGAGTATGAAATTGCTTCCGGCATCCATAAAGAGAGATTCAGGAAAGTTGATCAGCAAAATAAATTACTTAAAGATGGATATGATGAATTTATATATGATAATCTTACAAGAAAAAAATCTACGATCATTTCATACAATCATGCTTTTAACAAGTTAATTGATTTTACAGGTAATGTTAAACTTAAAAATATCTCAAAGGATACATTCAAGGCTCTCGAGAAAAAACTAAAAACCGAATTGTTGCCTGGGCAAGAAAAAACTTTATCTGATAATACAATATCTACTTATTACCATAGGCTAAGAATAATTTTTAAATTCTTTAAGGAAAAAGAATATATAAAGGAAAATCCTGTTCCAAGAAAAGAGGTTAAACCTAAAGAGATAAGAATATTGACGGATAAAGAAATTGAAATTATTCTAAATAAATTGAAAGAGACTGACAAGGACCATCTCAAGGAAATTAAATTGCAACATTACCGCACCATCGTAATGCTGCTTTTAACTGGTCTGCGAATATCTGAGTTAGTGAATCTAAAATTCGATGATATTGATTTCAGAGAGAACTTAATAAAAGTAAAAAATGAAAAGAAGGGAAGAATCGATTATTTACCTTTATATGATGAGTTAAAGCAATTCATTTTATCTAACTGGAAAATTAGAACTGGTGCACTTTTCAATTATAAGTCTAAAGATTCAATGAAATTTTTTAGAAGGTTTTTAGAGAAAGAAAAAATAGTCGGTTACTCATTTCATACTTTAAGAAAAACTTTTATTTCAAAGTTAATTAATTCCGGTCTTTCTGTGTATGATGTTATGACATTGGCTAGGCATAAAGACTTGAGAACAACCCTGAGACATTATGCTGCTGCGGATTTACAAAGGATGGGTAAAGAGATATCTTTTAAATCAAATTTGGGTACTCTGGTGGGTACCAAGACTGAAAATCAGCTAAAAATCGTTGATTTTGGCTCAAAATAACAACAGACATTAGGTCTCATAATCAGAGGGTCGGTGGTTCAAGTCCATCTGGGCCCACAATTGTAAAGCTCGAGAACATTTCGTTTTCGGGCTTTTTGCATTTTTGCACATAAAATATTTCAATTCTTGCAAATAATATATGTGTATTCACACCATAACTATTAAAAAAAAATATTTATCAATTCGCAACTTCATTTTTTTGATCCATTAAAATTTAACATTTATTTAACACTAACTTAATATTCAATCAAATTAGTTCATTAGTAAATCATATATTTTACTGATTATTAAATGATCAAATTTTGTATCAAATGAAAAAAATTCTTTTAATTGATGATGAGCCAGATATAGTCGAGTTTTTAAAATATAATCTTGAACAACATGATTTTGTTGTTGTTGTAGGTTATAATGGGGAAGAAGCACTTAAAAAGCTTAATGAAAAACCTGATCTTATTATTCTTGATATTATGATGCCAAAACTTAATGGTTTTGATACATGCAAACGTATTAGGGAAAAAAAAGAGTTTAATAATGTACCTATTATTTTTCTAACTGCTAAAGATGGCGAATCAAATGAACTCAAAGGTTTAGAACTTGGGGCAAATGATTATATCCAAAAACCAATTTCGCCAACCAAACTTATTGCACGTGTAAAATCAAATCTAAGAAGAGTTGAAGGTTTTTCAATAGGAAAAACTGAGCCAACGATTATTCATTATGGACCAATCGAAATCAATAAAGAAAAGTATGAAGTTAAAATTGATGATGAATTAAAAATATTTCCTAAAAAAGAATTTGAAGTGCTTTACTTTCTATTGAATAATCCTGGAAGAGTATTTGGTAGAGATGTTTTATTAAAAGAAGTTTGGGGTCATGATGTGTATATAATTGATAGAACAGTTGATGTACATATTCGAAAAATCCGGGAAAAACTTGGAAAGTATTTAGATTTTATTGAAACTGTTAAAGGAGTTGGATACAGATTAAGAAGTCTGGAATAGTATTTTATTTTAATTTTTGATTATCAAACTATTCTTTCCATCAACTGCAAAATCCTTCGAATCCTTTTTATTATCAATTGCTATCTTTTTTGTCTCTACTGTAATCTCATTTTTATTTATAGTTAGTAAATTGAATTTGAGTTTACCAGGATCAGCTCTTTTTATTGATCCGCCGGCATTTAAAAATTTTAGACCGTTCTTTTCATATCCCTGCGTAATGTGTAAATGGCCATGTAGTATAAAATCAATTTTGTATTCCTGTAATAGAATGTAAAGTCTTTTCTTCTTTCTTAACTTCATTGTTTGCTTTTCGATATTCTGCCACAAACCAGCAGAAGAAAAACCTGAATCGTTTTTTAATTTGTTAAAATGATGATGAATTAAAATAATCTTATACTTAACAAAATTTCCAAACTCATCCAATATCTTTCCAACTTCATTTAGCTGTTCGATAGAAACTTCACCATTTGAAGCAAACGGATTTGAAATAGAGGAATACTCAGCATTGGAGTTAATTCCGATAATCAGTGCATCGCCAACAAATTTAGCAAAAGGGTATGAATTGCTTGTTCCTTCATATACACAATCGGAAAATGAATTGGTAAAGATATGATTGAATGATTTTACTTTAGCGTTATAATCTGTTTTTCTGCACTTATCCGGAAATGAAAAAATTTCTTCAGCTTTTTGTATTCCACCAAAGATATCGTGGTTACCAACAACAACAGAAAGTTTATTACTTTTCTCATATCCAAAATATGCAAGAGATTTTTTAAGAATGTTAAGGTTAACATCGCTTGCATTATCTGTTAAATCGCCTGTAATAAACAGATGATCAATCCCAGCATCAGAACAGTATTTAAGAATAAGCCTGATCTCTTTTAGATGAGAATCACGATAATATGTGTTTAAATGTAAATCTGATATGTGTGCTATTTTCATTTTGTAATGTGTTTTATTTCCAAAAAATAATACTCAATCAACAAAACATAGTTAAGCTAGTTTAACAAAATGTTAAGAAATGAATAACAAATTGTTAGCAATACCGTGTTTAACATGTCTTTTTGTAAGCTGAGTAATAGGCCTTAAACTGCGATGCAAAAGAATCAGGTTCCATTGCATATATTTTTCTTCCAAGCTGGTAAGCATCAGAAATTAGGTTCTGTCTGTTTGTATCAATTATATCTAATAACATCGTAAAATCATACGGATTATCAACAAGTGATTGCATATAATGATTTAATTCAAAATAATCATTAACATCACCTAATAAATCAGTTAATAATTTAATTTCTTTTGAGTAGGCTTGAAAAACTGGTTTCCAAATTGGGGATAAACTATTTGTTAAATAGTAAAAGTCTTTCGTACTTTTTCTCCATTCGTGCAAATTATCGTGTGTAGGAGTTTTTAGGCAAAGATTCAATAAATTTTGTCCCTCAACATAAATATTAAGTAATCCAGCTTTCATAACTCCAAAACGACCTTCATCTATATTTAATTTACTAAGATGATCTAGATATTTTTCTAGTTGTGATTGATAATGTAGGAAAATTGTAGAATAGTCAATGCTGTTTTTAATATTTTCAAAATCAGTTTTTATTCTTAAACATAATAACAATAAAGCTTCTTTAGTTTGTTCGGTATCAGTATGTTCTAAGTTTGATTGAACAAGATTAAAGATCGCAAAATAATTTCTTATGGAAGCTGATCTTCGATTAGTATCTCGTAAAAGAAAATTATTTTTCTTATAAAACTGTTCACCAACTTCCTTTTGAAGTAATTTTAAAATTGTCCTTAGATTTTTAACTTTTTTCCTTAAAGAATGAACAAGTGAATCGCTATCCTTAGTTTTAACTTGAATATTTTGTAAAGACTCAGAAATTATATGTTTTGAAATTCGTAGAAATTCTTTTTGCAATGCAGGTGATTTGATTAAGTTCTTTTCCATTACATTCTTGAATAGTAATAAATAATTTGTTTCAACTAAAATTATAAAGTTTCATTATAAATTTTTCATACTCATTGTTAAGAAATAGTTATGAATAGCATTTTAAGTAATATATATCAATATATTAATCCTTGCTATAAAATTATTTCTTAAAAAAAATATCAGATTATAAATTTTTATAGTGTTGTATTGGTCACCTAATAGATTGTATTAGCAAATTGATTTAACTACTTATTTTTTAAGATTTTGAAGTTATAACTTGTAAAATACTAGTTCTCATTGAATTAACATTCCGGTAACATTCTTTTAATCAATCCATAATGCCTCGTTAATATCGCCTTAACACTCACAACTTATGTTTGCCTCACATTTCAATTATTTATTTGAGGGCTTAAACAGTGCAAAAAATTCTACTTCTAGTAATAGTGGTGTTCAGTGTTCTATGTTTTAATACTATTTATGCTCAATCCACTGGAACAATTTCCGGAAAAGTTGTTGATACAACTACTGGCGAAACTATTATTGGTGCCAATATTATTGTTGAAGGCTTAACCTTAGGCGCAGCAAGTGATCTTGATGGTAACTACACAATAAAAAATATTCCCAAAGGCAAATTCAACTTAATAGTAACTTTCATTTCTTATACTAAAACA
>Ga0154020_10001743_pt1 | contig 26683 bp, 17 predicted proteins | sample Klosneuvirus_201_FD_109709 | JGI IMG/M metagenome (GOLD analysis project Ga0154020, IMG submission 109709) | Active sludge microbial communities from wastewater, Klosterneuburg, Austria - Klosneuvirus_20160825_MG | ecosystem: Engineered > WWTP > Aerobic digester > Activated sludge | place...
CCGAGCTGGCGGTCGCCATGGTCGGCCTGCTGATTCGGCCCGAGCTGGAGCTGCTCGCGCGCGCCGGGGACGTGCCCACGCTGGTGCGCGCCGCTGCCCTCGAGCTGCTCGACCGCCGCCCGCCCGTGCGCGAGCCCAGCGGTGACGATGGCGCTGGCAGCGTGCCGCAGTGAGCGCCCCCGCGGCGGCCGCGCCGCCCGCTCCCGCCGCAGCCATCCTGCGCGTGCGCGGCCTGACCCTGCACCTGCCCGACGGTCGCGTGCTGTTCGACCAGCTCGATCTCGAGGTCGCGCCCGGCGAGGTGGTCGCCATCCTGGGTGGCAGCGGCGCCGGCAAGTCGACGCTGGCGCGCGTGCTGTTCGATCGGGCGCTGCTCGAGGCCGACGGCTACACCCTCAGCGCCACCGAGCTGGCCTGTGACGGCCCGCTCGGGCTGGTGCCCCAGCGCGGCGCGCTGTTCGATCACCTCGACGTGGCCGGTAACCTGGAGCTGGCGCTGCGGCGCTCGCCGGTGCCGCCCGCCGGCGCCAGCGAGCTGGCCGCCGCGGTGCGCAGCTGGCTGGCCGAGGTCGACCTGCCCACCGAGCTGGCCGACGGCGCCCCGGTGACCAAGCTGTCGGGCGGCCAGGGCCAGCGCCTGGCGGTCGCGCGCACGCTGGCTGGCGGCCGCTCGGTGCTGTTCCTCGACGAGCCCTCGGTCGGTCTCGATCCCTATCGCGTCGACGGCCTGGCCCGCCTGGTCCGCGAGCAGTGCGACCAGCGCGGCGCCGCCGCCATCGTGGTCACGCACGATCTCGCGCTGGCCGTCGGCGTCGCCGATCGACTGCTGGTGCTCGACGCCGCCAGCGGCCGCCTGGTGCCGCTGCTGGGCGACGAGGCCGGCGCGTGGCCGGGGCCGTTCGCGCGCAAGGGCACCTCGCGCGATCTGCGCTCGCACTGGCAGGCCGCCGCCGAGCGCGCCCTGACCGATCGGCTGGCCGCCCCGGTGGCGCGCAACGTCGGCACCGGCGCGGCCAAGGCGCCAGCCCCGCGTGGTCGCGTGATGCGTCGCCTGGTGCGCGCGCTGCGCCCGTTCCAGGTCGCGGCCACCGCGCTGCTCGGCACCCCGCGCGAGATCGCCCGGTTTCCGCGCGATTTCTTCCATGTCTTCCTGCGCGCCTGGATCCAGTCGTTCGCCCGCCCGGCGGCCTTCTATGGCGTGGTCGCGACGCTGCTCGGCTTCACCGTGCTGTACGTCATCAGCCACACCGCGCCGGTCGGCGTACGCGCCGACATCGCCATCGACATGGTCGGCGGCAGCTATGTCGTGGCGCTGACCCCACCGGTGGCCGGCTTCCTGTTCGTCGCCGCCTCGGGCAGCGCGACCAACGCCTGGCTCGGCGGCATGGGGCTGACGCGCCAGATCGCCGCGCTCGAGGCGCTCGGCGTGTCGCGCCAGCGCTACCTGTGGGCCCCGGTGTACTGCGCGCTGGCGCTGTCGTTCCTGCTGGTGGCGCTGGTGTTCGCGGGCGGCCTGCTGGTCGGCGGCCTGCTGCTGTGCAAGCTCGAGGGTGTGCGCGGCGGCTGGCAGCTGCTGGCGGTCGACCTCTACGAGCCGCGCCCCGAGCGCGCCATCTACAGCGTGCGCGCGCTGTGGCTGACCGTGATCTACGCCTTCGGCATCGCCGCCGACGTGGTCGCCAAGGGCTCCGCCGACAAGGAGCACGCCGACGAGGTCACCCGCGCCATGACCGCCAGCGTGGTCGCGTCGACGCTGTGGGTCGTGGTGCTCGAGCTGATCTCGGCGTTCACGGTGTTCGCCGCCACGCGGAGCGGCTGATGAAGCACGCCTGGCTGGGCATGCTGCTGCTGGCGGCGTGGGGCGCGCTGCTGTGGCCGCTGTTGCGCCGCGCCGCCGGCGTGCGCGGCCTCAGCGTGCGCGTGGCCAGCTACCCCGAGGTCAGCGCCGACGGCAAGGTCGCCATCCGCTTCGAGGGCGCCCCCGGGCGTGCGCGCGCCAGCATCGACGGCGCTGGTGCACCCGGCACCACCACGACGCTGTCGCCCGGGCTGCACACCGTCGGCCTCGATGTCATGCGTCGCCGCCGCAGCGCCGAGCAGATCCACGCCACCGTCCTCGCCGGCCCCTTCGCCGAGGGCGGCTGGGCCCGCTGCGGCGCCCGCGTCGGCCTGTCGCAGCGCCTGCTCGACCAGCGCATCGAGCCGCTGGTCGCCGAGCTGGTCAAGCAGGCCCTGGGCGACGTCGAGGACCTGCCCGGCGTCAGCAAGAGCACCGTCAACCTGCGCTGGACCGCGCGTGGCATGGACGTCGATCTGATGATCCGCTTCATCGACAAGACCGAGCTGACCGTGAGCAGCAAGCTGGCCATGACCGTGGCCGGCGACCGCGTGCTGCTGTCGCGCATCTCCGCCGTCAGCGCGCGCATCAAGGGCCCGATGGTCGACCAGGCGCTCGACGCCTATGTGCCCAGCGCCATCAAGAAGTACGCCCCGTGGTCGCTCACCGTGCTGCACAAGGTCACCGGCAAGGCGGTGCGCTGGTACGCCCAGCGCGTCGCCCAGCGCGAGGCCTCCAGCGCCATCGACCTCGAGCTCCTGCCCGCCGCGCTCGGCATCCTGCGCCTGCCGCCCCCGATCCCGCTACCCGGCGCCGCCGGCGCCCGCCTCGAGCTGCGCTTCTGTCAGGACGGCGGGCTCCGCCTGGAGCCCGGCCGCCGCGCCACCGTCGCCTTCGATCTCCGCGTCGTCATCCCAGCACCCGCACCCGCGCCAGCCGGTGACAGCCTCGGTGCCCGCGGCCCCGTCCTCGCCCGCGGCGCCCCGGTGCGCCCGCCCGCCACGCACCCCGGCCCCGACAGCGAGCTCACCGTCGAGGTCTCGCTCGACGCCCTCAACGCCGCCCTCGAGGGCGCCTGGCGCGCCGGCGTCCTCACCCGCGCCCTGCAGGACCCCGCCCTGGCCACCCGCCTCGACCACGACCTCGACCCGCTCGACTTCCGCGCCCGCGACCTCGGCGCCCCGCTGCCTCCGGTGCTGGCCGCGCTGGCCCCGCGCCAGGGCGGCGCCACCCTGTCCATCGCCGCCGAGCTGGCCACCCGCCTGGCCCCGCGCCGTGGCAGCGCGCGCGGTCGCGATGCCCGCCTGTTCGCCCGCGGCACCCTCGCGGTGACCCTGACCCCCGACGAGCTGCGCGTCAGCGCCCTGCCCGCCGATGTGCGCCTGACCTGTCGCGCCGCCGACCACGCCCGCCCCGGGGGCCTCGTCCTGTCGGCCTGCTACGCCGATCTGATGACGCTGATCACGGTCGCCCTGAAGACCCCCGGCCAGGGCGGCCTCGACGACCTCGCGCTGCCCCTCGAGGCCGTGGTGCCCGGCGCGCCGCCGACCTCGCCGATCGACTGGACCGTGGAGCGCCTCGCGCTGTCGGCCCCCGATCCGGCCTGGCTGCGCCTCGACGCGCGCGCCAGCTTCCGCGCCCGGTGATACCCTGAAGGCGTGCGCGCGCGAGTTCGCGCCCGTGTGCGGCTGCGACAACATGACCTACGGCAACGACTGCAACCGCCGCATGAAGAGCCTGAGCAAGGCCCACGACGGCGAGTGCCTGGTTCGCGATTCACCCTAGCTGGAGGCTCCCATGCGCAACACCTTCGCCTATGCCGTCTCGCTCGCCCTGCTGGTCAGCCTCGCCGCTTGCAGCGACGACACCACCGTCCCGCCACGCACCGACGCCAGCACCAGCACCGACGGCAGCACCAGCACCGATGGCGGCGGCAACCCCGACGCCAAGGTCCCCGACGGGGGCTCCAGCAGCAGCGCCTGCGCCGCCACCTGCACCCCGGATCAGTTCTGCGAGAAGCCGACCTGCAACGCCACCAGCGGCGGCGCCTGCGTGCTCCGCCCGAGCGGCATCTGCAACACCATCGCGATGCCGCAATGCGGCTGCGACGGCGTCACCTACGGCAACGAGTGCAACCGCCGCTCCGCCGGCGTCAGCAAGGCCCACGACGGCGCCTGCATGTGCGCCATGACGGCCCCGATGGGCTGCTGCTTCACCGCCGGCGACTGTCGCAACAGTGGGCGCTGCGTGGGCGCCACCTGCACGGCCGGTGGCGCCGGCGTGTGCGTGGCGCCGCCGACCGTGGGCACTTGCTGGATCGACTCCGACTGCACGGCGGGCACCTGTCAGGGCGCCAGCATCTGCGGCTGCGCCCAGCTCTGCCTGCTACCCGACCGCCCCGGCACCTGCCAGCCGTAGCGTCCCCGCGGCGCGACCCTACCGCCCGAACCCCGGCAGCAAGTTCGACGGCGTGCCCCACAGCGACTTCTTCCACTGCTTGCGCAGCACCAGGAACAGGCTCATGGCGTCGGTCAGCACGCGGCGCGCCTCGGGCTGCTTGTCGATGACGTCGGTGCGCTCGAACGGATCGACCGGGATCTCGTGCAGCGAGGCCTCACCATCACCGCCCACGCGCATCTTCCAGCGCCCGACCCGCATCGAGTGCGCATTCTCGTACTGCGTGGTCACCGCCGCGGTCGGATAGCCGCGCCCGAGGCCCTGCGCCAGCGGCAGCAGCGACATGCCCTGCCAGTCGGCAGGCGCCTTGCCGCCCAGCGCATCGAGCACCGTCGGCATCGCGTCCATCACGTCGACGGCCTCGTCGATCACCGTGCCCGGCGGCAGCAGCGGCGGGTACACGATCAGCAGCGGCACGTGGGTCAGCTCCTCGCGCGACGACTGGCCGTGACCGATCTTGCCGTGCTCCCAGAACTCCTCGCCATGATCCGAGGTCACGATGATCATGGTGTCGTCCTTGTGGCCGCGCTTCTCGAGCTCCGCCAGCAGCACGCCCAGCTGCTGATCGTTGTACGAGATGTCGGCGTCGTACAGCGCCACCACGCGCTGCTTGTCGCGGTCGCTCAGCTTGACCTTGCCAGCCGCGATGAGATCCAGCTCGGGATCGTACAGCGCCTTCTTGTACTTGCCGGTGTAGGGCCCGTGCTCGCCGTCATACTTCGACAGCCAGGGCTCGTGCGCCTTCCACGACACGTGGGCGTCGATGCTGCCGATGTACATGAAGAACCGCTTGTCCCAGCGCTTCTCCAGCATCTTCAGCGCGCCCGCCACCAGGTGCTCGGCCATCAGGCCGCCGCCCTCGTGCAGGTGGTTCTTGTAGGCGTCCCAGCCGTCGCCGAAGCCCCAGCGCTTGTTGATGTACCCGTTGGCCGAGATCCCCAGCGTGGTCAGGCCGGTCGGCTTGACCGCCTCGGCCATGGTGACCCACTTGCTGGGCAGCACCGCCTCGCCCGAGATCATGCCGTGCACCACCGGGTACATCGACGTCCACAGCGACGCGTGCGAAAGCCGCGACTCGTTGCCCTGCGCATACGCGTTCATGAACAGCGCGCCACGCTTGGCCAGGCCATCGAGCACCGGCGTCTCGGCGCGCGCCTTGGGGTTGAAGGTACGCACCTTGTCGGCGCGCGTGTTGTCGGTCAGCCAGATGATGACATTGCTCGGCGGCTTCGCGGTCAGCCGCTGCGGCGCCGCACCCGGCACCGTCAGCCCCGCGCTGGTGATGCTCAGGCGCGGACAGCCGTTGACGCCCAGCGCCAGCCGCACCGGCTTGCCGCTGTAGGCCGCCAGCGACGCCGCCGCCTTGCCCGGCTTGAACTGCGCCATCATCGGCGCCATGCCGGTGGTGGTCACGCGCAGCCACGGCTTGCACGTCGCGTCCCCCGCCAACACGGCCTCGAACGCTCCCGCCATCGGCACGACCACGTAGTAGGCCAGGCCACCCTCGGGCGACAGCTCGACCGGCGGCGGCCCGGCATCGACGCTGGGCGCCTCGCCACCGACCTGCACCCAGTGCAGCGCGATGTCCCCCGGCACGTCCAGCGCGAGCAGGTTGTCCCCCGCCTTCAGCGCACCCGCCGGCAGCCTGGCCACCGCGGTGTTCCAGCCCGGCGTGACCTCGGCGACTGCCTTCTGCTTGTCGACGGTGACGCCGACGCGCCCCGCCTTGCCGACGCGCACCCGCAACGCGACCACGCCGCTCGCGGCCTGCTCCGCCGTCAGCGGCACCAGCAGCTTGCCGCCGCCCTTGAGCCCGGCGACCAGCAGCGCGCCGTCCTTCTGCGCCAGCTTCCACGGCTGCGGCCGCCCGAAACGCAGGTACTTGGGAAAACCGACCGCGCCGGCATCGATGAACAGTCCGCCGCGCACCTGCTCGTGCGCCAGCGGCCGGTTGGCCACCAGATCGAACACCGTGTGTGTCGTTCCCTGGCCCTGGCCCTGCGCGCTGGCCGCGCCCGCCACCAGCACCAGCAGCCCCGCCAGCGCCTTCATCCCGAGAGCTCTCACTTGCGGCTGCCTCCCATGGTCGCCAGCGTGGTCCTCGAGAACGCCGCCAGATGCACCAGGAAGACCACACCCCAGGCCAGCGCGACCCAGTGCGCCCAGAAGCGCTCCGGTGACACGAAGCGGTTGATGCCGAACGCCACCACGATGCCCAGCACCATCAGGTAGAAGTGCCGCGCCAAGCCTTTGCGGGCCTTGTCGCGCACGCGGATGGCCCGCCCTGGCTGCCTCGGCCGCTCGCTGTCGGTTCCCGCCATGGGCATGGGATGTCAGAACCCATGATCGACGTCAAGATCTCTGGTAGTTTCTCGCCTCGGAGGGACCGCCCGTGCCGCTCGATCAAGCCGACTTCCTGACCCCGACCGAAAAGGTCGTCTACCAGGCCTGGCAGGACAAGCACGTCAAGACCTGCAAGGCCCCGCGCTTCATGGTGTCCTCCGCGACCAGCGGCTACGGCTTCAGGATGCGCGCGCTGTGCCTGGGCTGCGGCACCCGCGAGGACGTCACCGACAAGACTGGCCGCGACCCGATCCCGGTCAAGTAGCCGCGGGCGGCGGCACCAGGCCGCCACGCGGGATCAGCACCTGGTAGGGCCCGGTCAACGCCAGCCGGTAGCCGTCGCCCAACGGATCGAGCACGGCGGCCTCTCCGGTCGCCTGCTTGAGCATGCGGCGCAGCTTGTTGATCGACTGCCCGAGGATGCTGTCGTGGCGCGCCGGCTCGTAGGGCGCCCCCCACACGCGCTCGATGATCTCGTCGCGCGACACGCCCTGGCCCTCCTGCGAGGCCAGCACGTAGAGCAGCGCGCGCAGCCGGTCGACCTTGGCCAGCGACACGGTGCGCCCCGACGGCCCGCGCACCGCGTGGCGCACGCCGTCGATCACGACGGTGCCGCGCCCGGTCGCCAGCTGCACCGACTTGCCCACCGGACGCCGCGCCTCCGGCGTCACCAGCAGCAGGGTACGCGGCTCGTCCAGGCACAGACGTGCCAGCAGCGTCATCGCCGGCGCGCTGACCTTGACTGGCTTCTTGCGCTTGCCCGGCTCGGTGGAGGTGTCACGTGCCGCCAGCGCGGCCTCGATGGCCTGCAGCGCCAGCTCGGTGCCGACCGCCGCCGCGCGCGCCTGCGCCTCGATCAGGGCCAGCCGCGTGCGCGCCGCATCACCCCGCGCCTCGGCGATGGCGGCATCGGCCAGCGCCGCCTCGAAGGCCAGCCGCGGCCACTTGCCGAGCTCGCGCCCGCGCGCCGCTTCCAGCCGCGCGCTGGCCTCGGTCAGATCGCCATCCGCCAGCGCCCCGGCGGCCACGATCAGCTCGGCCTCGGCAGCATCGCGCGCCCGACCGGCCCGGCCCAGCGCCTCGGCCGCCGCCACCGCGCCCGCGCGCGCCGCGCTCGAGCCATCCAGCATGGCCAGCACGCGCGCACGCGCCAGCAGCACCGCGCCATTGACCACGCTGCCGGCGGGGGCCCCGTGCGGCCGCGCCGGCGGTGCGATGGCGCGCTCGTCGGCCTCGGCCAGGTGCGACTCCAGCGCCGCGTCGGCCGCCTTCAGCGCCGAGCGCGCCGCGCGACCCTCGCCGGCCAGCGCCCGCGCCTCGGCCTCCAGCAGCGTGACGTCGATCAGCATGCGCGGCTCGGCCGCCGCCAGCGCGCCGGTCAGCTTGCGCCGCACCTCGGCGGCCCGCTTGACCGCCTGCGAGGTCTTGCCCTGGCCGACCTCGATCTGGCCCGCGATGATGCGCAGGCGCAGCGCGCGCAGCACATAGCCGTGCTCCAGCGCCGCCTGCAGCGTGGCCTCGGCCCGCTCCTGCGCCTCGGCGAGGCGCCCCGAATACTTCAGCGCCACCGCCAGCGAGCCGCCCGCTTTGAGCCGATCGCCGAACGCCAGCCGCGGATCATCGACGATCTGCTCCAGCATCTGCGCGCCCACCGCGGTCGCGCCGCGCGCCACATCGACGATGCCGCGCGCCAGCTTGAGCTGCAGATCTCCCAGCGGATCGTGGATCAGCGCCGCCAGGCGCTCCAGGTCACCGAGCCGCATCATGGCGTGCGCCGCGGCGCCCGCCTCGGCCTCGGCCACCGCCATGGTCAGCCCCAGCGTCAGCGCGTCGAGATCGCGGGTCTCGCCCCGCCGTGAGATCTCCGCCGCCATCACGCGGCGGGTGTCCTCGGGCCGCTCGCAGCAGTCGGCCACGCAGGCGCGGATCCACGCCGTGACCTCGGTGTCGACCGCGGCCACCGGGCGCTTGCCCTCGACCAGCTCCAGCGCGCCGCGCACGTTGCCGCGCTCGGCCCGCGCGCTGCCCAGATAGATCAGCGCCGGACGCCGGCCCGGGATGCCGTGGGTCGACTGCTTCTCGGCCACCGACAGCAGCTTCTCGGCCTCGCTGAGGTGCCCCACCAGCGCCGCGTGCTTGCCGAGCAGGAAGCGCTGCTCGAGCTTGTTCGGATCGGCCGCGCTGCGCAGCAGCTGGTACGCCACCTCGAGATCACGCGTGCGCTGCACCAGCCGCAGCGACAGCGCGCGCAGCGGCACCGACTTCACCTTCAGCTTGTCGAGCTGCTGCAGCAGATCGCCCAGCACGCAGGCGCCCGACAGCGACAGCAGCGCCTCGCCCTCGCGCCCCAGCCGCGCCGCCGCCCGGTTCTTGTCACCCATCGCCAGCGCGTGGCGCGTCAGCTCGAACAGGCGCAGCGGCGCATCCATGTCACGCGCCTTCTCCAGCCAGGCCACCACCAGGCGGCGACGCTGCTTGCCCTTGCTGCCGCCGGTGCCGGCCGCGGCCAGCACCTCCTCGTGCGCGCTCAGGCCACCCTCCGAGGCTCGCTCGATGAGCAGCCGCGACCCCAGCGTGCGCAGCGCGCGGTCCAGCCGCGGCGCTGGCACCACCTGCGCCAGCAGCTCCTCGGGCGCGGCACGCCCGATCAGCGCCATCATCTGCAGCAGCGCCAGCTCGTCGCGACCCAGGCCGTCGAGCAGCCGCGGCGCCGACTTCTTGCCCCCGGCGCCCAGCCGCGCCACGAAGATCTGGCGCAAGCGCAGCGGGTTGCCCTTGGCGGCCTTGAAGGCGGTCTCGAAGCTGACCGTCGGCGACCCCAGCTGGGCCACCAGGGTGCCCCACAGCGCCTTGGCGTCCTCGCGCTGCAGCGGACGCAGCGTCACGCTGACGCGCTCCAGCCGGGCGGCGTCCGCCGGCACCAGCGCGCGATCCGCGGTCACCACCAGGCGGCAGGCCCGACCACGCTGCGCCAGCAGCGCGAAGAACGGCCCCAGCCGCTCGGGATCACGCAGCCGGTGAGCGTCCTCCACCACCACCGCGGCGGCGCGCTCCTCGAGCGCCGCGACCGCGCGCTCGAAGTCGAGCAGGTCGCGCTCGTGGCCGATGGCCAGGCGCGACAGCAGCAGCGACGCGCTCTCGCCATCGCCGCAGGCGACCACGCGAACCGCGGTCACACCGCGCTCCTCGAGCGCCTGCGCCGCCAGCGCGGTCTTGCCGACACCTGCCGGCCCCAGCAGCAGGGCCAGCGGACCGGTGCGCAGAATTTCACTCAGTCGCAGCCGCTCGGCCGTACGCCCCACGAACCCCGCGGTGCGTCCACTCGCCGGCACGCCGCCCACGCCACCAAGCAGCCCGCGACCACCTCCCGCCCGGCCGACGCCGACGGGGGACCCCTTCCGGGCCTTCGCCATGGGCGCCACCATCGCACAACTTCACGAGTTTTCTCAAGCGATGATCGTAAGGGTCCCGACGGGAGACCCCAGTCCTGTCACCCCGCCTTCACAGTGATTCAGCTGTGATTGCTTGATTTTACAGTCACAAACCGAGCCACTGGAGTAACCAGATCAATGACGGACTTGACGCGTATCAAGATTCGTTATTGCGCCGGGTATCATCACGTTACGCAACCGAGCGGAGTGGGGTAGATGAGCGAATCGACGAAGAAGACCAGTGGAGCGGTGCTGAAGGCTGTCATCGCCGCTTCCTCAGTGGTTGCGCTGGGTATGGGCGCTGTCGCCCTCGGGCTGCGGAGCAAATCGAGCAGCAAATCGGTCAAGCCCGCGCCCTCCCCGGTGGCCAGCAACACCCCCGAGGCCAGCCCATCACCCGATCCCGCCTTCACCGGCGGCATGATCCCCTCCGGTCGCCCCGATCTGACCGGACAGCCCCCCCGCAAGACCGTGGACTTCGGCGCCCGCACCGGCACCGCGGTCTACTATGACGCCGACCGCAAGCAGGTCCTGGCGCTGGACGTCGAGGGCGGCGCCCTGGTCACCCTGGATCCGGTCAGCCTGGACATCCTGTCGACCATTCAGGTTGGCAAGCGTCCCGCGCTGATGGTCGTCGATCACTCCGGTCGCGCCTTCATCACCCTGCGTGACGAGGCCGCCATCGCCATCGTCGAGAACGGGCAGGTCAGCAAGCTGACCGTCGGCGCCGATCCCTATGGCATCGCGCTCAGCCCCGACCACCTGTCGGCGCTGGTCGTCGCGGGCGGGTCGAACCGCCTGGTCGCCTTCGACACCGAGACCCTGCGCGAGCAGTATCGCGTGCCGCTGGCGCCCATGGCGCGCGCGGTCGCGACCGACGGCAAGATCGCCACCGTGGCCCACGCCGCCGGCGGCAACGTCAGCGTGGTCGATCTGGCCGAGGCCCGCGAGGCCAACCGTGGCGAGCGCAACATCGCTGGCTCGGTGCGCCAGGTCGCGCTGACCGGTGTCGGTGGTCGTCGCCAGGGTGGCGGCTTCGCCATCGTGCTCGACCGCACCACCAACCGCGCCATCGTCCCCCACCTGTCGATGGACACCGGCGAGACCCGCCCCAGCGAGCAGCGCGTGTTCGGCACCTACGGCGGCGGCGACCCCGAGTTCTCGCAGCCGATGCAGGTCGTGGCCTCGGGCATCGACCTCGACCAGCTGGCCATCAAGCAGGTCGCCGGCAAGCCGGCCACCACGCCCGACAGCGCCTCGACCCAGGTCCTGCCGGCGTTCCAGATGAACGGCTCGGCCCTGGTGCGCGCGGCCTCGATCGCGCAGCTCGACAAGGGCGGCCAGCTCCTGCTGCTGGGCGACGACGGCACCCATCGCGTCATGGTCTTCACCATGAACGGCAGCGGCTTCACCGCGGCGCACATGCTGGCGGCGCCCGATGGCGCGCGCGGCATGGCGGTCTCGCCCGATGGCCAGTCGGCCTACGTGGTGGCCAGCTTCTCGCGCACCGTGGCGAAATACGACCTCGACAAGTCGCACGGCATGATCGCGCGCCGCGCCCGCACCACCAAGCGCCTCGGCGAGGAGACCCTGGACGAGAAGCTGCTGCTGGGTCGCCGCCTGTTCCACGACGGCGAGAACAAGCGCCTGTCATCGGGCGGGCTGGCCTGCGCGACCTGCCACCCCGATGGTCTGCGCGACAACAACGTGTGGACCACCGACGTCGGCAACCGCCGCACCGCCATCCTGGCCGGTCGCCTGGCGGGCACCGCGCCCTACCACTGGCGCGGCGAGCGTGCCGACCTGCAGACCTCGATGAAGGCCACCATCACCCGTCTGGGTGGCAAGGGGCTGCAGAAGAAGGAGCTCGAGGCGCTCGAGGCCTATCTCGTGGCGATGCCAGTGCCGGCCACCGACGCGGGTGACCTGCCCAGCGATCTGGTCGACGAGGGCCAGCGCATCTTCATGAGCGCCGAGGCCGGCTGCGCGGGCTGCCACATGCCGGGCATGGGCTTCCGCGACGGCAAGCTGCACGACGTCGGCACCAGCAACAAGAGCGACGTTGGTCTGAACGGCGCCAAGGCCGTGTTCGACACCCCGTCGCTGCAGGGCGTCGGCGCCGGCGGCCCCTACTACCACGACGGCTCGGCCGCCACCCTGGAGGACCTGGTCGCGGGCGCCAGCACCGGCGGTCGCCACATGGGCGACACCAGCCACCTCAGCCCCGAGCAGCGCAAGGCGCTGGTCGCCTACCTGAAGACGCTGTAGCCTCGGCCCCGTGCGGGGGCCGCTCTCCTTCTTCCTCTCCCTCATCATCCTGGTGACGCTCGGGTGTGGCGGTAAGCGCAAAAAGCGCGCTGCCCCACCCGCTCGTGACGCGAGCGTGGCCGACGCCGGCTCCGGCGCCGGTCCGGCTGCTGGCGCTGGCGCCATCACCCCGGTGGCCGGCCCGCCCCCGGTCGAGTGCACCCGGGTCGGCCTGGGCAGCGACGCCCTGACCGCGGCGCTGGGGCGCACCGTGCGCGTCCTCCCGGCCCACAATCCGCCGCTGTGGCCGCCCACCTGCGAGCTCGATATCGCCAATGTCAGCCCCCCGGTCACCGTCATGATCGACTGCAGCGTGCGCGGCGGCCTGGGCGCCGGGGCGCTGGCGGCGCTGCGTGAGGCGGGCGACTACACCGCGCTGGCCGAGCTGGGCAGCGAGGCGCTGGCCAGCCCGGGCCAGGTCGTCTTTGTCGACGCCGACAGCGAGTGCCTGGTCACCATCTCGAGCGCACTGCTGCCAGCGCCCGATGTGATGACGCTGGCGCGGCTGGCCGAGCGCGGGGTCAGCCCGCAGTCCGTGTGGTGACCGCCTCGGGCTCGGCTGCCGGGGTGGCTGCGGCGGTCGCGGCGGCCGGCGCCGGTGGGGCCGCGGCGGCCGCCGCCATGCGCGACGCCATCAGCTGCATCACGTAGGGGAAGCCGACCTGGATGGTGTTCAGCGTGGGCGCCAGCTGCCCCGACAGCCCGAACAGGATGACCACGGCGCGCTCGACGAAGAACCAGCCCTCGGGATACTCGACCGACTTCATCAGCTCGCGCAGCTGCTCGCGCGCCAGGTTCGGCTTGGCGAAGCGCTCGACGTCCTCGGCCTTGAAGCGCGAGAAGTCCTTGATGTCGAGGCCGAGCAGCTTCTGGAAGTACTCCTTGATGGTGCGCTCCAGCAGCGCGCGATCGCCGTCGATGGCGATGAAGCCCATGGTGCCGATACCCTTGATGACCAGGCTGTCGTCCTTGGCGAAGGTGCCGCGCAGGATGTCGAGCATGCCGTCGACCAGGTTGAGCCGGACCTCGCTGATGGCGCCGAAATCCAGCATCACGATGCGCGGCTGCGCGCCGGGATCGGACCCTGGCGGCGGCGGCTGCACCAGGAAGTTCCCCGGGTGCGGATCGGCGTGGAAGAACAGGTCGACGAAGAGCTGCTTGTAGAAGACCTCGACCAGCTTGCGCGCGACCTTGTCGGGATCGGCGCCCGCGGCCAGCAGCGCCTCGCGCTTGGAGATCTTGATGCCGTCCATGAAGGTCATGGTCAGCACGCCCTCGCGGGTCAGCTCGGGGAACGGGCGCGGGAACAGGACGTCGGGATCGCCCTCGAAGTTCTTCGCCGCGCGCGTCATGCAGGCGGCCTCGTGGATGTAGTTGGTCTCGCGCTGCAGCAGATCGTTGAGCTGGTCGACCACGCGCTCCAGCGCGCGCATGGGCACGAACCACTTGTAGACCTTCATGGCCATGCGCAGCACGCGCAGGTCGACCGCGATGATCTTGCGCACGTTGGGGTACAGCACCTTGACCGCGACGCGGGTGCCGTCGTGCATGCGCGCCTCGTGGACCTGGCCCAGCGAGGCCGCGGCCAGGGGCCTGTCATTGAACTCGGCGAAGACCTCGCGCGGGCGCTTGCCCAGGTGCTTGACGAAGGTGCGCTCGACCTCGTCGAAGGGGTGCGGCGGCACCTGGTCCTGCAGGCCCTCGAGCTCCTCGGCGTAGGCGCGCGGCAGGAAGCTGCCCATGATCGACAGCACCTGGCCGAGCTTGATGTACACGCCGCGCAGGCGCACGAAGCCCTTGTACATGCGGCGCGCGTTGCGCCGGTGCACGCGCTTCCAGCGCTCGCGCATGCGCTTGCGACCGAACACGCGCGACAGCCCCAGCATCAGCAGATAGCTGGCGAAGATGCGCGAGAACAGGAACAGCGCGCGGATGAAGCGGATGAACGTACGCACTCGTCTCCAGGGTATCATCGCCCCGATGAGTTCGGGCGACGACCAGCTGGCACGTGCCGCACGCGATCTGTACCAGGGGCTGCAGGACAGCATCTGCGCCGGCCTGGAGCGGCTGGACGGCACCGGCCGCTTCCGCGAGGACACCTGGCAGCGCGAGGGCGGCGGCGGCGGGCGCTCACGGGTGATGACCGAGGGCCGCGTGTTCGAGAAGGCCGGAGTCGGCTTCTCCGAGGTCTTCGGCCCGGTCGAGGGCGAGCTGGAGCGCGTGCTGGCGGGCGACGGCCCGACCTTCTACGCCACCGGGGTGTCGCTGGTGCTGCACCCGCGCTCGCCGCGCGTGCCCACGGTGCACGCCAACTTTCGCTACCTCGGCCGCGGCAGCGCGCGCTGGTTCGGCGGCGGCTCCGACCTGACGCCGTACTACCTCGACGAGGCCGACGCCCGCCACTTTCACGGCGTCTGGCGCGCCGCCTGCGACCAGCACGACCCGACCTACTACCCGCGCTTCAAGCGCTGGTGCGACGAGTACTTCTACCTGCCCCACCGCGGCGAGGCGCGCGGCGTGGGCGGCATCTTCTATGACGACCTCGGCAAGGGCGAGGCTCCCGAGGCGCAGGCGCGCCACCTGGCGTTCGCGCGCAGCTGCGGCGAGGCCTTCCTGCCCGCCTACGTCCCCATCGTGGAGCGCCACCAGGCCGAGCAGTGGACCGACGCCGAGCGCTCCTGGCAGCTGCTGCGCCGCGGCCGCTACGTCGAGTTCAACCTGATCCACGACCGCGGCACCCTGTTCGGCCTGCGCACCAAGGGCCGCACCGAGTCGATCCTGATGTCGCTCCCCCCGCTGGTGCGCTGGGAGTACGACGCCGCGGTTCCCGGCCCCGCCGAGGCGGCGCTGCTCGAGGTCCTGCGCACCCCGCGCGACTGGCTCTAGTCGGTCGGGCCGTCCGTGATGGTCCACTTGCTCTGCGCCAGATCGAACACCGCCAGCCGATCGCGGTTTCCGACCGCGACCAGGTCGCCCGCGGCCGCGATGGACCAGCCGCTGTCCCAGATCCGCACATAGCCCGGCTGTATGGGCAGGCTCTCTTCGCGCGTTGGGCTTCCAGGATCGATGAGCACCAGGTCCCAGCGCACCGGCTCGGAATACTTCGAGCGGTTGCCCCGCAGCACCGCGACGCCCCCGCGCCAGGGCACCGCGTCGTAGGGGTGCCCCAGCAGTTCGCCGAGGATGGTCACGCTCCCCGCCGGGGCGACACGAACGGCTTGCCACCGCTCGAGCCCCTCCTCGCCCGGCGGCCGCCCCTGCCCGGTCAGGACCAGCAGCGAGTCCTGTCCAGCGATCACGCGGGCGTCGCAATCGACCTTGGTGCGCTGGGTGCCGCCCCGAAGCGGGGTCCACTCGATCAGCCCCGCGCCGGACTCGACGATGGTGCCGTCCGGAAGCACCTGCGCACTCTGCCTCCGGCGCACCTTGCCCCGCTCCTCGAGCGCGCTGCCCTCGAGGACCAGCTCCAGCAACTCGGTCTCCTTCTCGAGCCACAGGTGCCCATCCGGCCCCGCAATCAACAGGCTGAGTTCGCGCGCCCCGCTGTCGTTGCCAACCCTGGCGCAGACTGGCGTGCCAGCCGCCTGCGCACTGTGCCTGCAGATGGTCCCGCTCGCAGCGGGCCTGGAGAAGGTGAACACCTCCCCCGCATGCGGCGTGAGGGCCACCGTGCTTTGAAGCGGGTCGGTTCGCAGCAAGACCCCCTTGCCACCATCCCACAGGGCGAGACCATCGGAGCGCAGCTGCGCCACCGATACTCCAGCGAGGACGACCCGCGGCGGTTCCGTCCGCTCGCCGATGGGCGACATCTCCGAGGTCATCCCGCCTCCTCTCTTTGTCAGCGCAGGCTTGTTGCAGGGCAAGGCCCCGGGGCCCAGCGCAAGCCCCCCATCACCGTGGCTGGCCTGCCCGACGGGATCACGAGGTCGTCGGTTGCAGCTGGTCAACGCCAGGATCACCAGCAGGGCCTGGCAGCACCGGGTCACGGCGGCAGGATACCGCTGGCCTTGAGCTCCGCAATCTTCTTCTGCTTGATCTCAGCAACCTGGGCGGGCGTCGCGGCCTTCTCGAGATCCTCGTTGAAGGTGCCAAGCAGCGCAGGATCACCAACCTCGAGTTCAAGCTCGTCGATGGCCTCATCGGCGGCCTCTTTGCCATGGAAGACCTCCTCACGCATGATCTTCCACTGCTTCTCGCGTGCCTCAGCGATCTCGGCGGCCCGCGCGTAGTCTTTCATCGCGCCTGGCAACGCGGCGATGTTGCCGCTGGCAGCGGCCGTGATCTTCTGCAGCGCCGCATCTCGGTCGGCCTGTGGCCCAGAGACCAGATCCTTGTGCAGCGCTCCCGGCGTATTGAAGGCCATGCTGAACGTCTCGGCCCAGTGGTCGTAGGGATTGCTCCGCGCATAGTCCCAGTTGCGCCCGGCAGGGATTGCATCCTTGTCGTGCGACAGGACGGCGCCATTGTCGTAGTCCCAGTCATAGGGGTTGGCGATCATGAAGTCGTTGCCACTGACGACCGAGTTTTCCCTGATGCGCTTTCCGTAGCCGTCGACCCCCAACCCCGTGATCAACTTGGTCTTCTCGATCTGGCTCAGTTCGTCGTTGCCGATGACGTCGAACACGTCGTGCCCCTTCCAGCCAGCCGCATCGGCGAAGTCCTTTCGCGAGTCCTTGAGCTTGCCCTCGAAGTGGTGACCCAGCTCGTGGATGAAGATCTCGTCGGTGCCCGAAACCCCCGGGGTACGCCCTGGCCCCCCCATGCGGGCGCCGTTCTCGAACCCGTCGTACAGGTGGATGGTGTCGCCGCTGTGCATGCCCAACGTCCCGACGTCCTTGGCGCGGTTGATCCTGCTGAGTGAAGGGTCGTCCTTGAACATGTGGTCGGGCAGCTTGTCCATCGTCTTCTCGAGCTCCTCGAGCTCGGGCTTGCTGAAGGTGCGACGGCCGAAGTCGGTGCCGGGGAGACCGGATGCTTCGAGCTGACGCAGCAGCCCATCCGGGCCGGCGCCGTGGTCGTTGGTGAAATTCTTGGTGTACTTGTGCTCGAGCTTGAGCTCGAGCTTCTTGCGCTCGTCGAGCTCGTCGATGTTGACGCTCTTGCCGTTCTTGAGCAGAGCGAGCGTGAAGCTGACCTCGTCGTCGACCTCCTCCATCGTGCTGGAGTGGGTGCCCATCTTGATGAGGTTCTTGCTGTCGAACGGGTTCTTGCTGTCATCGTAGTCTGCGGCCAGCTGGTTGGCGGACCGCGACTTGTGGACCGCCGCCCAGAGACGCACCTTCTTCTCCGGGTCGGTCGTGTTCTTCATCAGGGTTTCGAGCTCGACCCCCCGCGCGCGCGGCATCGACCGGGCGACGAGCTCGACCATCTCGGGCGGCAGCTTGTCGATCGCGGCGGCCTGCGCGTCCTTGGGCAGGCTGCCCAGCACGTTGGCCGCGTTGACCGCGGCCTTGTCGTCGCCGAGCGCCATGCCGACCAGCGAGTTCGCCGAGGTGACGTCCTCGAGTGCATCTGACACCCACTTCTTCTGGATGTCCTTGTCGACCACGGCGGCCGAGGCGTCGAGTTCCTTGATCGACTTGTCGGCCTCGGCGGTGAGGTTGCTCCTGGCCTTGTCGGCGTCGGCCCGGGTGGCGGCGATGGCGGCGTCGCGATCTGCGGTGCCGGCAGCGCGGGCATCGCTGCCCATCTGCTTGACCGCCGCCATGGCGTCCGTGCCGGTGATCTCCAGCTTCTCGCCAGTGGCCTTGCCCTGCGCGGCGATCTGCTTCTCGGTCTCCTTGACGAACTTGTCGATCCCGGCGAGCGCCTTCTTGCCGTCGGCGGCAATGGCCGCGACCTGCTTCTTGGCCTCGCCCTTGGCCTTGGCCTCGGCGATCGAGACCACCGAGGCCAGCTTCTTCTGGGCCTCGACCGAGACCTTGTCGATGTCCTTCAGCGCCTTGTCGGTCTGCTTCTCGATGTCGGCGATGTTCTTGTCGTTGGCGCCGGCGAGCGCCGCTTCCGCCTTCTTGGCCTTGTCCTGGGCCGACTTGAGCTGCTCGTCGAACTTCGCCTTCAGCTTGGGCAGCTCGGCGGCGGCGGCCTTGTCGACCTTGGCCTGGCCGTCCTTGACCTTCTGGTCGAGCTCCTTCTTCGCGGTGTCGATGTGGGTCTGGATGTCGGCCAGGCCCTTGGTGCGCTCGGCGTTCATGGCGGCGAGGCCCGCCTTGAGCTGATCGTTCAGCTTGGTGACGGCCTGCTTGCCCGCGTCCTCGATCCGGGTGGCGCGGGCCTTCGCGCGGGACTCGGCCTGGCTGGCGCGATGGGCCCCGTCGAAGAGGACCTTCTCACTCGATTTGATGCTCACGAGCACCAGGTCAGCGGCCCGGCCGTCGGCAGCATCCAGGATCGACTTCTCGGCCTCGTTGGCCATCTTGATGGCGACGTCGGCACGCTGTCGTCCCAGCGTGAGTACCTGGTCCTGCTCGGCCTTGTCGGTGAGGCTGGAGGCCTTTCCGGCGGCCGTGGAGAGCGCCAACCCGGCGCTGATCTGGCCTTTTCCCTTCGCGACGGCAGCGTCCGTCTTGCCCCGCGTCTTGATGCGCTCGTACTCGATGTCGTGCTGGGCGAGGACCTTGGCCGACTCGTCCAGCGCGTCGCCCGTGGCCTTGGCGGCATCGGTGGCGCCCTGCGCGCGGACCGAGTCCGCCTCCTGCTTGGCGGCGGCCGTGATGGTCTTGCTCTGTTCGGCGATGCGCTTCTCGAGCTCCTCACGCTTCTTGTTGATCTTGGCTTCGAGCTTGGCGTTCTCGGCAGCCTTCTTCTCCTGCAGCTTGGCGACGTCCTTGGCGGCCTGATCGGCGAGCTTCTTCTTCTCGGCGTCGAGCTTGTCCTTGTAGGACTTCTCGGCCTTCTCGAGCTCCTGCTTGAGCTCGGTGGTCTCCTTGTCGAGGCCTTCCTTGATCTTGGTCTTGAGGCCTTCGATCTTGGCCTTGGTCTCGGCCGACTGGGTGGCCGCCGCTTCCTTGGCCTTGCCCTTGGCAGCGGCGCCCTTGGCAGCCGCCGCGCCTGCACCAGCCTGAGCGGCACCAGCGGCCTTGCCGACCTTGCCGGCGGCACGCTGGCCAGCCTTCTTGGCGCGCTTCTTCAGGCGGTCCTTCAGCTTGGCCTTCTTGGCTTGCGCCTTCTGCTGCACCACCGCGGGCGACGCCGCGGCGCCGCCGCCAGCGCCCGGGCCAGCCGGGGCAGCACCAGCGGCATCGGGCTCGACGCCCGGCTGCAGCATCAGGAGATCTTCTTCCTCCAGCTCCTCGGCCTCGAGCTCCTCATCGGCGTGAGCCTGCGCGGCGTCCGCGGCCTGACCCGCGGCGGCACTCGCAGCGGCGCCAGCGGCGGCACCCGCACCAGCGACACCCGCACCACTGGCCGCACCTGCCGCAGTGCCAGCCGCCGCAGCACCAGCCGCCGCCGGGGCGCCTGCCGCGCCGCCAGCACCCGCATGAGCACCTGTGTGCGCTCCCGTCGCAGCAGCCCCCACAGCAGCAGCGCCCGCGGCGCCGGTCGCAGCAGCCCCCGCAGCGCCCGCGGCAGCAGCGCCCGCGGCCCCCGTCGCAGCGGCCCCAGCGGCGCCGGTCGCAGCAGCCCCCGCAGCGCCCGCAGCGGCGCCCGTCGCAGCGGCCCCAGCGGCGCCCGCAGCAGCGCCCGTCGCAGCGGCCCCAGCGGCGCCCGCAGCAGCTCCCGTCGCGGCGGCGCCCGCGGCGCCCGTCACAGCTCCCGCTGCACCCGCTGCTCCAGCGCTGGCGTCACCGGCAGTCGCGCCTGCCGGAGCGCCCTGGGTTGCGCCAGCACGGGCCGCACCCGCGGCAGCGCCACCTTGCAGGCTGCGCAGCGTTGGAGCCACCGCAGGCGTCGCGCCCATCGCGCCCATCGCGCCCATCGCGCCGGCCGCCGCGCCGCCCTGCAGGCTGCGCAACAGCGGAGCCACCGCAGGCGTCGCGCCCGCAGCACCACTCGCCGCACCAGCTGAGAACTCCCGCGACATGTGCAGCGGCTTGTGCGTGCGCTTGCCGGTGGCCTGGCCCGAGGCGGGGTCGCGCGGCGAGGTGACCTTGTGGCCGAGCTTGCGCAGCTTGGCCTTGTCGAACTTCTTGCCAGTGGGGCCGACCTTGGCGGGCTTCGGCTTGCGCACCTGGGTGTCGACGGTGCCATCGTCGCGCTCGTCGACGGTGCCATCGTCCTCTTCGACCAGGCCGTCGTCGCCCACGGCCTTCACGCCGTCCGCCGCTGCCGCCGCAGCGCCTGCGGCAGCACCCGCCGCCGCTGTCGCGCCAGCAGCCGCGGTCCCGGCCGCTGCACCCGCGGCATTCGAGCCCGTGACAGCCGCCTTCGCGGCGGTGCTCGCGGCCGTTCCGGCCACCGCGCCCGCCTCTGCCCGGGCCCCAGCCGCCGCAGCGCCAGGCGCCGCAGCGCCAGCCGCGCCCGCGCTCGCGCTGGTCGCGGCGCTCCCCGCCTCAGCAGAGACCGAGCCCGCAGAACCGCCCGACGATGCCGACACCGAGGTATCGACCGTGCCGTCGTCGGTCTCGTCGACCAGACCGTCGTCGACGTTGACGTCGATGCCGCCGGGCGCCGCCGCCGAGCCGACCGCCGTCGAAGCGCCCGCCGCGGCACCAGCCGCCGCCTGCATCGCGCCAGCCGTCGTGCCCGCGGCACCACCCACCGACGCCGCGATGGTGTCGACCGTACCGTCATCGACCGTGCCACCCGCCGCAGCCAGCGCACCCGCGCCCGCGCCCGCCGCGCCACCACGCAGCGGCGAATCGACCGTACCGTCGTCCGTCGCGAGCGCCACCACACGCTGCTGGTTGTCGTTCGCGGGCGTCGCCGGGGTCTCGCCCCAGTGCGCAAACACGGCCGGTGGCGCGGCCAGTGGCGCGCCGCTCGGCTGGGCTGCCGGATCGGTCAGGTGCGTGAACAGCGCGGGCGCCGCCGGCGTCGCGCCAGCCGAACTGCCCGGCGCCGCGTGCGCGACCTCGTGGTAGTGCGCCATCGGCGCCTGCGCTGCCATCGCCGTCAGCTCGGGACCTGGCAGCGCATTCGCGTTGGCCGGCGCGCGATCCGCCAGATGCGCGAACAGCGGCGTCGCGACCGCATCACCCGCGCCACCCGCCGCTCCGTGCGCCGCACCACCGGCCGCGCGCGCGCCCATCGCCTCGGCCGACTGCGCGTGCACCGGCTCGGCGAAACGCGCCATCACCTGCGCGCGCTCGGCCAGATTCGCCGGGGTGGCCGGCCCGATCTCGAGATCGCGCTTGCGTCCCGCGGGACCGTCATCGGTCGCAAGCGGGACGTGCTCGGCGCCCACCCCATGAGGGAGGACCGGCTTGAACGTGACGGCTGGCCTGACGGCCAGCGCCTCTATTTCGAGGTCTTCGAACATGACAGGCGCAAGGTCCCCGAAATCCTACGCTCGGGGCGTTGCTGAACTACCTTACTGCGCCGTCATGATTTCGGGCAGCTAGGAGAACAGCCGGTTGGCCTGGGCGGCAGCCTTGATGAGCCCGCCCAGGAAGAAGCGGTGCGTCGGCTCCAGCTCTTCCAGGGGCTTACCTGGGTGCAGGAAGCCCGTGAAACGCTGCTGGCCCTGGCGGGACATGCGGAACATGCCCTTGAGCTGGGGATCGCCGCCCTGCTCGGCGGCCCTGGCGCGGGTGTGCTCCTCGCCATCGCCGCCCTCGGCGCGGTCGTCCTCCTGGCGGATGCGCCGGAACACGTCGCGCTGCAGCTTGAACGAGTAGTCGGTCATCGCGCGCGGATCGAGCCCCAGCACGTGGAAGTCCTCGCGCAGGTTGAGGCCGCTGCCCAGCGACAAGAGGTTCACCTCGAGCTGGAACAGCCACATGCGCGCGCGCCCGACCCGCCCCAGCCCCTGCATCAGCTTGGGCAGATAGAGCACACCGAGGCCGACGTGCCGCGCCTCGTCCTTCTCGTAGTAGGGCATCAGGTCAGTCAGCACCGGCTCGATCTTGGCGTCGCTGATCTGCTTGAACAGCACCAGCGCGATGTTCTCGACCAGGAGCTGCATCCCGACCAGCTTGCGCGCCAGATCGTGGGTATCCAGCATCTCGGTCAACAGCTTCTTCGACAGCCCGCCCAGCTTGGGCAGCGTGATGCCGGCGGCGCGCACGTAGTCGCGCAGCACATAGAAGTGGCGCGCCTCGTCGAAGACCTGGCTGGTCGCCGCCATCTTGGCGTCGACGTCGTCCAGCTTCTCGGCCAGCTCGGCGCTGATCGACCACGCCGCCAGCTCGCCCCACAGGAGGATGCTGAGGATCTTGCCCAGCGACTCCTGCTGCTCGGGCCTGACGTGGACGCCACCATGGCGCGCGATGAGCTCGGCCAGCAGGGCGCGGCCGTCCCAGGCCTGCTCCTGCGAGACGTGGTAGATCCGCGCCAGCTTGCGCGTGCGCGCCTCGGCGGCCTCCACCCGGTCATCGAGCAGCTCGTACGGCGGCCAGTTCTTCGCGCTCATGCCACGCCTCCTTCAGCTTGCGGTTTCATGGTGCCGTACAGGTGGAACTGCACCACGCTGCGGATCAGCGCGGGCAGGTCGGATGCGATGTCGCCGCGCAGCGCGGCCAGGGCCAGCTTCTCGACGCCGCCGACCACCATGGTGGCGACGTGGTGCAGATCGATGCCGTCGCGCACCAGGCCGAGCTCGTCCCGGGCCGCGATGAGGTCGCGCTCCACGATCGAGATCAGGGTGGCGTCCATCGTCGCCAGGATCTTGTCGATGTCGACGTCGAGGCCGACCGCCTCGCGCAGCACGATGCGCAGCGTCTGCTGATCGCTGAAGACCACGCCCAGCAGCTCGGCCAGCCGGCCCTCCGAGAAGGCGACGATCTGCTCGCGGGTCAGCGCTTTCGCCGTCTCACGCGGGATACGCGGGATGTGGCGACGCGCCATCAGCGCCTTGACCCGGGACACCAGGTCCTCGAGGATGGCGACCAGCACGGCGCGCTTGTTCTCGAAGTAGAGGTACAGGGTGCCGCGCCCGATGCCCGCCTCGGCACAGATGTGGCTGACGTTGGCGCCGTGGAAGCCGCGCTCCGCAAACACCTTGCGGGCACAGGACAAGATCTGACGCTGGCGTTCCGGTGACCTCAGATATGACATTCAATCGCCTGTTATTACTCAGAACTGATGTGTCAGTTCTGAGGCAGGACGATGATGACCACTGTGCGCCCTGGGCGCAAGTCCTAAGTTTGCGCCAGGGCTGACTAACCCTTGGAGCTGTCGGCGTCGGCGGCGGCATCCGCCGCAGCCGCGGTCGTGCTGGCGACCGCCTCGACGCTCTTGCCGCGCCGCTTGCGGAACCAGCGCACCACCAGCACCAGCGCGATCACCGCCAGGATGGCCGCGACGACCAGGTCGATGCGCTTCATGTACTTCGACACCTTCGACCAGTTGGCGCCGACCTGGTAGCCGAACACGGCCAGGAAGCCACCCCACACCGTCGCCCCCAGCAGCGTCTGCAGCAGGAACTTCCAGATGTTCATGCGCGCGATCCCGGCCGGGATCGAGATGAAGTGGCGAATCACCGGCAGCAGGCGCGCGATGAATACCGTCGCGCTGCCATGGCTCTCGAAGAACTTCTCGGTCTTGTCGACGTCAGCCTTCTTGACCAGCACGTACTTGCCGTATTTCAGCAGCAGCGGCTTGCCACCCGCCGCGCCCAGCCAGTAACAGGCCAGCGAACCCACGATGGCCCCGGCCCCGTTCATGGCGATCACCAGCGGCAGCGAGAAGTGCCCCTGCGCCGCCAGGTAGCCGGCGAACGGCATCACCAGGGTCGAGGGCACCGGCACCATGGTGCTCTCCAGCACCATCAGCACGAAGATGCCCAGATATCCCATCTCGAGGATGGTCTTTTGCGCGAAGTCAGCGATGGCGTGCAGCAAAGTCCGCGGAGCATGCCACAACCCGGCCGCGCTGCGCTATAAAGCCCCCGATGCCGTCCGCCTCGCTGAACCCCTTCCGCGCCGCCGCCGCCAGCCATGTCGGCCAGGCGCTCGGGCTCGATCCCGCGTCGCTCCCGGTCACCAATCCGCCCGACGCCACGCTGGGCGACTATGCGGTCGGCCTGTTCCCGGCCGCCAAGGCCAAGAAGGGCGCGCCCCCGGTGCTGGCCAAGCAGCTGGCCGCCGCCTTCACGCCGACCCCCCTGCTGTCCGCGGCGACCGCGTCGGGGCCGTACCTGAACTTCACCGCCGCGCGAGGACCGCTGCTGGCGCATGTGCTGACCGGCGCCGCGCGCGTCCCGACCACGCCAGGCGCGGGCAAGACCGTGGTCATCGACTTCTCGTCGCCCAACATCGCCAAGCAGCTCGCCTACCACCACATCCGGTCGACCATGATCGGGTGGGCGCTCTGCAACCTGCACCGCGCCCTGGGCTATCGCGTCATCGGCATCAACCACCTCGGCGACTGGGGCACCACGCACGGCATGCTGCTGGCGGCGGCCGAGCGCTCGGGCACACCCGAGCCGCTGACCATCGAGTCGCTCAACGCGATGTACGTCGGCTTTCGCCGCGAGATCGAGCAAGATCCGTCGCTGGAGGACGCCGGCCGCGCCTGGTTCAAGCGCCTGGAGGACGGCGACCCGGTGGCGCGCGCGCTGTGGAACCGCTTCCGCGAGGTCTCGATCACCGAGTTCCGCGAGATCTACGACCAGCTCCAGGTGTCGTTCGACCTCTACAAGGGCGAGAGTGAGTTCGAGGCCGCCATGCCCGGCGTCATCAAGCTGCTGGGCGACAAGGGGCTGACCTCGATCAGCGAGGGCGCGCTGGTGGTCAACCTCGACGCCGAGGGCATGCCACCGTGCCTGCTGCGCAAGGCCGACGGCGCCACCCTGTATGCCACCCGCGATCTCGCGGCGGCGATCGACCGCTACGAGTCGTACCACTTCGACCGCTGCCTGTACGTGGTCGACAAGGGTCAAGGGCTGCACTTCAAGCAGCTGTTCGCGGTGCTGGCCAAGGCCGGCTTCGCCTGGTCCAGCGGCATGGCGCACGTCGACTTCGGCCAGGTCCGCATCGGCGGCAAGAAGGCGGCGACACGCGGCGGCAACGTGGTCTTCCTGAAGGACGTGCTGGCCGAGGCCACCGAGCGCTCGCTGACCCTGATGAAGGAGATCGGCGCCGACGTGCCGCCCGAGGCCGAGCGCGCCACCGCGGCGACCATCGGCATCGGCGCGGTGCTGTTCGCCAACGTCAAGGCGTCGCGCATCAAGGACATCGACTTCGAGTGGGAAGAGGTCATCTCGATCAAGGGCAGCGCGGCGCCCTACATCCAGTACACCCACGCGCGCATCGCCTCGATCCTGCGCAACGCCGGCAGCGAGGTCGACCCGCAGGCCGACACCAGCGCGCTCGAGCTGCCCGAGGAGCTGGCGCTGGCCAAGGCGCTGGCCGACTTCCCCGATGTGGTGCAGCGCGCCGCCGACGAGTGCGAACCGCACGGTGTGGGTGGCTATCTGCTCGAGCTGTGCTCGCTGTACTCGAACTACTACTCGCTGGGCAACGCCGACCCGTCGCGCAAGGTGCTGGTCGCCGACCAGCGGCTGCGTGCGGCGCGGCTGGCGCTGTCGGCGGCGGCCCGCGAGGTGCTGGCCGAGGGGCTGCGTCTGCTCGGTATCGGGGCGCCCGACCGGATGTAGAATGCACGTTGAATTCGGCACGGGCGCGGCCGTCGCCTGAGCCCTGGAGGATCCGATGAAGTTCGTGAAGGCGCTGCCGGCTCTACTGTGCGTTGCGACACTGGCGACCGTGGGTTGCCGCATCGAGGACCGGGGCACCGCGCCGCGCCAGCAGCCGGGGTACCCCGGGTATGGCCAGCCGCAGCCGGGGCAGCCCGGGTATGGCCAGCCGCAGCCGGGGCAGCCGGGCTATGTCCAGCCCGGCCAGCCGGGCTATGTCCAGCCGGGGCAGCCGGGTTATGTCCAGCCGGGGCAGCCGGGCTATCCGGCGACCTATCCGCAGCCGTCGCAGGCGCCCGCCGCCGGCGGAGGCTGGACCGGCGGCGCGACCTCGACCGCGCGCCCGCAGGGTGTGGTCAAGGACCTGTCGCCGACCACCGGGCCGGTCGGCACCGGCGTCGTCATCATGGGCGACAACTTCGCCAATGACGGCAGCCTCACCGTCACCTTCATCAGCGACGACAACACGGTGGCCTCGGTGGCGCGACCGATCGCGGTGACGCAGAAGCGCATCGACGTCATCGTGCCGCCGGGTGCGCGCACCGGGCGCATGGTGGTGACCGCGTGGCA
>Ga0154020_10001744_pt1 | contig 26678 bp, 19 predicted proteins | sample Klosneuvirus_201_FD_109709 | JGI IMG/M metagenome (GOLD analysis project Ga0154020, IMG submission 109709) | Active sludge microbial communities from wastewater, Klosterneuburg, Austria - Klosneuvirus_20160825_MG | ecosystem: Engineered > WWTP > Aerobic digester > Activated sludge | place...
GCCGTGGCAGCTCTTCAGAATCATCACGGATGAGTTCGAGCGTGGCGGAGAGAACAAGCAGGTCCTGAATGCCGCTGCGACGATAAGAAAACGAAAGCTCATCGCCATGTCGCACCGCAATCTCGTTGTCCTGCGTAAGGACTCGCACGCTGGTGATGAGCTGGCCGATGTCGCCTGTTCGACCGCCGCTGTTGCCAACAACGGCTCCGGCGATTGTGCCTGGAATTCCGACCAGGTCTTCGATGCCACCCAGGCCAGATCGTACCGCTTCCGCCACGACATGCGACAACAGGGCACCGCCGCCTGCCGTCAGAGATGTGCCTTCAATCTGCACTTCACCGAGCAAAGGTTCGACGACCTTAATTACGACGCCCTTCACGCCAGCTTCACGTACAAGCAGATTCGAGCCGCTTCCGAGGATGTAAATCGGCAGCTGCTGACTGCGACAGACCTGGATTACTTCAAGCAGTTCCGCTTCCGTTCGAGGCGTGACAAAGTACTCCGCCGGTCCTCCCAGGCGAAGCCAGGTATGGTTGCTGAGACGTTCGTCACGCTGCAGAATTTCGCTGAAGTCTTCGATGGATTTCGTCATGAATCTGGTGTGTCCTGCCTGCTCCCATTGTGATGACAACGTCGCCCGGTCGGCCCGAATGGTCTAATCTTCCAATCACCTGGTCAAGATTCGCCATCAGGAAAGCCCTGCCTCCCGAATCAGAGATACTGCGGACCAGTCTGCCGGACAGGCGAGTGCATTCGGCGCTGGATGCAGATTCCCTCGCCGGCAACACTGGCAGGATAAGACATTCGTCCGCAAGTGAAAGTGCAGATCGAAAATCACTGAACATCGCTGTCAGACGAGAAAGCTGGTGAGGCTCGCAGATTGCGATCACACGCCGACCTGGAAAAGTTTCGTGAACTGTTTTAAGCGTAGACCGAATCGCTGTCGGGTGATGGGCATAGTCATCAATCCAGTCGATACCCCCAAAATGCCCTCGATGTTCGAAGCGACGATGAATTCCGGAAAACGAAGCGATTCCCTGAATCGCAGTCTCGACCGCCACACCGTTCGCAACGGAAGCCGCAATCGCCGCGACGGCATTGAAGCGATTATGAGATCCCGGCAAACCTATTCGAACGACGCCGATTTCCTGTGTTCTGTTTCGAAGCAAGAATTCCTGCCCCTGTCCGCCGGAACTGGCTTTTGACGCGCTGGATATGTAAGGGATCGCGTTCCATTCGGAGTCTTTGGTTAGCGATACCGAAATCGTTGGGCGGCCGGAAATCGCCGCGACAGCGGCCGCCCGCGGACAATCTGCGTTGTAAATCAGCTTGCCGTCGGATGGAAGTCGATGGACAAAATCAATGAACGTTTGATCACACTCCACTTCGGACTTAAAATAGTCAAAGTGATCAGATTCGATTCCTGTGAGCACCACCGTGGCCGGTGTCAAATGGAGGAATGATTTTCGATATTCACAGCTTTCCACAACGGCAACAGTCCCCGAACCAAGGACGCCCGAGCGCCCGGTCGAGGTTTTCATGCCACCAATGTAGGCGGACGGATGACAAGCGGCATGCTCCAGGATAGAGTACACCATTCCACTGGTAGTGGTCTTGCCGTGAGTTCCGGCGATGCAAAGTTGGTCGCGGCTTCCCAGAATCTGATTCAACGCCTGAGGAAGCGACTGGACGCTTTTGCCGAGGGAACGAAACGCCTCCAGGAATTGGGATTGTTCCGGTACGGCCATGGAATACGCGACCCGTGTCGGAGACTGGGCAAAGATCTGCTCGACATCATCGGGACGAAACAGTCGGAGACGGTCTTGATCAAAGGCCGTTTGATGTACAAAATCATCGGCGACGAGTTGGTGGTCGGTACCAGTGACAACCTCCCCGGCATCGATGAGCAGTTCGGCCAGAGCCCGCATTCCAGAACCGAGGGCTCCCACAAGTAACCAACCCCCTTTATTGTTCGAATCGGGGCGAATCTCAATCGTTCGTTCCGGGTTTCTAGTGTTAAATTGATTCACGAGAGGTGCCGTCCTGGCAATCAAACTGGGGAAGCATTTCGATGCTGATCTACGCGGATGCCGCAGCGAATGGAATCGTCCCGTTCGCCAATAACCGCAGACACTAGTCAATCTGTCCGTTTTTTGACAGACAAATGATAGGCTGCGAGACAATCCGAAATTTAAGATCTCAACTGTGTAGTTTCCAAACGATGAACGCGACACTCTCTCGCAAATGCTATACTGACAAGTACTCTACGGTCCATACGTAGCCGATTGCGACTGATGGAGTAGTTTTGAACGTGCGATTCAGGCTCGTTGGAAGAAGCATTTTGGAAAAATGAGCAATACGCGAAGCATAGTGAATGTAAATTCTCAGTTCGGAAAAGACGATTCATCAGACGAGGATGCTGCGTTTCCGAATGGACGTGTCTACGTAATCGACGACGATGTCGAAGTGTTGAATGTCGTCACCGCGATGCTGGCTGTTTCTGGTTACAATGTCAAAGCTTATAATTCGCCAACGGAATTCCTTGAGGATTCAGTTTCCCTTGCGCCTGGCGTCGTCGTCACGGACCAAGTGATGCAGGACGTGGAAGGAATTGAGATTCAGCGCCGTCTGTCTTCCCGTCCCAATCATTTCAAAGTGATTCTAGTAACGGCATTTCCAAGAACAAGTCTCGCAGTGGCGGCCATGAAATACGGTGCCGTGACAGTCCTGGATAAGCCATTTCAGCGGTCCGAACTTCTGCTGGCAGTCGTGGAAGCTTTCCGACAGTTACTCCAGACCGACTCATTTAACACCACGCTGCCTCCTGTTCTGCCTTCAGGCGCTTCGTACCTTGAGCGACTATCACAGCGCGAGCGGGACGTGATCTTGCTGGTTTATCGTGGTGACACCAACAAATCGATCGGTATTCAGCTGGGCATCAGCTTCAAAACGGTTGAGAAACACCGCAGTTGTGCGATGAAGAAACTGCAGGTCCAGTCAGTCGCCGCGCTGGTTCAACTGATGGACCGCGACCTGGGAAAAGGGTAAGGCCTGATTCTGTTCTACCACCGCTGAAAATCCCGTCGGCGGAGCGACGGGCGTACAGTACACCCGTCGCTCCGCCGACGGGAAAGCCCAACGCCGCAAACTTGCAAGCATTCGGGATCGAGAAGCGGATATTGGGCAGGCTCTAAGAACGCTCCCGACTGCATTCCGGTCAAGAATGGTTTCCCCGGCGGCGTACTCGTGGTAGGCTAGTGATCACACAGCGTCTGAGATTTCCGAAGCGACTGTGCGTCCCCTGTCATGTGAGGCTCGTTAATTGCTCACCGGCGGACCAGATTTGTCGGATTCGGTATGCAGAGCCACGAACATGCAGGTTCCTGTAGCAGCACAAAACTTTTTTGAATTGCTTGAAAAGAGCGAGCTGCTGACTGCAGCGCAGATTCAGCGAGTGCGGGAGAAGGTGCAGATTCCTGAGACTGCGACTGCGCGAGAGACCGCGAGACTTCTGACTCGCGCCAGAATTCTGACCCCGTTCCAGGCCGAACGGCTGCTGGAAGGAAGGTATCGCGGTCTGGTGATCGATCGCTATCGCGTGCGGGAAGTGCTTGGTTTCGGAGGCATGGGCTGCGTCTTCATCGCTGAAGATCCACAGGAAGACCGCAAGGTGGCCCTGAAAGTCCTTTCGGCGGAACATTCGCTCGATGCTGGAATGCTGGCCAGGATGAAATTGGAAGCCATTGCGGGAATGCGGCTCAATCATCCCAATATTATTCGCACCTATCGCATGGACAGTACCGGGGCGGTCCATTTCCTGGTGATGGAACTGTTTCGCGGCATCAGTCTGCATGAACTGGTCGCGCTGAACGGAGCCCTCAAGTGGCCCATGGTCTGTGACATTGCATTGCAGGCGGCCGAAGCATTAATGGCGGCCCATGCTCAGGGGATCATTCATCGCGACATAAAACCGGCCAATTTTCTGATCGATCAGGAGGGACACACCAGAATTCTGGATTTTGGCCTGGCGATCATGAGCGACGTGCCTGAAGAAGAGTTCTCACTGTCGCTCCTGTTCGGTCACGACTGCCTGGGAACGCCTGACTACATCGCTCCGGAACAGTCATTGGACAGCCGGCATGTGGACGCTCGAGCCGACATCTACAGCCTGGGAGCCACCTTGTACGTCGCTCTGACGGCGCATGTGCCGTTTCCGGACAAGAATAACAAGGCCAAACTGGAAGCGCATCGCACAAGAAAGCCAAAAAACGTTTGCCAGCTGCGGCCTGAGATCCCGGAGGAAATCGGAGCCATCATTGCGAAGATGATGGAAAAGGATCCAGCGAAGCGCTATCAGTCAGCCAAAGAATTTGCCGATGCCGTGCGACCCTATGCTCAGCGAAAGAGTATTCAGTTTGAATTTCGCGAACTGGTCACTCTGCGAGCAAAACAGGCCAAGGCGAAAGCGGAACGATCAGGAAAAAAAACATCTGCGCCAAGGTCGTCCATCACATCCGCTTCCGGCTGGCTCATCAACAGCGGTCACGGTATTGCTGAGGGCACCGACGGTTTTGGGCAGGCCGAAACTCCTGCGGTCCGTCAGGCGGAATCCATTCCCGTCAGAAAGGAGCCTGCCCGCGAGCCGACAACCAGTTCCGCCCGGCCCCCTGCCTTCAAGGGACCAACTCCCGCGGGATGGCGACTGCAAATCCTGGGTGAAAAACGCCAGATTGCCTTGGCGAAATCCCGCATCACAATCGGTTCCAAACATGGCGTCGATATCATTCTGCTTCGAGAAACAGGCGTTGATGAATTGCAATGCCGACTGGAATACGATGGCCAGAACTGGATGTTGCATCAGGAATCAAAAACGCAGCCGACGTGGGTCGATGGCAAAGTGGAAGCGTACTGCACATTGCGACATGGTTCAAAATTGACCTTCGGGGGAAAAGCCGGATTGCGGCTGGTCAGCCTTCCTCAGGAGCTCAGAAACCGCAAACGTCTGGTGGGACTTTTGATCGGTCTGGCTACCGTTCCGATCCTGGTGGGGCTCGCCTGGTGGGTATCGACATTCTTCCGGAATTAAACCCGATTTCTTTAAACGTGGTGTTTATGATTCACGTGGTCAGAAAAGATGGTGTGAATCTTCTTGCGATTGTCCCCTCTCCCCCCGCAATTGGTTTTCCAACTTGACACGTTTTCCACGGGGGGAGAGGGCTAGGGTGAGGGGGAAGAATCAACTGTTTTCTGAATCAGAATATGAACTCCAGGTCAGCCCCCTTATCCGGCCTGTCGGCCACCTTCTCCCCCGATTCGGGGGAGAAGGGACATGGAAAACGTTCACTTTGAAAGTACCTCAGTCTGGACCGCGTGAAGTATAGCATTCTTGCTGACTGAGTAATCTTGTTTGGTCCGTGGTTTGCAACCCTCTGAAATGATGAATGAATGACACCTGATCCATTGATTCCTTTTGCTCTTGGTCTGGACATCGGCGGGGCGAATATCAAGGCCGCGAACTCCGATGGATTTTGCACGTGCAGAGTGTTTGAGATCTGGAAGAACAAAGATCGTCTGTTGCATGAATTGCAGCACTTGACTTTGTCTGAAGGGAGGAAGCTGGACATTGTCGGCCTGACCATGACTGCGGAACTCGCCGACTGCTTTGAATCAAGGTCCGAAGGTGTCGGATTCATCGTGAGAACAGTCGCCGCAGCCTTTCCGGACACCGTGATTCGTGTCTGGATGACGTCCGGAGAATTTGCCGATACACAGGATGCGATTGAATTCCCGGATCTGGTCGCTGCCGCGAACTGGCACGCTCTCTCCACCTGGGCGGGACGCGCTGTTCCCAAAGGCCCAGCCCTGCTCATCGATGTCGGATCCACCACCACTGATCTGATTCCGATCCTTGACGGAATCCCCTGCCCTGAAGGACGGACCGATCTGCAGCGACTTGTCCACTCCGAACTGATCTACTCAGGAATTCGCCGCACGCCGCTCTGCGCTATCGTACGCGATGTTCCGCTGCTTGAGGAAAGGCGATCGGCGAGACGTGAAGTTTCCAGGGAGCTCCAGGTCCCGGTTGCGGCCGAGTTGTTTGCGACGACACTCGATGTGCATCTCATCAACGGCGATATCTCTGAAGACAGCAACGACATGAACACCGCCGACCATCGACCGGCCACTCGATCGGCGGCGATGAATCGACTGGCACATCTGATTTGCTGCGATCGAAGCGACCTGTCAGAAGCACAACTTCAACACATCGCGCGCTATATTGCCGACCAGCAACTGCGGACGCTGGATGATGCGATGCAGGACAGAATCCGGTTCGTAAGCAATCTGGCAGGGACCAGTCCGGAAGCAGTGCAACTGCTGCTAAGTGGCAGCGGCGACTGGCTTTCGATATTGGTACTCCGCAAGTCCGCGCATCGTCCCGATCAGCCCGCGATTCGACTGAGCACGATGTTTGTTCGCAATGTCAGCGAATCTGCCTGTGCATTCGCCGTCGCTCGACTGGCCTCAGAACGCTGCTCCGACGATTTGCTTCCAGTCAGCAATCTCTATTCGTGACGCAGCGCTTCGATTGGGTCCATTCGTGCGGCGGCTCGGGCAGGGTAGAGACCGAAGATAACTCCAATTCCTACTGAGATTCCGAAGGCCAGCGGCAGGCTGCTCCACACGATTTTAGGGGTTAGACTCAGGAACATCGTGCCAACTTCCGACGTTGCCTGGCCACCTTCCAGCATGAATTTCGTGGCCAGCCATTTCACGCCCTCAAACGCTGGCGGGGTCAGCAGGCCGAGAATCACGCCAATCAATCCGCCGCTGCCGGAAAGTACCATTGTTTCCGTCAGAAATTGCGCCGTGATGTCGCTCTGCTTTGCGCCGAGAGCGCGACGGATCCCGATTTCCCGAGTTCTTTCAGTCACCGTCGCCAGCATGATGTTCATAATCCCGATGCCGCCCACGATCAGACTGATGGCGGCAATGGAGCCGAGCACAACGTTAAAGATGACTTTGATTTGTTCGGCCTGCTTGAGCAGTTCCTGAGGCACGACGACGCTGTACTGATCGGGATTTTTGTGATTAAAAGCAAGGGTCTCGCGAATCACAGCAGCCGTTGGCATGACCTGATCCTTATCGACGATCCGGAGTGTGATCTGATTCAGCTGCACTTCTTCTGCGCTGAATGATCCCGTGCGGCGATCAACATCCAGGTCCCCCATGCGAACACGCAATGTTTCCAGCGGGATGTAGATATCGTTGTTGTAGTCCTGCCCGGACATGCTGCCGCCGATAGCGGCGCTGGCTTCTCTTGATTCGGTGACGCCGACAATTGCGTATCGTTTATCAGCAATCTTGACTGTCTTTCCAAGGGGGTCTTCGTATTGAAACAGCGTTTGAGCCGCTCCTGCCGCGAGGACCGCGACGTTATCCTTCCGACTTCTGTCTTCGTCGGTGATAAAACGTCCCTGAGCCATCTGCAGATGATTCACATCCCGATAATCCGGCGTACAGCCGACGATCCGGCAGTTCATTTCGCGGTGCAGATAGCGGCACGGCTTCGTCAGTTCGCGAATCGGAATCGCCTGCTCGATCGTCGGAATTGTCCGCGACAGCAGATCAAAGTCCGCTCGCAGCAATCCATACCGCAGCACGAAGGAATTCTGGGCACGGTCACCGGCGTTCTCACGCGGAGGCTTGACGCTGCGAACGATAATGTTCGTTGCTCCCAGTTTCAGCACCTGTTCCTGCGCCTGCTGACTGGCCCCTTCGCCAATTGCCAGCATGGCGATCACGGAGAACACTCCGAACACAATGCCCAGCATGGTCAGGCCCGACCGCAGTTTATGCAGCAGCAGGCTTTTCAATGCCAATTCAATGGTACGGATGAGATTAAACATGTTTGGAAACGGTCCTGTTACCCCGGAAAAATACCTGTGCCCGCGACGACGCCGTCTTTCATGTGGATCTGCCGTTTCGCGAGTCTTGCGACGTTGGGTTCGTGCGTCACCATGACGATGGTGCGGCCCTCCTGATTCAAATTCAACAGCATCTCCATGATTTCATGCTCAGTCGCTGAATCCAGATTTCCCGTTGGTTCGTCCGCTAGAATGATTTCCGGATTGTTCACGAGAGCGCGGGCGATCGCGACACGCTGCTGCTGTCCGCCGGACAACTGATAGGGACGATGGTCCATGCGATCACCCAGACCAACCATTTGAGCAAGGTGCTCAATCCATTTTTGATCTTTTGCACCGATCACCGAAGAACCGGCGCGGTAATGCAGCGGGACTTCAATATTTTCCAGCACCGTGTACTGTGGAATCAGGTTGTAGGACTGAAAAATAAAACCAATCATCTTGTTGCGAATCGCCGACAGCTGATCGTCGGTCATGATTGAGACGTCGTTTCCGCCGATGATGTATTTCCCGAACGTCGGTCGATCGAGTGCTCCCAGCAGGTTAAGCAGCGTACTTTTGCCACTGCCCGACGATCCCATGATGGCGACGAAATCGCCTTTCGGGAAGTCAATGGACACTCCACGCAGGGCCTTCACTGTGACGGTTCCCAGCAGAAAGTGTTTTTGCAGATCGATGACCTGGGCAGCCAGTTCCATGGGACACTAATAACCAGCGAATAGAAGGTAGCGAATAGACTAGTGGTCTGTTACATCTTAATTTTAGGGTTGACTGTAGTGGACGAGGTTACGAGTCCCTGTGTTTTATGACCCTTCAGGACTCGTCGCCTCGTCCACTACCCCGATTTTTAGCTGTCCCGAACCACTAGAGAATAGTTCGAAGCGAATGGCCGACAGAGACCGGGCGTCCGATTACTCGGCTTTCTTGCCTTGCCCGCGTCGTTGCGCCGCCTGTTTCATTTCATCGAGAGTCAGCTTTCCGTCGCCATCAGCATCGCTGCGATCGAAGAATTCGGGACGTGGATGTTCGTCTTTCGTCACGACACCATCTTTATTCGCGTCCATGCTCGCAAACATTGCTGCGGGATCCTGCATACCGCCGCTGCCTGGGCCACCGCCGTTTCCGCCAGGACCACCACCACCGCCTGGCGTACCGCCGCCCGGCCCGCCAACACCACCGCTCGGTCCGTTGCCGCCCGCTTCAGCCTGTCCGGCATTACCACCGCCACTGCGGGATTTTCGTTCCGGCGTATCGACCTTTTCACGATTGGCCTCCGCTTCTGCGGAAAGTTTTGCATCAAGTTCGCTGAGTTCTTTGGAAAAATGGCTTCGCGGATTCATGATGACAAATTCGTTCTCCGCCACTCCGTCCAGAATCTCCATATACTCATCGTTTGCGTCGCCGACCTTACATTCGCGTCGCTGAACTTCAGTACCGACGGCCACGAACGCGAAATAGTGACCTGCGGTCGAAATGACGGACTGGATGGGAATTTGCAGCACGGGTTCTTTACGATCTTCGACAATGATCCGCACCTCAGCAGTCATCCCTGGCTTGAGCTTCTTCAACCGCTCCGGTTCCGCCTGAATTTGAATCGCAGTCTCGTACTCTTTCAGGTCCGTATTCGGCCAACTGCCAGGAGTCGGTACTGATGCGACTGTTGACAGAATGCCGCGGAATGGTTCTCCGGGAAGCGCATCAACTTCGATTTCCGCAGGCTGACCAATCACCACTCGACTGATCTTGGACTCATGAATTCTCGCGTCGATCTTCATGTTCTCCACGTCGGGCAGATTGATAATCGCCTGTCGCTCACGAACCGAAGCTCCCTCCTCGATCACAACGGGCTCACTACCACGCGAACTCTGCTGTGACGCATAGACGACTTCGCCCGATTGCGGAGCGACCAGACGACAGGCTTTAATCTGTCGTTTGAATAGATTCCACTTGTCCAGCTCGACACTGTACGTCAATTTCGCAGCTTCCAGTTCTGCGCGAAGCTGCGTCATGATGGCTTCGCCTTCCTTCTGGGCTCGGATGGTTTCCCGCTTGGAATTTTCAGCGGCCTGCGTCAGTTCAATTTCCTGCCGCTTCTTCATGAATTCCACAAGAACCTTCAGTTTGCCTTTGTTCAGGTTCTGCAAAATTTGCGACTGCGTGACGAGCAGCCGGGCACTTTCCAGTTCATTGACATTGCTGTAGCCAAGTCGCGCCTGACTGCGAACTTTTTCGTACTTCTCCATATTGCTGGAAAGTTCTTCTTCGTACTTCTTCAGGTCGCCCTGAATTGTCGCCACTTCCTGTTCGTACTCGCCGCCTGGTGCCGTGTACTTCTCAAGGTCCAGTGCCGCAAGTTTTTCCAGGGACGTCGCGGTGGCCACCGCGCTTTCGTTGGTGGATTCCTGAATCTCGATGTTGATTTCGGACTTTTCGACATTCGCTTTGGCTGTGGTAACCTTGATCTGCTGTTCTTTTTCCTTTTCAACCAGCGTCGAAGAATCCAGTTCGCAAACGACATCACCCGAGATGTAATCGAACTTGCGCACTTCCTGTCCGTCGGTCACGAGGATTTCTGAAAACTCCCCCAGCACGACTTCATACACCTTTTCAGTACCATCTGAACCACGCAGCTTGATGCTTTTTGATGTTTCCGAATCGGAGTCCATGAATTCCACAACGCCGTCAAACTCGGCGACCGTCGGTGCCTGTACGCGACTGCCTTCCGGGACCAGCGAAATAATTGTCGTGCTGCCTTCGACTTTATTGCTGAGCACCGAATTGTGCATACTGTCCACCGTGCCATTTTCGGTGATCATGATGCGGAATGGTCCCTTCTCAGCCCTCTTCAGAATGTACTGGGAATTCAGCTTCACCTTGTCGAAACCGGCAAGGGACATCAGCGCGTTTCGGGATTTCGGCACCATAAACGCCACACCCACGCTCACCACGAGCAGCAGGACGATGATGACGATCGGAGATTTGCCAGAGCGCGTTCGGGGAAATAGACGAAGCATCCTCAGACACCTTTTTCTAGTTCTGTGGTTGCAAAATGGGGGGAACGGCACCGGGAGCGTTTGCAGGAGGAACGAGTTCAGCATCATCACGCAGACTTTTCATCTGCAGGTAATACGAATCATCCCAAACTCCGCGAGGATCAAGCTGCATGATACCCATGTCGCGAAAGATGTTAAGCCGATTTTGCTCATAAGTGATCCAATCCCCGACAAGAGTGTTCTGGGCGTCCAGGACGGTTCTCAGGGCCTGCAAGAGGCTCAAAGCGTTCTGTTGAGCACCAGCAGACGCCTGCAACGCCGCGTTGTCATACTGCTTTGCAGCGATTCTCACGTTGGCACGGTCGATTTCCATGCGGTATTCCTGCACCTGTATCTGACGCCAGCTTTGCCTGATGTTTAACTTGATCTGGTCCTCAAACAGCATGTACGCTCGCCGTTGACGCTGATAAGTGATCAGCGTCGTACGATAATTGTTTCTGTTGTCAACCTGTCCCAGCGGCGTCGTGAATGACACCGAGGCGGAATTCACCGGGCCGCCATTGTTGCGACCAATTCCTTCTCTTCCCTGGAAAGACAGATCTAATGTCGATTCCAGCTGATTGGCTGCAATTTCCACCTGCCTGCGAGAGTCCATGACTTGAGCGCGGCTGTTCATCAGGTCATGCCGATATTCCAATCCCAGGTTCACGACTTCTTCGATGTTCGGGAATTCATGCGACTCATCCAGCGAAAAACGATTGAGCTTGATGGCCTCCACACGCAGACCAGCCTGAAGGACTTCCAGCTGCTGCGTTAAACGCAAAAAGTACACTTCCCGCAGAATGCCGGAAGCATCGCGAATCTCTGACAGCAGCGAGGGAATCGTGTATGTTTCAGCTGCCGTGTTTGTTCCCAGCCGGGGAAGCGAACGCCAGCTGTCTGGCAGTTCCGAGAGTTCGATCGTGCCACTGGCGTCACTGTCCAGGCTCGGCAGGATTTCATCGACTGACGGGACATCAATCAGCTGTTGCAGCGCGTCCAGTTGATCCGACGCGGTGACGAAGAAGCTTTCCGCCAAATCAAAGTTTGACTTGTCTTCCTCGATATTCTCCGCAAGCCGGGTCCGCTCTTCTTCGCTGCGAAAAAACCGTTTGCCCGGCTGACTGGCCGCCCAGTCATCCTTCGTGAATTCGAGCAATTCCTGAACCGGGACAAAATCCTTACGCACGGTCTCAATTCCCGACGTACCCAACTCGTCTCGCAGCATTCTCAGTCCACTCAAATACTGCTTCAGCGTTGCAAAGTCCGGCATGGATTCTGCGGGACCGCCGCCAACGTCCGGGAACAACTCTCGTCCCAGTTCCTTTTGAATCTTGCGTAACCTGAGTTCCAGGTCAATCAATTCATTGCTGATCAATGTAAAGGGAGTAAGTCCCTGTTCATCGATAACCAACTGGATGTTTGGCGGCAGCCCGAGAAGAATTTTCAATGCGTCCTGGGAATCCGCCAGCACTCGCCTGTTGTTTGCAAGCCCGGCCTGAGCTGTTTTCAACTGGTTCAACAACTGATACGACGACAGTCCTGTCGCGTCCTGGGTCTTCTGTGAAATTAGATCCTGAATTGCGCTTTGGTACGTTTCGTCATTCGAAATGCTTCGCAGCCTTGCCTGATCTTCGGGTGTCAGGATCCCTTCCCATTTCAACCACTGACCGTCGTAGCTAAAGTGTTCTTTCAGGTCGTCTGGAATCAGGTCGTCTGGCTTCTCGAATCCATCGGGAAGAATGTCGAGCCTTTCTCTAACGGTCCCGGGCAGCCATGAATCCAGCGCTTGCTGCTTTTCATATTGCACTTCCAACTGCCGGATATTGTTCATGTTGTTCAGAATGACCTGGCGCTGGTTCAGCAGACTAAGGTAACTGGCTGACACGCTCACGAAGAGCGTTTGTCGGAATCGGGCAAGGGATCGGGCATTGTAGAGTACCGTACGTTCTGCCTGAGTCAACGGCTCCAGCGCGATCTTGCGGCCCGCCCTGAACAGCAATGGCTGGGTCACACTGTAACCGATCGTCGGTGCCGGGTTTGTCCCGTGCTGACCAAACGCCCAGGTGACTGTGTTCGCAATCTCTACCGCCACCTGGCCACCGGCGGCAAGGTTTTGGCTGACTCCGAAATTCTGAGACCAGATTCCCGGTGAGCCATCTTTTGAAAGCGGGGCGCGAAGTGATGAGCCAGGCTGCGCCCCCGTCACTCCCAGATAACGAACGCCCAGATTCCAGCGTTGCTGTGTCAGCGCGAGCGCGCTCAGATACAGGTCTTCCAGGTTCGTCTGGTATTCGCGATTGTGAATGTATGTTAGATCAATCAGTTCGGGTAGCGCAACTTTGAGCAGCTTGACCTCAGAATGCCCAACGACCGGGTCACCAGACGGCACTTCAATATCGTACGGTTCCAGCCAGTATGGATTTTCAATGGCGAGAGCCCTGCCGAGCTTATGCCAGTTCTTGTAGCCCTTGATTCCGTTGACACTGAGCATGAATTCATGCGCGGCGGGATCATCCGGAGGCAGTGGTTCCTTGTCCGGGTCATACGGATCATAAAAGCGGCTGCGATCATCCGCCGTGAGGTCGATGCGCGGTAGTTCCCAGTGAGGATTGTTGAGCTTCTCAGTGATCGCGCCGTAAGAATCCACATCGGCTTGCTTACGCCAAAACTGACGTGAACAGCCCGACAACGCTGTCATCCCCAGCGCTGCCAAAATCAGCCAGGTCGCATGTCGGCAAGTTTTACGGCGCAATAATCGTGCCAGCATCCTGCTGTTCTCCAGAGTCCTGTCACACAAATCCCGAAAACTCGGGAATGCCTTACCGTGATCCTGCAGTCGATCCCGGTAAAGCTCCGCAACGTGGTTTTCCAGCGTGAATCTGAATCAGTCGTATCTCAGATTCGTGAACTGCCGCCTGTAACGGTCGGAGCCAAAAGTCACACGTTGCCGTAGAAATGTCTTCTACGGTTACTGTGGGTTTCGACAGATACTCCGGTTATGATGAATGGACAGATGCTTTCGTGCTCGCACGCCGTCCACTTGCTTCCAGGCGGCCCGAGGATTCTGATCCATCCGCAGACTCCGCCTGACCGGCAAGAGTACCGCAGTTGGCCTGAATGCCGCATCTTGCCAGTGCTGCAAGTCCTCAGATCCCTGCTTGCGCAGGATGGATCGGGTGGCCGGGGTTGGACTGAGCGGAGCGAAGGAAACCCCGGGGTTTCGAGCTATCGCTCTCCAACCCCGGCCACCCATCAATCCATGAATGACAGAGCACCGGCGCCGTGCTGGCACCAACCATCAAACGCCCCGCCCTGGCACTTCGGACGGATGAACCGCGCCTTCGGTGCCCGCCTGACGGCTCCGCCACCCCTCGTACCATTCAAGCAGTTGAGTTCCGCCATCTTTGACAGGCGTCCGCGCGGAATGCCAGACCAGGAAAGCCTCGCCTGACTCGCCGATCAGCAGCAGCGCCGTCATTGCTGTCGCCCGCTTCAGAGTCTCGAGGGCATCTTTCGGCAATTGCGCAATGGGTGCGCCGACGTTGAGCGACGTGTTGACCGAGACTTCCGCCCCCAGATGCCGCCCCATCGCCTTCAGGAAGGCGTGACAAAACGGATCCTGTTCCTCACGCACAATCTGCACGCGCGACGTTCCGTCTTCATGCACGACGGCTGGCAATTCCGTTCGCGCTAACTGATTCGCCCGAGCTGTCAGAACCATGTAGTTGTACGCATTGTAATTGTCATCCGACGCGCCTTCATTGAGTTCAAAGTACTTGAGGGCCGCCTCAAGAGTCGCCATCGGTGCCAGAGGCCTGATCGGTTCGCGGAACTTGACGAGTCGATTGATGTTTTCCAGCGTCTTCGGATTGCACGGATTCGCAAGGATGGATCGATGTCCCAGCGCCCGTGGGCCGGTTTCCGCACAGCCCTGAAACAAACCAATGACGCCATCGTTCGCGATGATCGATGCCGCCAGATCAGCCACTGCGTATGCTCCGTCCGTATCGCAGACGTTGGCGAGTTCGCGAAAGCCGATTTCTTCGGTGGTCGCGATTGCTTCCCGGATTTCCCCAGTCGTCGGCGCGGGCCCGCAGTAAAAGGCATGCTGCAGCCTTTCGCCGGATTTGGCCCCGGCCTGCATCGCAAAATTAAAGGCCGCGCCTGGTGCGACTCCCACGTCGCTCGGAACAGGCGGGACCCACAAGTGCAGTCGCGCGTCTTTCTTCAGATTTCGCCGATACCAGTCGCGGTTGAACCGTTCCAGCAAATGCATGTTGGCGACGCAGTTGAGCGCGGTCCCGCCAGTCATCACAAGCTTATCCGATCCGGTTTCGCGAATGAAATGCTCGATAATGTGAAACAATCCGTCTTCGAATACCAGTTGCGTCGCCGCGGCAAGGTCCACACGGTCCCGAGTGACTTCTGAATGCTTGACGTCTTCGACATTCAGCACCGCGTCGGGATTCCACAGTTTTCCCTGAGGAATCGGATCTCCAACAATCCTGCGGAGCGCTTCGGTGTACGGTTTGTATTCGCCTCGTCGAAACCAGTTCGCCATGCGCCGATTGACGTACAGTTTGCCTTGCGGTGCGAAATGGAAAATCTCACGCAGGCTCTTGTAAAACGGATTCGTCAGTCGATCACTGTCGCCCCAGGCGGCGGCACCCATGTAGCGGCCTTCGCTGCTGAGTGACGTCCAGCCACCCTTCGAAGAACTCAGGATACTGTAAAACGCGCCGAGTGAGTCACCCAGACTGTTGTTCTGATACGTCCGCCGCATCGTGCCGTCATTCGCCAAGTACATCGAGATCGCGCTCGTGTCACCGAACCCATCAAACACGCTGATCATCACTGGCGTCTGCGAGTCATAAAACGGCGATACCGCATAACTGAAGGCCGCGTGATTATCGTGGTGCAGTTGGCAAATGATGGGTATCGGCCGACCGGTGTTTAACGCTTTCCCCAGCAGTTTGGGCGACTGAGTGGCTTTCAACGCATGATAGAGATTCGCTTTCGGCGTACTCTTCGGAAAACCCATCGGCAGGCTGAAGGGAAAATGATCGAACATCATTCCCACTCCGCTGGCCACCACGCGAGCCGAATCCCAGGTGAACAGGAACGCGGAAATATCTTCGACAGACAAACCCAGCTGGTCGAGACGTTTCCGAAACAGCCCCACGGCCTGTTCCGGAAACCGATCATCGTGCTTCACCCGGCTGAGGCGTTCTTCCTGATCGTTCGAGATCAGTCGAATCCCGTTCGCTCGCGTCACTTCGACAAGGGCGATTCCGGTGTCGTGGGCGGGCGTCCCAATCCCAGCCAGATAAACCGTCTCATCGCGCGACAGCCGTTCTCCAATCTCTTTCAGCACGGTTTTTGCATATCGACCGTCGTCCGGAACCACACCGCACATGGCATAGGCGGCGCGCGCCAACTTCCATGAGGTCCAACGGGCCATACCGCCGAGCCACGGGGTAGACGCTCCGTAACCACCATAAATTCTGCCCATCAGATTCAACCAGGGGTGTTTCTTGTCGTTTTCGTGAGTTTCCCGCTGCCAACCCTGGATATCAGCAGCCATGCGCCGACCCAAAGTTAATCCGCACGAGTTTGTTCAGTTGCCGTTCAAAATTCCAGTCAAACCCGCGAGACAGCGTCAGACGGCCGGGAAATCCTTCGGACGTGAGAATAATCCGAATAACACCAAACTCCAGATTCTTTCCTCGCAGCCAGCCATCGACGAAGTCGGCGAGGGGATCGTGCGTGTTGGTGCTTATGGGCCCAGCAGACTGTCACGCACTCTCTTCACGTCAGGCGTGCAAATCCGCTGTGACGCACGGCAACGCCCAGAGCCTGGAGTCGTTGCTCGACGTCGCCTTTCGAGACTGCTTCCGCCAACTCCGTGAATATCGGTTCCAATGCATCGAGGTACGCTGCGATGTGGTGTTCCTTGTGAGCAAAGCTCGGGTAGAAGCCGCTGCCCGTGAGGAAACCTCGTTCCAGCATCCGCGCCGTCAGCAGTGTGCCCAGAGCGGCGGCCTGCGGATGATCAAAACTCAGATGCAGCAGCGCGGGATGTCCGGAGACCTTGACGGGAATTCCAAGGCGCTGCCCCAGCAATTGCCAGCCGTTTTTCATCAGGCCGCCGATGCGACTGGTGTGCTCCGCAATGTTGACTTCACGCAATTTCCGAATTGTCGCCAGCGCAGCGGAGGGGCCGACGGCTTCAGTCCAATAGGTGCTGGAAATGAATGACGTTTGCGCCGCGTCCATGATGCGGCGGCGACCGATGATGGCGGCCATCGGGTGACCGTTACCAATCGCTTTTGCAAAAACAGCAACATCGGGCATCACACCGTACTTCATGTGGACTCCACCGAGATGCATCCGCCAGCCCGATGAGATCTCATCAAAGACCAACGCCGCGCCGCAACGATTACACAGGTCACGGACTCCCTCCAGAAATCCGGGTGCGGGATCCATCGAACGGGTCGGCTCCATCACCACGGCTGCAATCTCATTAGCGCGCGTGGTGATGAGTTGCTCCAGTTCATCCAGTCGGTTGTATGTAAATGGCAACGCTGTCCCGGCAAGTCCGCGTGGGACGCCGGCCGGAGCGAGGCCCGGCAGAAGATGACTGTGCAAACTGTCGGCAGCGCCAGCGGGGCTCACGTTCGCGGCCAAATACCAGTCCGACCAGCCGTGATAGCCGCAGAAGGCGATCTTGTCGCGGCCTGTTGCAGCGCGAACGATTCGGACGGCGATCGCCATCGATTCACCGCCTGACCGCGCGAACCGAGCCTGTTCCGCCCACGGATGCAGGTCGATCAGCAATTCGGCGAGTTCGACTTCCTCAGCAGCGTTGAGTGAGGACATGGAACCAAGCGCGATGCGTCGCTGCACGGCTGCCGTGACGTCCGGATCCGCGTAACCCAGCAGGCACGAGCCGATGCCGGACGTCGTCATATCGATGAAGCAGCGGCCGTCGAGATCAATCACTTCACAGCCACGAGCTTCCCGGGCGTACGCTGGCCAGAGTCCCGGGGCGAACATTTCAGGTCGCTTGCTGAGTAGTTGCGTGCCGCCGGGAATCAGCTGCTTCGCACGAACGTACGTCGCCTGAGTCCGCGAGCCGTCACTGGAGATCGGCGCAGCCTCGTCCGTTTCGAAACGTACGTCGAACAGACGAGCGGCATTGCGCCAGAAAAGATTCTCAACGTCGTCCCTTGACCACTGAGCAATCTCAGCTGCGTGTTTCATGGACAACAACTGCTCGTAAATCGCCAGGATCGGTCGACCGTCGCAGTGCGGGAACTGCAGATTGAAGCGACTCACGTCCACATATTGCCACGCTCGGCCCATCGCCGCGTATTGTCCGTGAAAGTAAGTCGCGTCCACACCGTCCGAGCCATACAGAATGCGTCGCCGATCTTCGCGCGAGAACAGCGTGATCAGCGGTCGGACATCCGTCACCGCTGAGACGTCGTACCAGATGTTCGGCATGTCGCGAAGTTGTTCAATCGCCTTACGGATCGGCCAGTAAGTAAAACTGCGGGCACAGTGCGCCAGAATCCATTTGATGTTCGGATAGCGCTGACCGGTGAACTCCCGCAGGTCAGCCAGGTTGTACTCGTCCGCGCAGCCGTGGAAGCGAGACAAATGCAGCGTGACCCAAAGTCCAAGGTCGTTGGCCAGTTCAAGTTGTTCGTGCGTCAGGAATTCATGAATCCGGCACTGTGCAATGTCACCCGTAACGGAAAACAGCCGATACGGTTTGAGTCCGATGCATCCCTTCTGGCGGACATCGCGTTCAATGTCCTCCACGCGACAGGACGGCGTGACGAGCCGATTCATGCGTGACTGAGGATCTTGCTGAATCTGCTCAACACACCAGCGATTGTGCGCCGCGACATCGATTCCCTGGAGTGGCGTTCCAAGGACCAGAAAGTGTGTTTCACGTCCAGGATACAGACGCACTGCCCACGCTTTGAGAGTCTTCAGGTCGGCGAGGCTCCAGGGATTCGAAGTTGAAGTAGCCGTCACAGGAAGATGCTGCGGGTGAAACATGTGAATGTGAGCGTCAAACACCCGCTGCGGGACGAAGTCCTGCAGTTCTTCGTCCCAGATCTGTTGATCGTACGGCGAGTAATCATCAAGCGAAATGGGCATACGGAATCCTGGTTTGTATCGAGGACCGGGCATTGAGAAATCGAGCTGCCAGCGTGGGACGAAGCGAGGGGGGAGGAAGAAATATTAACTCTTCATGCGGTGCCGACTGAGGTATTTTCAAAGTCAACAGCCCTCTCCCCCGTGGAAAACGTGTCCAGTTGGAAAATCAATTGCGGGGGAGAGGGGACAATCGCAAGAAAATCCACAGCTTCATTTTTGACCGCGTGAAGTATATCGTTCCGTCCCCGTTCACTTAACTGCACGCTGCCGCATTGTGGCACCGCCGGACAGGTTGGCGACGGAGGCGAATCCGTGCTGTTTCAGAATTCGCTGTGCCACGTGGCCGCGGAGGCCGACTCCGCAACTGACGACAGTTGGTTTCGATGCATCCAGTTCGTGTAATCGGTCGCGAAGTTCATCCAACGGAATGGTAATAATGGAAGGGCATCCGGTGAGCGGTGTTTTCGCGATCTCGGCAGGTGTCCGAACATCGACGACCTGGTATCCGGAAAGGTCGGCATCGGAATCGATCAGGTCGCCGAGTCCATCAAGTTGGTTGCAGGCGGCAAACGCAGCAAGATGAATCGGATCCTTGGCGGATCCATACGGCGGTGCATACGCCAAGTCGAGTCCCGCCAGATCGCGCACGGTGGCTTTGAACGCCATGGCGGTGGCAATCACGTCGATGCGTTTGTCGATGCCGTCTTTGCCGATCGCCTGAGCTCCCAGCACACGACCGTCATCAGCAGCATAGATCAGTTTTAGTGTGACCGGTGTTGCTCCCGGAAAGTAACCGGCGTGCTGTCCGGCGATGATCGTCACACAGCGAAACTTCATGCCCGCGCGGGTGGCCGCCTTCGCGGAGAATCCCGTCATACCGGCGGCGTAATCGAAGACACGGACGATGGCGGTCCCCATCACCGCAGCGCAAGGTGACGCCGATCCTGTGGCGGCATGCTGCCCGGCCAGCCGACCGGCGCGATTCGCCGGGCTGGCCAGCGGGACACGCATCGGTTGTCCCAGAGGCTCGCACAGGTATTCAGCCGCGTCGCCAACAGCGTAGATATCCGGATCAGAAGTTTGGCAATGCGAATTCGTGGCGATGCCACCGGTCTTGCCTATTTCCAGGCCTGCTTCGATCGCCAGTTGCGTGTTGGGACGGACTCCCATCCCCAGAATGATCAGCGATCCGGCCAGTGTTTTCCCATTGAGCAATTCGACGCCCGTGGCATTTCCGGCGGCATCTTTGGTAATCCCGCGAATGCCGCTGCCAAGTTCCAGCGTCACGCCCCTCGCGACTAAATCCTCCTGCAGCGGCACGACCATCTCAGGATCCATCGGAGGAAGAACTTGAGCCTGCAATTCCGCCAGCGAGACTGAAAATTCGCGAGCCACAAGTTGCTCGACCATTTCCAGTCCGATGAATCCGGCACCAATCACCACCGCCTTTCGCTCGGCAGGCGGAGTCTGATCCACTGCGGCGCGGATGCGATCCATGTCGGCGATATTGCGAAGTGTAAAGACTCCATTCGCATCCGTGCCATCCATCGCTGGGACAAACGGAGCGGCACCAGGAGAAAGGATCAACTTGTCATACGGCAAGTCGTACTCACTGTTATCGTCGAGTTTTCGAACCGTGATGCATTTCGCCTTGCGATCGATTCGAACGGCTTCACTCTTCGTGCGGACATCGAGTCGAAAACGGCGTTCGAGAAATTCTTTGGTGGCGACGAGCAGTTTGCCGCGATCCGGGATTTCGCCGCCAATATGATAGGGCATCCCGCAATTGGCAAAGGACACGAATTCGTCCTTTTCGAGGATCACAATCTCCGCATGTTCATTACATCTTCGAGCTCTGGTGGCAGCCGACGCGCCACCAGCAACTCCGCCCACAATGACGATCTTCAGTTTTTGCTCGGTCATTTGCTCTTTCGTCCTGAATATTTTTCATCGCTAAATGGCTCGCCGCCGCAACAGTGCGGATCAAAGCCAGCGGGAGTTTGCGGAAAACACGAGCCCGTGTCTACTGCTCTGCCGAAAGCGAATCCCGTTGTAGCCGAACCCATCAAACTTCGGATTCAGTTTGACGAGTTTTTTTCTATGACGTCCACCTGTTTCCCAATGGAAATGGAACTCACTTCCTCCGCGCAGCGTTTGATTGCCGACGATTGAAATTAGAGCGAGTTCTGGAGCGGAGGAGAATCGTTCAATCGAAAGACGAAGACCGCTGCAGGTTTTCCGCCAGCGATGACGTATTGCCCCGATGCGTCGATATCGAACCAGAGGGGCGTGTTCAGTGAGCCACGTGAAATGACCTTGCTGGCCCGGTCCTGTTCAGGATTCCAGACGCGGATCGTGCCATCATCGAAGGAGGCGAACAGTGATTTTCCATCGCGCGTGAACTTGAACGCCCGCACGAGGCATTGTTGACCACGAATCGTCCGCTTGCCGCCACGGTTTCCTAAGGCGAGCGGAAGAAACAGGATTACCAGGGATATCGCGTCACTCAGGGAATCCGACCCGAGACGGGTCGGACTACGTAGGCAGATCTGTCCTCAGATCTGCTTCCTTTGGCGTGGTTCAGTCGCACGGGTCCGATCGACCCAATGACTCGCCGATGGTAAATCCTTTCCTGCCGCTCGCCTCACCGGGTCTCACCGAAGCAGTTTTGCGCCATCCAGTGGCAACGCAACGCCGTCAACGGCAAGCATCTGTGAGTTCGTCAGCGAATCGCCAAAGCGGTCGAAGTCTTTGAACGACCAGACAATGCGTTTTTCGCGATTGACTTCGACCAACTGAGGATTCTCCGGGCCAGCGTGGCAGTTGTTGATCAGGATGTTGCCGCCGGGCAGGACTTGCAGCGATGTTACCCATGCCAGCTGAATGCCCGGCAGATCATTTTGATGAAGACTCCAGATAATCTGCTCGGCTGGTGTCACTTCCAGGATGCTGTGGCCATTGCCGGTACCGATGAGCGTATTGCCGTTCGGCAGGCGAATCGCGGAAAAGCACTGATTCCCAAACGCCTCGACACCGTGCCCGCTAGCCGGTTTGCGGTCGTACAGAGGGACTGCATACTCCCAAACCGTTTTGCCCGTTGGATCATATTCTCGAACCAAACCATCTCCTTCGTGGCATACAAGGTAGTTGCCTGATTTGAGTTTGCGAACCAGCCGCGTGTCTCGATGCGCGTCAGGCTTGGTCACTCTCAATGCCATCGAATGGACCACATGCAGATCCTTGTCGAGTTCAATCACATTCCCCGGGCCTGATTCCACCACCATTGTTCGTCCATCGGCGAGTCGCTGAAAGGCGTGGATCTCCAGACGCTTACCTTCGTTTTCAGGTCGTTGCTTTGCATCATAATGCCAGACAACCTGATCATTTTTTGGGTCAACTTCTGCGACTTCCGTCCATGACGGCTGCAGCAACACATTGCCACCTGGAAGGACATGCAGGTCATGCAGCGGTCCGATCTTGAATTCCCATTCCGTCTTGCCAGCCTCGTCGATAATGGCGACTCGGCTCTTCGATGAATCGGCCGCGATGAATCGGCGAGTCGGTTCTGCGGCAAGGGAGAACTCAGCTTGCGACACAACCGCGAGTAGAACGGCGAACGTGGCTACGAGATAAAATCTGAATTTGGCGCGGCAGATTGACAACATAACGGGACACCTCTTGAATGCGGAGCGGATGCAGCGATCAGGAAGAGGATACAGCCGGGACAGCTGTATGTCGATTGTCCCAGGTGGCCGACTCGCCAATTCTGAAGGCACCGCACGTTCCGGCTGGCTTTTTAGCAATCACGTGCCGGAACTGAATCGGCAGCTACGCGGTGACAATACGCCAGCTCAAAGTGAGTTCGAATCTGAACTCACCGAATTCCATTCGCAGGTCTTGCCAGTGGCAACGTCTTCCACGGTCAGACACTGTGAGGTCTGATCAAGAACTCGATAGACATGCGTTGCGCCGAACTTCTGAGTGAGTTTCAGCACGCTTCGTTCGGGAAATCCGCCAACGACATTTTGAGTCAGAAGATTTCCTTCGAGCCTCCACGTAAGTTGCAGCGTAAGGTTTCGACCATACGACATGGCGGCCATCGTTCCCAGGCGGATCTTCAGGTCTCCAGATCCATCAGGTCGCAGGCTGAGTGTTTGCGCACCAAACTGTGACGCTTGCCAGTCCCCTGAAAGATCGACGGATTTTGCCGCCGTCGTCCCGTCAACGCATTCGGCAGACTTGGTCGTGATGGAGAACGGCAAACAACACAACGCTGCAACGGCAAGTAATGTTCTCGGGCGATTCATGATGACTCTCGTTCGCATGAGCGTTCGCTGGAGTTCATCCGACCTGCAGGCAGCGACGTGGAATTCTGTAAAACTGGGTGTGCGACCCTACTCATTCATCCATAGGAACATGGGAAATTCGCACTAAAGAAGCGTCCTCGTGTCCAGTTCTTCTAATCGGCAAATGCGGTGCCAATGAAATATCAATCCGGCGAACGCCGCCAAATCCAGTCTTTTCGGCAATCTTGACTGACCAAGGGTTCTCCCCGAGGAATCAGCGGCACGAATTTAGGCAATAACGGACTCACATGCCGTCCTGGGCAATTCGGTCCAGCGAAACAAGCCCACTGTCGCTCTGCATCCCCAGCAGGAAGCAGGTGCTTGCGGGACTGCAGCATTTCTTCGACGGCATGGTGTCCCGCCATGCCAGCGCACTGAACTCGGCCCTGTCCGTCCGAGGTGAACGCGATCATGTGGTCGAAGGTAAGACACCGGAGATCACCATCAAGCAGACTTGAAGACTTCTGGCAATGACGCGACTATTCCCTGATTCGTTTCTTGCCACGAGTGCCCAGTTCGGACAGAATTCCTTCCATCGGAATCCTTACTGGAGTTTAACGCTGTTCCAAACAGCGAACTTCAGCACGTCGATTCCCTGCTTTTTTAGCAACAAAGACCTCACCAGTTTTTGTCTACGAATCAGGCTCGGTTATTTAGCCGGGAAGGCCGGTCCTTCGAAGTGAACGAATCCGGGGAGTGTCAGGAGTCATTCGTTTGACCGACGCGCAATCCGCTCCGCTGTACCCAGGGAAGACTTGATGTTTCGTAAACGAACGACAGACCAATCGTGGATGTCTGCAACAGCGAGAGTTACGTGCCTAATGGTTACGTGTGCTTCAGCAATCATCGCGTTTATCGGCACGAGCTACGCTGACGAAGCACAATCAACAAAGCAATATCCTCCGGGCGAACTCGGCAATGTTGTGCGGCTGGGCGAAGAGATAGTCGCGAAGACTGCCGACCATCCACTTTCAAAGCCCTACGTCGGCAACTCGCTCAACTGCACGTCGTGCCATCTGGATTCAGGCCGACATCAAAATGCGGGCAGTTTTCTCGGAACGGCTGCTGCGTACCCTGCGTGGTCGCCTCGGGAAGAATGCGTCATTACGCTGGAAGATCGCGTGTTGAACTGTTTCATGCGGAGCCAGAACGGGATCCGTCCTCCGAACGGAAGTCGCGTTTCCGTTGCCATCACGACGTACATCACGTGGTTGTCCGAAGGCAGCCGAATGAAGATGAACGTCGAGAAGCCACTCGGCCCGAATCATACACCGCAGTTAGAACTCGATGGCCTGAAACCGAATGCCGAACGCGGAGCCAAACTCTACGCTAACCGATGTGCAGACTGTCATGGCGAAGGCGGACTCGGCACGGACGAAGGCCCGCCGGTTTGGGGCGACAAGTCTTACAACGATGGTGCCGGACTAAGTCGCGTTCCGAAACTCGCGTCATGGCTGAAGGTGGCCATGCCGCTCGACGAAGCAACGCTCACCGCACAGGAATCGCTCGACATTGCTGACTTCGTAGATAGTCACAATCGACCAAAGTTCGTACTTTCGGAACACTTGCCGAAAGACGCTCGATTGGGCGAATACAACGGCAAGCGATGATGAATGGGGGCATTTAGTGACAACAACACTGGCATCCGGGAGTTGGCCATGGCGAGAAAAAGGACAGTCGAAGATGTCGAAGCGTTCATGCGGCAATTCAAGTTGCTTATCGCGGGATTCGTCGCTCTGTTCGCAATCCCGCTGATTATCTACGCCTTCTATCTCAATCGACGACTGGATTCGTTTGAGAATTCGCTCCAGCACAGCCCGCCACAGGAACTGGAGGGCCATGAGCGTCCTCGTAGTGACCTGTATCACCTGACAGCAAATCCGATTGAAGGTCAGGTCGTCTACGTTCCGGCGTACTCGCACATCTACCACGGCGAGGGCAAGCCGTGTCTGCTGACGATCACACTCAGCGTTCGCAATACAAGCATGCATGACGAGATCGTCGTCAAGTCGGTGCGATACTTCGACACGAAAGGCAGGCAAGTCAAATCGTATCTTGACAAACCGGTTCGCCTGCCCGCTCTGGGGACAACCGAAGTTATTGTCGATCGGGACGATGCATCCGGCGGCAGCGGTGCGAATTTTCTTGTCGAGTGGTACGCCAGAACACCCGTGACGGAACCGATCATCGAGACGGTAATGATTGACACGGATTCACAGCAGGGAATCTCGTTCGCTCGCCGCGGTTCCGTGATTAGTGAGGTTGTTCCGAAATCACCAGACGACGCAGACAACGCAACGACCACGCCGAACCTGGAACCTGCGACGAGTACGATCGACAATGAATCGTCGCTATCGACTCACTGAAGTCGGTTTGATCCAGGCGTTGGAGTGCGTTCCCAGCCATTCGTCGATTTTTCGCAGTCTCTCATGCCGTTCCCAGGAACGTCCGATCATGCGTTTGACTTCCACTTCCACCTGGTCCTTGACAGCAGCCCAAGGATGCTTCATCCCCCCATCAACCAGCAATCCCAGCGAACGCGGACCGGGCGAACGCGACAACGCTTCGATTGCCGCTTCACCCAGCGTGTATGATTCAAAGCGAAAGTGCTGTAGTTGGATTTCAGATCTCTTGTCAATTAAGTAACCGGCAATCTCCATTGCGGCGTGATCCTGTGGGCGGACGGCCTGTTTCGAACATTCATCCCACTCTTCGTCATCAATCTTTTCACCTCGTTGAGCGAGGCTCAATAGAGCTGTGAATCGAATGCCAGGTTCGTCGTCCCAGACTTTCGGCGGATCAATCTCAGTGCCAACTTTTCCCTGAACGATTTGATGAAGCAAGTTAATGGCTTCCGACGCATTCCAGTGGCGAAGATGCGAAATGACAATCGATTTATTATTGTCAAAACCATCAGTCAGAACGCGAGTTGCCAATGTTACCTGCAATTGACAATGGTCCGGGCCAGCGTTTTACAAACACCGGTGGTGGCGCTGCGCTTACCACCGGCTAACGTCTAATATCCCTCCGGGATGAATCGCAAGACGCTTGTTTTTGCGTGTCAAAGTCCTTCACGGCGTTGCCCATGCTGGCTTGCCCGGCATGAGCGATGGTGTTACTAGACACGCACGGCTGAATTAGTGTGCAATGGCGGGTGAAGTTATCCTGAACTGTTGTTTTGCAACCCATTTTTCCTTCCA
>Ga0154020_10001746_pt1 | contig 26664 bp, 18 predicted proteins | sample Klosneuvirus_201_FD_109709 | JGI IMG/M metagenome (GOLD analysis project Ga0154020, IMG submission 109709) | Active sludge microbial communities from wastewater, Klosterneuburg, Austria - Klosneuvirus_20160825_MG | ecosystem: Engineered > WWTP > Aerobic digester > Activated sludge | place...
CTTAACACTGATAATAAAGAAGCTGAGCATGGATTTGTAACCATCCTTCCTTATGGGGATAATTTTTTTGTAACGTGGTTAGATGGAAGGAATACCGTTATGGAAGGCATGGCGGGTATGGAAGGGGATCACCATGATGGCCATCACGGAGCCATGAGTTTGCGTGCTGCTATAATAGATGTGAACGGCAACAGACTTAACGAGTGGGAGCTTGATAATAGGACCTGCGATTGTTGTCAGACTACCGCTGCTATTACATCCAATGGACCTGTTGTTGTTTATAGAGATCGCTCGGATGATGAAATTCGGGATATGTCTATTGTTCGATTTATTAATAATGAATGGACTAAACCACAACCAGTGCACGAAGATCGCTGGAAGATTGCAGGTTGTCCGGTTAATGGCCCGCGCATCTCCAGTAAGGGAAATTATTTAGCGGTTGTCTGGTTTACAGCAGCGAGTGACTCAGCACATGTTAATGTATCCTTCTCTGCTGATGGTGGGGCAACTTTTGATAGTCCGATTCAGGTGGATGAAGGTGGAGCCATCGGTCGGGTAGATCTTGTGATGTTGGATGCGGAGCGGGTTATTGTAAGTTGGATGGAAGGCACTAGTATAAAAACAAGAGTTGTTCATAACGATGGAACGATTGAGAAGTCAATTGAGGTCGCGACTAGTTCGGGTGCGAGGTCCAGTGGATTTCCTCAGATGACAATTGCTGGGGAGAAAATATTTTTCGCATGGACAAATGATCAGGATAAGGATATCAAGGTTGCATCCATTAAATGGGCAAACCTGGAGTTGCTTGATCAATAAGGTATTGTCATCATGACAAGATAAAAATTCATATTGAATTTATGATGTCATTATTTATTCGTAATTAACGGCATCATGTCAGCGGATAAAAATAAAATCGGACTTTGGACAGCCACCTCCCTGGTTATTGGCAATATGATTGCCTCTGGGTTGTTCATGTTACCGGCTACACTCGGAATTTATGGTGGCATTAGTTTAGTTGGTTGGGTTATCTCTGGCTCTGGTGCCATCTGCCTCGCGTTGGTATTTAGTTGGCTAAGCAAACTTAAGCCGTTGGCTACTGGAGGCCCGTATGCATATTCCCGGGAAGGCATGGGCGATTTCGCAGCGTTTCTTGTTGCCTGGGGTTATTGGATTTCTGTTTGGTGTACCAATGCTGCCATAGCCGTTGCGTTTGTCAGTTATTTAACTGCATTTATTCCGGCCTTGTCAACCCATCCGGTTTATGCCGTTGGCACAGGGCTTTCTGCCATTTGGCTTTTGACATGGATAAACACAAAAGGCATTAAGGAAGCGGGTATTATTCAGGTAATAACCATCGTTCTTAAAATTGCTCCTTTAGCCGTAATTACTATTGGAGGATTGTTCTATTTAAATCTGGATAATTTTATTCCATTCAATGTGAGTACAGAATCTAATCTATCGGCTATTACAAGTGCAACCACACTTACCTTGTTTGCATTTCTTGGATTAGAATGTGCCACCATTCCTGCAGGAAATGTTAAAGATCCGGGAACTACTATCCCGAAAGCGACAATTATTGGAACTGTATTGACTACTGGAATATACATTGCCAGCACGGTTGCCGTAATGGGTTTAATACCTCCTTCAATACTCATGCATTCGGACGCACCTTTTGCAGATGCTGCTGCTTCAATCTGGGGCGAAGGGGCGCGCTATCTGATTGCAGGAGGTGCAGTAATCTCTACGTTTGGAGCACTTAACGGTTGGATTTTAATACAGGGACAAATGCCCATGGCCGCTGCACGAAATGATCTATTTCCAAGAATTTTTGCTAAGGAAAATAAAAATGCAACTCCGGTTGTCGCATTAATTTTTTCAAGCGTCCTTGTTTCTATTGTTGTGTCGATGAATTTTAGCAACAGCCTGGCTGCCACCTACAAGTTTGCCATTCTTTTAGGCACCCTCACATGTCTTGTTGCGTATTTATTTTCAATCATTGCTTTTTTTATACTCGATAGTAAACAACCGGGTATACGATGGGGAAAACTTACCGTGGCCTTTCTCGCTTTTATTTACTCAATGTGGGCGGTGATTGGCTCCGGTGAAGAAATTGTTTATTGGGGATTTGTAATGCTAATGGCCGGACTACCCTTTTATGCCTGGATAAAAATGAAACAAAAGTCAACTTTATGAGAACGACTTGTCATTCAGAATACGGAAAATTAAAATCGGTTTTTATTAAAAGACCAGCAGAAGCGTTTGTCGATCAAAACAAACTGGCAACGCAGTGGAAAGAATTAAACTTTCTTTCGCAGCCTGATTACAAAATAGCAAATCAAGAGTATGCTGATTTTGAAAACCTAATTGTGAAGAGCGGAGCGAAGATTTACACACTGCCCTTTGATCCGCAGGTAACTCTTGATTCAATTTATTGTCGTGATGCCGCTATTGCAACAGATCATGGAATGATTATTTGCAACATGGGTAAAGAAGCGCGAAGCAAGGAACCTGCGGCTGAAAGAAAATCATTCGAAGAAAGTGGAATAAAAATTTTAGGTGAAATCAAGAAGCCTGGAACCATTGAAGGGGGTGATGTGGCGTGGGTTGATCAACATACATTAGCTGTAGGACACACGTATCGTACTAATTGGGATGGCATACACCAACTTAAAAATTTATTGGAGCCGAAAGGCGTTCAGGTTTGGGTTGTAGATATGCCGCATTACAAAGGCCCGTCCGATGTTTTTCATTTGATGTCAGTATTTAGTCCGGTGGATAAAGATCTGGCGGTAGTGTACTCATCGCTGATGCCCATTTCGTTTCGCAATACTTTATTGCAAAAGGGATATAACTTTGTTGAAGTTCCGGATAGTGAATGGGATTCCATGGGGTGTAATGTGCTGGCCATCGCTCCGCGCGAAGTAATTATGGTAAAAGGCAATCCGATAACGAAACAAAAGTTACAGGATGCCGGTTGTATTGTACATGAATACGAAGGGCAGGAGATAAGCGTAAAGGGCGGGGGCGGACCAACCTGCTTGACTAGACCTATTGAACGAATACTAAATTCGTAAATCAAAATTCGTAAATTCAATTCATGGAATCATTTCTAAACTTCTTTGAAACCATGCCTACCTGGCAACGAGCAACATGGATTGTGTTGTGTTTGGTTGTCTGTTGGATTTTAGAAGGCGCCTTTCCGTTATTTAGATTTAATTATAAAAAATGGAAACATGCCGGAGTGAATTTTGTATTTCTATCCACCACGATGGTTATTAACATTCTCTTTGGTGTGGCCACCGTAGGAGTTTTTGAATGGATAAAGGCAAATGAATTTGGTCTTACTTATCTGATCGACTGGCCCATTTGGGCCGAGCTATTGATGTGCGTCCTTATTTTTGAATTCATGGCGCAATATATAATACACTACATGCTGCACCGGGTAAAATGGATGTGGAAGTTTCACATGATCCATCATAGTGATACTCATTTGGATGTAACCTCTGGTACGCGCCACCATCCCGGAGATTTTATGATGCGCGAAACATTTGCCTTGGCAGCCGTTGTTGTTACAGGCGCTCCGGCCGGTTATTATTTCTTTTACAGGATTTGCACGGTGTTCTTTACGTACTTCACACACGCCAATATTTCTCTTCCTATATGGATCGATAAACCATTGAGTTATATTTTCATTACTCCAAATGTGCATAAGTTTCATCATCACTTCGAGCGTCCTTGGACAGACACAAACTTTGGTAACATTTTTTCCATTTGGGATCGACTCTTCGGAACGTTTGTTTATGATGATCCTAAGAAGATAAAGTATGGGTTAGATGTGCTTGATCCAGCAAAAGATGAGGATGTTGGCTATCAGTTTAAGATCCCCTTTAGCAGGGATGTAAAGACTGATTATTAGATTCCTTCAAAAGGATACTACCAAGCCGTATAAGGAATTCAAGTGGAGATGTAATATTTATCCTAATAAATTGATATTTTTGGTAAACACCCTTGACTCTATGAGATGAGAATCATCAAAGCATTATTAGCATTCCTCTTATTTCTTGGTATTAACTATCATTTGATAGCGGCCGAATTTTATCGTAAGCAAACAGGCACAGTTACTATTTCGAACGGTAGTACTAGTAACACGGCAGCTATTTTAGGAGTAGATAGATCGAAATCATTTCTTGTCTTTTCAACCTCTTTAGATGATCAGAGCCCTACAAACTACCAAATTGGAGGTCAGATTACTAATACCACAACATTATCGTTCATACGCACTGGTAACACAGGAGCAGTCACAATAAAATGGCAGGTATTTGAATTTGAGAGTGGAGTTAACGTACAGCATGGGTCAACGACCGGGGTCACGCGCGGTGCGGCAATGAATGTCTCTATTAATTGCGTTGACCTAACAAAAAGTTTTGTATTGATTTCAGCTCGTAAAAGTGGAACACAACTTGGAGCTGATGATGGAATAACAGCCAATTTGACCACATCAACCAATCTCGCCTTGCAAATAAGCTCTAACGGACCAGGCGGTGCAGATATGGAGGAAGCCTACTGGCAGATAATCGAATATCAGGCTGCTACTGTAAAGAAAGTAACCGCTACTCTTGCAGCAACCGTAGCCAGTACAACCTCCACCATAAGTCCTGCTATTTCTAATTTGGCGAAAGCTATCGTGATAAGTAATCACGGTCAGGATGGGGATGTAAATCTAGATGACTTGCCACGCACAGAACTTACCAACACAACTACCGTTACCTATACTAGAGTTGGTACTACTGCTGCCATTAACTTTGTCACATATGTAATTGAGTTCACAGATGCAACAACGGTGACTCGCGGTACCCAGAATTTTCCATCAACAAACATTACTCAAAATGTAAGCATTACAGCTACCGCCAATTCTGGAGTGTTCGGATCTGGCAACTTTGGAAGGCAAGGCAGTACTACTTTTGCTGTGAACGACAATATTGGACACGGGTGGTTTACCTATGATATTACCAGCACAACAAATCTATTGATTCAAAGAGCAACCGGGACATCGGGAGGGAATTCAACAGCCAACGCCCCATGGCAAATTGTAACATTCGAAGATACAGGCTTGCAGCAGAATACATTCTATTCAAGAGCTTCCGGGGCTTGGGAAACAAATACGAATTGGTCTTTCACCCCTGATGGTTCCAGTGGTGCAGTACCTACAGGTGTGTATCCAAGAAGAACCAACAACGTGGTTATTCAAAGCGGTCACACGATTACTGTCAATTCAGTTACCGATAATAACCCATGCTCACAATCTCCTAACGGATTAGGTCTTGGTAACGTTGGGGCTTTCACAGGATCTGGAGACCAAATGTTTTACCACACAGGAGATATTCTTATTGCTGCAGGAGGAACTTTTACATCAAGTGAAGAGGTCATGATGGGAGGCTACACACTGATTGAAAATGGTGGCACCATGACTGTTAACGAGGATATTGTCAATCTTGGATATTTTGAAATTGCGGCCACTGCTAATTTTACCAACACGGACGACTTAATCTTATCCGGAAATAGCGTAACCATTATTAACAACCTCTCCTTTGGTGCAGATGACATATACATTGACCATACCAATGCAACACTTTGTGGAGAAGGGATCATGAACCTTGGTAATGGTGGTGCTGATCCCACAATACAATTCTTTAATGGTGGTTCCCTTGCCCAGGTTTGTAGTACTTTTACAGTCACTTGTACCTCGAACTGTGGCGCGTTCCCAATTACACCTACTGGAACCTTTTCATCTGGTAATTCTGGGCCGGGAGGAGTAGCTTCAACAAATGGAAGCTCAGAGCTTAAGATTTGGTTGGATGCTGGTAAAAGTATATTTAGCGATGCTGGAACTACAGCCTCCACTGATGGTGGGATAGTGCAACAATGGAACGACCTATCTGGATCTAATAATCATGCAACTAAAACAGTTTCAAACCGACCATCCTGGGATCAAGTAGATCCGGCAATTAATAATGGAGCTTCGGTTGACTTCACAGCGGCTAGTTCAAATCGTTTGAACTTGAATACTTTTACATTAAATCCCTCTTTGTCTGGCTTTTCTATCATTACAGTGTTAAATGCTAATGCGACAACAGGTACGAATCAAAACATTATCCAGCAAAAGGATGCTAGTGGAACAGGAAGAACGCTCTTGCTTTATGATAATACAGCGACAAAAATGACAACATTTCTTGGAGGTGCCTCAACGGCACCAACTGCAACCTATACATTAAATACGTGGAATATTTTTTCTCAGACCTTCAGTTTGAGCGGTGGAACAACGGCTATCAATTTATATAAAGGTGGAACAGCAGATGGGGCAGCAACTGTTACACCCGAAACTACTGTGGGGGCTTGGTTGATAGGCGCGAACAAAACTGAGACTGGCGCATTCCTTCAAGGTTCAATTGCCGAATTACTCATTTTAAATCAATCTGTTAATTCAGCTAAACGGATTATCGTTGAAAATTATCTTTCTGCTAAGTACAATGTAAGCTTAACAGCCAACAATGTTTTTACCTGGGATGATGGAGCAGGTACCTACGATTATGAAGTTGCTGGTATTGGTCAAGCCAGTGACGGGTCTAATCATAAAGACGCAAAGGGGACAGGCGTTGTCAGAATGTGGAACCCTAATGGCTTGGCAAATAGCGAGTTCTTGCTGTGGGGTCATGACAACACAGCGATCACGAGCACTACTTCTGCCATTGGCACAGCAGTTGATGGAACAATCATAGAAGAGCGTCTGTCAAGAATCTGGCGAGTGGGTGAAGTGGCTGATGTAGGCAATGTTTCAATCTCTTTTGACTTTAGTGGAATAGGAAGTCCCTTAGGTTCAAATCTTAGATTGTTAATTGATCGGGATGGCGATGGATTTGCTGATAATGATGTTGCGCCAATAGCTGGTTCTGTATCAGGGGGTATCGCCATATTTTCCAATGTTAACTTTCAAAATGGAGATCGCTTTACGCTAGGAAATACAGATGCGTCAATCCCTCTGCCCATCGAGCTGCTTTCTTTTAATGCTGCTGCCGAAAAGGCAGGAGTAAAAGTAACATGGATCACCGCCTCTGAATTAAATAATGATTTCTTTACGGTGCAACGCTCACAAGATGTTGAGCAATGGCAGGATGTTGTTCAGGTTAAAGGTGCCATCAATAGTAATGAACGCATTGACTATGAAACAATAGACGGGCTTCCATTTTCCGGAGTTTCCTACTATCGTCTTAAGCAAACGGATTTAGACGGTGAATACAGTTACTCTTCGGTAAGGCGTGTAGAGGTTAGTGAAGAGTTTCAATTAAAGGTCTATCCAAACCCATCAACTGGTAAGTTTACTATTTCGACTGGCTTTGCGCTGCAGCGCGAGAACATTAAACTTTATAATTCAATAGGGCAGGAGATGCCGGTTGAGTTTGATTACACAAATGGTTCAACAAGTATTCACTCCAACCTTCCAACCGGTATTTACATCTTTAAAGTATCGCGTGGCTACTGGCGCCAATCTGTGCGCGTAGTGATTGAGTAGTAAAATCAGTAAGAAGTGACCGGTAATCAGTAATCAGAAGGTTACACTTATTACTGGATTACATATTACCGAATACTGATTACCACTTACTGGTGAATAGCAATAGGCGCACTCAAGCATTGATCAGGAATAGCAAAGGCTTCGGTAAGGGGAACCGCATCTTGCCTTACATCCCAGCAAAGTTGGTTCACTAATTTACGAATGGCTTTGGTTTTCACACCTTCCATATAGCCTTGCTCTAGATACCAGCCTTTGTTTTTTTCAATTTGCGAAAGGGCAAACAGATTGCATAGTTTCTTAAGCACGGTTTTGCAACTCGTATCTTTTGTGGCTTCTACTTGAAGAATAAATTGCTCAAGAATTACTCTTTCAATATAGGCGAACCCAACTTGTACTAAGTGATGTTGGCATACATTAAACGCATCGAAAGAATCCATACCGCTATCAATGTGTCGCTTCAATCTTTTGGCCGCGGAAGTAAGAATATCCCGTTCGCGAAATTTGAACGCGTTTAAATGGAACTCCGAATCGAGCAGATGTTCTTCATCAGTGCTTCGCGTAATAATCGGGTTCATTTCGGTAATGGTTGTTTTCGCCTGTTCGGCTACATAATTTAATATGGTAAATACGTTCATGTTACTGAACTCTTGTTTGAATTCCGTTAAGCGACTCTTCGCCACCAATTGCATCAGTACTGTATTGTCTCCCTCAAAGGTTGTATAGATGTCGGTATCATTTTTTAGAATCTCAATCCGATTTTCGGAAAGGTATCCTTTACCACCGCAACATTCGCGGCACTCTTGCAGCGTGGTTGTCGTGTTCCATGTTGTAAATGATTTTAATCCGGCAGCCAGGGCTTCAATCTCCTGCATGTCTTCCTCTTTACGATTAAGAAATCTTTTCGTGAGATATTCAAGAGCGAAGTGTAATGCGTAAACATTGGCAAGCAAGGGCATCAATCGTTTTTGATGAGTTCGGTAATTGAGAATTGGAACTTCCGTTCCTCCTTCGGGTCCAAATTGCCTGCGTTGATCTCCATAACGAATAGCAATGGTAAGTCCTGACTTAGAAGCGGAATTACCTGAACGTGGGATACCAATTCTTCCGCCCACCAGCGTGCCTAGCATCGTAAAAAATCTTCTGTTGTCACTGGCAATAGGGCTTTCAAATTTTCCCTTGTCATTCACGGAAGTAAATCGATCAAGCAGATTTTCGCTCGGAACGCTTACATGATTGAAATAGATAACGCCATTGTCTACTCCGTTTAAACCCATCTTTCGGCCACAATCTTTAATTGTAATGCCCGGCAATACTTTTCCTTTCTTATCCCGCAAAGGAACAACTAGTGCGGAGACTCCATAATCCTTTCCGTCTATAATTAGCTTAGCAAAAACAGTGGCCATTTGTCCGTGTAGTGCCGCATTTCCGATGTATTCCTTTCGGGCAAACTCATTCGGAGTATGTATTTTAAATGTTCTGGTCTGATGATCATATGTTGCTGTTGTTTCGATACCCTTCACATTAGAGCCGTGATTGGTTTCGGTCATGGCGAAACAACCAGGAAGTTCCAATGTGCCGATATCTTTCAGGTACTTAACATGATGTTTTTCAGTACCTAAAAAATAGACACTCATACCCCAGAGCCCAAACTGCACGCCAAATTTAATAACCATGCTAAGGTCATGATAACTTAGCGTTTCCATAATAGCGAAATAAGCAGCCATATCATTTTGCCCTCCAAACTCATTTGGATAAGCCATGGAGCCATACCCTTGCTCGGCAAGAAACTTACACCATTGTAGTACCCGCTTTCTATATATGTCAAGATCGCCCGGGCTCACATATTCAAATTCAGGATCTGATAAAAGTGTTTTGACTTTACGGATGAGAGCTGAATGCTCACCATCCAATATTTTGGTTAATTCCTGAACATCAAAATTTTGCCGCGTACTTTGTTCAGAGGTAATTGTCTTATGACCCGATTGAAAATTAAAGACTGCCTCATGACTGATAAGCCCGAGTGTTGCTTCAATTTTGGAAAGGGCTGGCCTGGCTTGTGTAAGAATATCACTAATGGTTCCGTCACCTTGTAAGCTCGCCATGCGTATACCTATATTGACGAGTGTATCATTTGTTTGTTTGGGATCTGCTACCTGCGAAATGGCTGCGCGCCAGCTCATGAGATTATCGGCAGAAGGTGGTGTAGCAGGATTTAGTTTTGATAGCAGCAATTCCTTTTCAGGATCACTTAGCCAATGTTGACTATTTATTAACCCTTCGAGAATTGAAACTTCGCTGGGTGTCAAAATTGCGTCAGACCAGACGGTATAAAGTATTGGAATAAAAACCAATAGCTTAGGATTAGCCTTTACGAGATCAGATTCTAACATAGCGGGTAAAAATGGTACGTTATAAAAATAACGATTTTAATCCCATCTTTTACGCTATTCAGTGAATAGCCTGAGTCTCCCTTGATTGAACTAATTTTCCGCTTCTATACCTAATCCACTAATCAAATACGGACTAGCCGTTTCGAAGGTTAGATGAAAGATGCCTTTTAAACCTGAATCGTTTAATAGAACCAAATCCACTTTATTATCTTTTGTTTTAACAGAAGTTATCTTACTGCCAGCAAAATCATTGTGAAGTCGACCAAACATTTTTGCTTTGGCTTCCAGATTATTCGTATCTGAATCTACTTCGGATGACTGACTATCGGATTGGACAGCGGACTTCATAGGCCGGTCAATCAATGCTTGCGAATAGTTTTCCCGAATATATTCCTTCCAAATCTCAGGATCATCAGCGTCAATAGCACGAATCATAGCGCGAGCACGTTTTTCCATTATACTTTCCTTTGATTCTTGAGAATAAGAGAATGTTGCACATCCTAACAGTATGGCCATGCTAACTAGTCGGATTTTATTCATAGTTTTTTGTGAGTAATGCTGCTAGGATGGATAATTGAGTTATTTAGTTTTAATAGAAACCGACCCGCTTGATCACATCAAGAATGAGGATTTTTCGGCAAATCCTTACATCCAGGCATTTAAATCTTTACAATTTTATAAGAATTTCTTATATTTCTCTTCACTAAACCCTCAAACATGAATTTTAAACCCGACATCAAGAGCAAAGAAGAGCTGAAAGCTGGTCAGCCAAAGTATGAGTCAATTGTAAAATACATGGTACAGCAGCACAATCTGGTGACCGTTCGTCCGGATCAATTGATTAATGAGGTAATTGATATAATGATTGACAAGAGAATTTCAGGCGCGCCCGTGTTAGATCAAAATAAAAAACTGGTAGGAATTATTTCTGAACGGGACTGTTTAAGAATCATCGTGGATCAGGCTTACCACAATTTACCCCATAGCGACCCGATTGTTTCCGATTACATGACCCGTGAAGTAAAAACGATGTCTCCGGATAGCACAGTGGTAGATGCTGCTACTGAATTTCTTAATAGTGCCATTCGTAGAATGCCCGTTGTAGAAAATGGCGTATTGATTGGCCAAGTGAGCCGCATTGATATTTTACGGGCGGCTAAAAATATCAATCCTACCAGTTGGTCATAGTTCTCAATACTAAGTTCTATTTTATTTCTATGAAGATTCAAAGAGTTTTCATTCTAATGCTGTGCTTGATCTCAGCATCAAACATAATAAATGCTCAAACTGGTGTGGGTGCTAAACCTACTAAGGGTGCAGAAGTATTTTTTGATGGTAGTCGTACAATGTTAGATGATAAGTGGACGTATTGGCAAGGGCCTAGATTCGCGTCTTCGTTGCCCATCAAATGGTTTATTGTTGATGATCCAATCGATAAAGGAACTGCTGTTAACTCCAACGACCCAGCGGCTACCGGAGGTTTATATGGCGCGGCCGATATCATGACAAAAAAGGAGTTTCGTGATTTTCGCGCACATGTTGAATTTTTAATTGCCGAGCCGGGTGGAAATAGTGGTGTGTATTTACAGAATCGTTACGAAATTCAAGTATTAGATGGAGACTCAACCTCTCACGGTTTAGGAGCAGTTATTAATGAAAGTAAGTCACCTTATTTTGCTTACAACGGTGTTGGCAAGTGGAATGCTTACGACATTGTTTTCAGGGCAGCTCGATTTAAGAATGGTAAGCTTACGGAAAAGCCAATGGTTACGGTTTACTTCAATGGTAAGAAAGCGCACACCAATCAAATGATTAGTCAGGTGTTCGGTGGTCCAAATTCTGGTCAAGATGGTGGCAATGATGGTGGTAAAGGAATTACGGATAAACCTGGTGGACTTAAACTGCAAGCCGAAGGCCACAATGTTCTTTATAGGAATATCTGGATTCAAGAATTAAAGTTATCAAAACCAGATACAGATTTTTGATTAACTAAGTTTTACCTGACTGTTTTCGGCAACAACTTTGTCGAACTAGATTAAGTCCTGTTTGCATGAAAAAAATTATTCTGGCAGTTCTACTGCTAACGCTAGGGTTAAATTCAATCGCTCAAAATAGTTTTCGCAAACTAACCCGCAGTGAAAAGGAGTCTATTAAATCCTATCGAAAGCAGATTTCAAAAAAAGATATTAGCTACCATATCTTAATTATTACCGATCTGGGCGACATGGTCGTGAAGCTTTATAATGAGACACCGCTTCATCGCGATAACTTTGTTGCCAAAGTAAAATCCGGATTTTACGATTCTTTATTATTTCATCGGGTAATAAACAACTTTATGATTCAAGGTGGAGACCCAACTACGAAGTATGCGGCCACAGGTCAACCAGTAGGAAGTGGCAGTGCGCCCGGTGATAGAATTCCTGCCGAGTTTAGAACCGACAAAGGAATATATCATAAACGGGGCGCGTTAGCTGCGGCCAGAGATAACAATCCCGAAAAGGCAAGTAGCAATTGTCAGTTTTACATTGTGCAACGACCCGCCTGGCGCGATTCGCAGTTAGATAGCGCCATTATACAGCGGAGATTGACACCTGAGTTTGAAAATCTTACACTCAATGAGGAACAAAGGAAAATCTATACAACCGTGGGCGGCACGCCACACTTAGACGGAGGGTATACGGTATATGGTGAGCTTGAAATAGGATTTGATGTGCTCGATAAGATTGCAGCCACCAAAACCAATAAGTCCAGACCGGAAACTGATATTCGGATGCGGATGTTCGTTCTTCACGAACCAAAGAAACTAAAACGCTAATCTCTTCTTTCCGTTCTTTGTTGCTTCAAACCGCATACATGGTTTCCATTGATTTTATCATATTTAATCTGTAAACAGGATTCTAAAACTATAAGCTTATGCTAAAGCGACTTTTTGTACTTTTTCTATTGACCCCTTTGGCCACTCTCGGCCAATCTATTGATCCATCCTTTTATAAAGAACTGCAATACCGTTCTATTGGACCTTTTAGAGCAAGTCGTACTGTAGGTGCTGTCGGTGTACCCACTCAGCCTAATGTTTTTTACATGGGTGTGAATAATGGCGGTGTGTGGAAGACGGATGATTATGGACGAACCTGGAATCCGATTTTTGATTCAGCACCAACAGGTTCGGTGGGCGACATTGCGGTTTCTCCAACAAGCCCAAATATTATTTATGTGGGTACAGGCGAAGGTCTTCATCGGCCAGACCTAGGGGTAGGAGATGGTATGTTTAAATCTACGGATGGAGGAAAAACCTGGCTGCAAATCGGATTAACGGATGTTCAGCAAGTGGGTCGTGTAATTGTGCATCCTACCAATCCAGAGGTAGTAATTGTTGCCGCGCTTGGGCATCCGTATGGTGCGAATGAAACCCGTGGTGTGTTTCGAACGAAAGATGGTGGCAAAACCTGGGAGAAAGTTTTATACATCAATCATAATACGGGGGCAATTCAAGTGGAGTTTGATCCCACTAATCCACAAATAATTTTTGCCGATATGTGGGAGCATCTTGATGGCCCGTGGGAAAATGCGTCATTCTCTGGACCAAATAGTGGTCTTTATAAATCAACCGATGGTGGTAATACCTGGAATAAATTAACGCAAGGATTACCTACCGCTCAACAAGGGTTAGGGCGAATTGGTGTTGGGATTTCTCCAAGCAACCCTAAGCGCATGTATGCCACGGTAGATGCGCGTGAGAATGCCGGCCTTTATAGAAGTGACGATGCTGGCGAAAGTTGGAAGCGTGTTAGCAGTGATGGTCGGGTTTATGGGCGCGGCAGTGATTTCGCAGAAGTACGGGTGCATCCAAATAATCCTGATGTAGTTTACTCTGCTAATGTTGCCTCTTATAAATCCACAGATGGTGGCTATACCTGGACTTCTTTTAAAGGTGCACCCGGTGGCGATGATTATCATCGGATCTGGATTAATCCACTCCAACCAGACATCATGTTATTTGCTGCCGATCAGGGTGCTATCGTTACTGTTAATGGAGGTAAAACCTGGAGTTCATGGTATAATCAACCGACCTCACAACTTTATCACGTAAGTACAGATAATCAGTTTCCGTATTGGGTTTATGGTGGGCAGCAGGAGAGTGGTGCGATTGGCACGGCAAGCCGGGGTAATGGCGGCCAGATTTCCTTTCGGGATTGGATGGGGGTAGGTGCCGATGAGTATGCGTATGTAGCACCTGATCCTAAGGACCCCGATATTATTTATGGCGGTCGCGTTACCAGATTTAACAAGAAGACGGGGCAAACTCAAAATGTAGCTCCTGAAACGCTGCGCTCTGGGCAATATCGAATGCTAAGAACTTTGCCGCTGTTATTCCATCCGGCAGACCCGAATACGTTATTGTTTGCCACTAATGTTCTCTGGAAAACTACTACGGGTGGACAACAATGGGAAATTATTAGTCCTGATCTTACTCGCAAGCAGACGGATGTGCCTGAAAATATTGGTGATTTCCGTACAGATAATTTGAAGAACATGAAACCCCGCGGAGTAATTTATTCTTTGGCTCCATCGCCTTTGAAGAAGGAAATTATTTGGGCTGGTACGGATGATGGGCTTGTCCATGTAACAGTAGATGGTGGAAAGAACTGGAAAGATGTTACACCGACTACTTTATCTTCCTGGGATAAAGTTTCGCAGGCCGATGCCGGACATTTCGATTCGAATACAGTCTACATTTCCATTAATGCTATTCGTAAAAATGATATGCGACCACATATTTATAGGACGCATGATGGAGGCGCTACCTGGAAAGAGATTGTTAAAGGGATAAATCCTATGGGCCCCGTTAATGCGGTTCGCGAAGATCCCAAACAGCCGGGCTTACTCTATGCGGGTACAGAACGTGAAGTTTATTTTTCTATCGATGATGGTGAAAACTGGCAGACGTTAAGAAATAATATGCCGGCAACCTCCGTCCGGGATTTAGTAATTCATGAAGATGATTTGGTTGTTGGTACGCATGGCCGATCTATCTGGATTCTGGATAATATTAATCCACTTCGAAATCTAGCCAAGATTAATTCACAAAAAGCTTTCCTCTTTCCACCTGTAGCAACACATCGTGTTCGCTTTAACATGTTTATGGATACTCCTTTACCGCCCGAAGAACCGGCAGGACAAAATCCTCCCGATGGAGCGATACTGGATTACTATTTGGCTGAAGCAAAAAGCGAGGTACGGATTGAAGTTATCTCCAAGAATGGGGAAGTTATTTACCAATCCAGTAGCAAAGACAAACCCGAACAAATTGATACTTTGGCTGTTCCCTACCCAACATACTGGATCAGACCACAACGAGTATTGGCAAATACACCGGGTCAACATCGCTTTGTTTGGAATTTACGGTATACATCACCACGGGGGGCTCAGCGGCAATTACCTATCGCTGCAGTTCATAAAAACACACCCAGTGGACCGTACGCTCCGTTTGTGGCACCAGGTGTCTATACCATTCGGTTAACGTCCGATGGTGTTTTGAGTGAGCAGCCTATAACTATTAAGCTTGACCCTCGGGTAACGATCAGCGAAAGCGATCTTAAATTACAAACAGAACTTTCCCTTGCCTGTTTTACTTCTTACAACGACCTCCAGGCTGTCAGGGAATTGATTGATAAAAATTTGAGTGATACGAAATATAAATGGGGTAAAGGCAAAAAAGAACAAGCCGTTGCTTTACGCGGATCGGGTTCACCTGATAATCCGGATATTATGTATGGTGGTATTGGTGAAAGTTCATTGGAAAATGAAACGCTTGTGAGTTTGCAGGATAAGTTTTTGCATGTGCTGGCTGTTTTACAAAGTGCGGATGTACGACCTACGGCTGCCTCTGTACAGGCTGTTGAGAAGTTGAAGCTTCGCAAAGAGGAACTGATTGCGAAGTCGAAATCAATCAATAAGTAAGCGCAATTAGTAAGGAATTACTAGTATAAATGGAACTGTTTCGCTAAGCAGTTCCATTTTTTATTTACAAGATTCAGTTATACTAAATATATATTTGAAGAATAGTATTAAGCTATGGATACCAACTCATTGCAATTATCTTGCAGCAACTTATATTAAATTGATAAAGGAACTCCACTTCTCCCCAGCCGTTCTACTTGCCCTAAACGCATGTTTGGGCTTTATTATGTTTGGAGTTGCACTTACTATCAAACCCGATCACTTCTACCAACTTCGGTATCAAAAAAAGGCGTTGGCCACAGGGTTGGTTTCGCAGTATGTTTTGTTACCAGCATTAACCATCCTCTTAATAATAATCTGGTCGCCTCCACAGGGAATTGCGTTGGGGATGATTTTAGTGGCCGCATGTCCTGGTGGCAATGTTTCAAATTTTTTTTCATTGATGGCGAGAGGAAATGTTGCTTTATCGGTAACCCTTACCGCAGTAACTTCAGTATCGGCTTTTTTGATAACACCGTTGAGCTTTCTATTTTGGTCTTCCTTATTGCCAGGCTTAAGAGATAATTTCAATGCTATTGAAATTAGTTTTGTTGAACTGTTCTTTACGTTGTCTGGAATTTTATTTTTACCCTTAGTTTTAGGCATGGCGTGCGCGCATTACTATCCCGCTTTCGCTGAAAAAATTTCCAAACCCGTTCGAATTATCTCCAGCTTAATTTTGGTGAGTTTTGTTCTTATTGCTTTTTGGAACAACATCAGCGTATTTGTTGAACGGATTTCATCTGTGTTTTGGCTCGTATTAATTCACAACGGACTAGGGCTTTTTGGTGGGTATTATTTTAGCAAATTGCTTAGGAACCCCGAATCAGTTAATCGATCGGTAGCAATTGAAACTGCGATTCAGAATTCAGGTCTGGGCTTAATCCTGATCTTTACTTTCTTTGGCGGAAACGGGGATATGGCTTTAGTTGCTGCCTGGTGGGCAATCTGGCATTTGATTAGCGGATTTACCTTTGCCTACATAATGCAACGAAAAACGATCACGCTTTAGCCGTCCTTTCAATCTCTTTCAGATTTTCCAGTTTCTTATTTCTCAAGAAGCCATTAATGTCTTCAAAATGTTCGCGCACGCGTTTATTACCGAATTCAAAAACCTTGGTAGCCAAGCCATCCAGAAAATCGCGATCGTGAGAAACAAGAATAAGCGTACCATCAAAGGCTAACAAAGCATCTTTTAGAATGTCTTTGGTTTTAATGTCTAAGTGATTGGTAGGTTCATCGAGGATTAAAAGATTAACCGGTTGTAACAATAACTTGAGCATCGCAAGTCGGGTTTTCTCACCACCCGACAATACTTTTACTTTCTTATCTATGTTATCGCCACTAAACATAAAGGCTCCTAACATATCTTTAATCTTAGTACGGATGTCCCCTTTAGCAATTTGCTCAATAGTATCAAACACCGTCAGTTCAACATCTAGCCGCGAAGCTTCATTCTGTGCAAAGTATCCAATCATAGAATTATGACCGAGCTGCATCTTGCCTTCAAAGTCGATTTCTCCCATAATCGCCTTAATCATCGTTGATTTTCCTTCGCCATTCTTTCCGACAAAAGCTACCTTCTCCCCACGCGCAATGGTGAGTGAAGCATTTTGAAATACCACGTGATCGTCATACTTCTTGGTAAGCTCTTCGACAATAACCGGATAATTTCCAGACCGTGGAGCAGGCGGGAACTTGAGATTTAACGAAGAAGTATCCATTTCATCCACTTGCACAATTTCATATTTCTCAAGCATCTTCACGCGTGATTGTACTTGAAGTGTTTTAGAGTACGTTCCTTTAAAGCGATCAATGAATCCCTGAATGTCCGCAATCTCCTTTTGCTGATCGTCAAATTGCTTTTGTTGCTGCTCGCGTCTTTCTTTTCGTAATTGTAGGTAGTGAGAGTAATTTGTTTTGTAATCATAAATCCTGCCCATTGTAACTTCAATGGTCCGATTGGTCAGGTTGTCAACAAAAGCTTTATCGTGACTTATAACAATTACTCCTCTGGCACCATTCTTAAGAAAATCTTCAAGCCACTGTACGGATTCAATATCCAAGTGGTTGGTGGGTTCATCGAGTAAGATTAGATCCGGTTTTTGCAATAGAATTTTTGCGAGCTCGATGCGCATGCGCCAGCCGCCACTAAACTCTTTGGTTGATCGGCTAAAATCAGAACGTAGAAATCCAAGCCCCAGTAAAGTCTTTTCGACTTCGGCATCAAAATTAATTTCTTCAATCGAATAGTACTTTTCACTGAGTTCAGATACTTGCTCAATTATCTTAGAGTATTCGTCTGACTCATAATCCGTTCGGGTTTCTAACTGATGGTTTAATTCATCCATCTGCTTTTTCATGTTCAGTATTTTGAAAAAAGCTTTAGAGGTTTCTTCAAACACAGTACAATCATCTTCGGTGAGCAGGTGTTGAGGCAAATAGGCAATAACCGCATCTTTGGGTGCCGAGACCTTACCCCGCGTTGGCTTATTTACACCAGCAATAATCTTTAACAAGGTCGATTTACCCGCCCCGTTTTTGCCCATTAGTGCAATCCGGTCGGTGTCATTAATATTAAAAGTGATATTACTAAAAAGGGTTGAACCGCTAAATTCAACGGTTACGGAATCAACAGAGATCATGTTCTATAAAATAAGGGCGCAAAGATATTAGGCATATGCTTAAAACCATAACTGAATTCCAGATTCTTCTGTCAAAATAGGAAGGTTTTGATTTGAATTGGCATTACGATTTATATCTTTTCGGGTTGATTTGTACCTTACAACATATTATCTAAAAATTATGGATGACATAGTAGAACATCTCAAGCTAAGCATTGAAGATGATTTTTTATCAAAGAATGAAAAAAAATCACTAAAAGAGTTTATTGGAGAAAGACCTCTGGATGAACACCAACTTGGCTATTTAAGAAGCAAGATTTATGAGTTAGCGAACGAGAAAGTTACCTCAACAAATTATAAGTTCATCCTTGAATGGATTAAAGATGCCAACAACACACTTCTAAGCAAACCAACATCCGATGCTGATGCCTATTTCAGCCCTGGCGAAACGTGTCGCAATGTAATCATCCAACAAATACAAAGAGCTATTAATCAGGTTCAGATTTGTGTCTTTACCATTAGTGATGATCCCATTACGGAAGCTATACTTACCTCCCATAAACTAGGAAAAGACATCCGGATAATAACCGATAATGATAAATCGCTGGACGAAGGTTCAGATATTGAGCGGATTGCCCGGCAGGGGGTGCAGGTAAAGATGGATCGTACAGCCAACCACATGCATCATAAATTTATGGTAGTAGATGGCAAAGCGGTAATTACCGGCAGTTATAACTGGACCCGTAGTGCGGCACTTTACAATCATGAAAATATTTTATTAACGCAGGATGCGGGTGTTGTTAAATCATTTTTAAAACAGTTTGACCAATTGTGGAAGGAGATGGAAGTTTACTGATTTTTTACTATTGACTTTGGTGCCCATGATTTTTTTGAATGTATCTCAAATTACAAAACGAGCCAACGAGCAAAGTATACTAAATAATATCTCGTTTCGCCAAAACCAATTTCAACGGCTGGTAGTTGCTGGCGAAACAGGTTCGGGGAAAAGTTCTTTACTTAAAGTTATTGCTGGGCTACTTCAACCGGATAGTGGCCAAGTAGTATGGCGGGGCGAACACGTTAAAGGGCCAGCTGATAATTTAGTTCCGGGGCATCCGCAAATAGCTTATCTATCCCAACAGTTTGAACTATCAAAATTCTTGCGGGTAGAACAAGTACTGGAATATGCCAATCACATTTCAGACAAAGAGGCCGCTGCAATATTTTCTGTATGTCGGATTGATCAGCTATTGCAAAGGAAAACAGACCAGCTTTCGGGTGGGGAAAGACAACGAATTGCAATTGCCCGATTGCTGATTGAAAATCCATCTCTATTATTGTTAGATGAACCTTTCACCAACCTGGATATGGTGTTAAAAGGAATCTTAAAAAAAGTTATTGATGATATTGGTAAAAAGTTAAAAATCACCTGCATCATGGTTTCTCACGATCCGGCTGATACGCTGGCTTGGGCTGATGAGATTATTGTGCTGAAGGATGGCAACGTGGTTCAGCAGGGGACACCTAAAAGTATTTATCATGACCCGATAAATGAATACGTAGCTGGGCTGTTCGGTTCTTACAATATACTAACGGCTGCGCAGCAAAAACTTTTAGGAAGAAAGGCCGCAAAGGAAGATATACTAGTTCGACCAGAGCGTTTCAGGGTTTATAGAAAGAAGGTCCGCAACCGATTTCAGGTAGAAGAAATAAAATTCTACGGCAATCAATATGAGCTTAAATTGAGTTACCGCCAATGGAAGGTTTGGGTAGCCACAACCCATGATAAATTTAAACTGGGTGATCGGGTAGAAATATCCCTTATACGGTCTTGAAAAAATTTAACATCTTTACACCCTTGGCTTATTATTAAACCTAACTTACTCGTTTACCATGGCAGTTGATAAAAGTAAATTACCCCACGTAGCCTATTTCTGTATGGAGTATGCTCTTCAAAGTGATTTTAAAACCTATGCCGGAGGCCTTGGTATTTTGGCTGGCGATTATTTGAAAGGCGCTAAAGATCATGGCTATCCTATGGTAGGCATTGGCATTAAATGGAAGCAAGGATATACCGATCAGCGAATTACGGATAAGGGAAAAGTATTGGATACCTATCCCATCTATAAATATGAATTCTTAAAAGATACCGGTGTAATGGTATCTGTAACTATTCGCAAGCGTGAAGTAAAATGTAAGGTATGGTTGTGTGATGAGTATGGTAATGCACCCATCTACCTATTGGATACGGATGTTCCCGGAAATGAAGATGGCTGGATTACCGGGCAGCTTTACGGTTGGTTTGGTGAGGAGCGTATTGCACAGGAAATGGTACTTGGTATTGGTGGTGTAAAAGCATTACGTGCACTCGGTATCAAAACCGATGTTTATCACTTTAACGAAGGGCATGCTTTATTCGCTGGATTTGAATTGATGCGCGAGAAACTAGATGCCGGACAGACTTACGAAGAAGCGTTTGCCGCTACACGCAACGAGATAGTCTTTACAACGCATACCCCCGTAGTACAGGGGAATGAATCTCATTATATCGATCGCTTGCTTTATATGGGTGCCGACAATGGAAGCTTCAATAAAAAACAATTGAAGCAATTGGGTGGCTCACCCTTTAATATGACGGTGGGTGCTTTACGTTTATCACGTAACAGTAATGCTGTAGCCCAGCTTCATGCAGTTACTGCCAATACCATGTGGAAGAAAGTGAAAGATAAAGAAGAAATTGTGGGCATCACCAATGCTATTCATCGGCCAACGTGGGTAGACCATAACATGGTTGAAGCCGCTGAAAAGGGAAGCGATGTTTGGGCGCCACACATGGAAAACAAAAGGAAGTTGTTGAGTTTCGTTAAAGAGCGTACAGGCGTTCTATTAAATGAAAATTCCTTGTTGCTTGGATTCTCGCGCAGAGCAGTGCCGTATAAACGCAGTGATTTTATTTTCAGTGATCGCCCTAAAATTGATTCATTATTCAGAAGTGGCAAGCTTCAAATTATTTTCTCAGGTAAAGCCCATCCTTTGGATGATGGTGGAAAAAAAATTGTTGAAAACATTGTTGCGCTAACCAAAGAGTATCCCAATTCCGTAGTATTCCTTGAAAACTACGACATGACTATTGGATCTATGTTGGTACGTGGAAGTGATGTTTGGCTAAATAATCCGCGTAGACCGCAGGAAGCCAGTGGTACCTCGGGGATGAAGGCAGCTATGAATGGTGTGTTGAATCTTAGCATTCTGGATGGCTGGTGGCCTGAAGCCTGTCAGCATGGGATAAATGGTTGGCAAATAGGAGATGGCTACGAAAACAAGAAGGAAGACAAATTAGATGCACACGACCAAAAGTCGATGTATAAAGTTCTGTTAAAGGAAGTTCTTCCTTGTTACTATGAAGATAAAAGCAAGTGGAAGGAGATGATGAAACAAAGTATTCTCTCAACCAAAGATCAGTTTGCTGTAAAACGAATGTTAGAAGAATACTATGAGAAACTTTACAAAATCAATTAAGAATAATCGGGTTAATCTGTTTCAAGACTAAACCAATCTTGTAATTTATTTTTCATGTGATGGGTTTCCTTTATAGGATGATACTCATTGGTATATAAGGAGTATTGATAGAAAGACTTCCAGCGTTCCGAGTTGGTTGCCACTTGTTTAATGGCATCAATGATATACGATACTTCTTGATTAGTCATTACGGGATGCAGCGAAAGTCGAACCCAACCTGGCTTTTCAGAAAGATCACCGGAATCTATTTTACAAGTTATTTTTTTAGAATACTCCTGATCGACATGTAGAAGATAGTGGCCGTAGGTACCTGCACAGGAACAACCTCCGCGCACCTGAATTCCAAAATGATCGCTCAACACTCTTACAATAAAATTGTAGTGCAGTTTTTCAATGTAAAAGGATATTACACCAAGTCTTTGTTTAATCTCAGGCGCAAGAATTGTTAAACCTGGAATAGTAGTCAATCCATCAAAGGCAATTTCAAGAAGTTCTGCTTCGCGTTCGTGTATGTGGGTTACACCAATCTGTTCTTTTAATCGAATAGCTAATGCGGCTCGTATAGTTTGTAGAAAGGCTGGGGTTCCTCCATCTTCACGGGTTTCGATGTCCTCAAAATAATGATGTTCACCCCAAGGATTAGTCCAGGAAACTGTCCCGCCACCGGGTTGGTCAGGAATACGATTAGCGTATAACTTTTTATTAAATATCAGTACACCAGAACTTCCAGGGCCACCCAAAAACTTATGGGGCGAAAAGAAAATAGCATCTAATGATTCTTCAGGATTTTTTGGATGCATATTCATATCCGCATAAGGAGCAGAGGCAGCGAAATCAATAAAACATAGGCCGCCATGCTGGTGCATAAGACGGGCAAGTTCATGATAGGGTGTAAAAATTCCCGTTACATTCGAACACGCGGTGAAAGAACCGATTTTATGTTTTCTATCCTCATACTTTTTAAGTTCAATATCAAGATTGTTGACACTTACTAATAGATTATCGTCTGGCGGTATCACCACTACATCTACCTCACATTCCAACCACGCTGTTTGGTTAGAATGATGTTCCATATGTGTAAGGAATACGACAGGGCGTTCAGATTCCGGCTGCGAATAGTAGGGTTTTGCTTTTTCAGGAATATGCAAACCTAAAATGCGCTGCAATTTTGCAATAACTCCGGTCATACCACTCCCTTGGGTAACAATTACGTCCTGATCGTTGGCATGCACATGTTCTTTGATAATCTGATGTGCCATTTTGTAAGCCAATGTCATTGCCTCACCGGTCAGGCTAGATTCTGAATGTGTATTTCCGACCAGTGGTCCGAATTGATTTGTCAATATATCCTCAATGGGGCCGTATAACCTACCCGAAGCTATCCAATCGGCATAAAGCAGATTTCGTTTGCCTGCAGGTCCTATAAATTCAAAATCATGACCAATTATTTTTTTTGCAAATTCTTGAAAGTACTCCTCTGTACTCTCGGTATGAATGGTGGAATGCAATGCTGATTTCATAAGGCTAAAATGAATAGACAAATATAGATTAATTGGTAGGAATGAGTAGCAGGAAAAGCAATAACCAATAACCAAAAAAGATTCTTTAGTTAGGCAGAGTTTCTATCTTGTAGTATCATTATAAATTCAGATGAACAATAATTATGATGTTATCGTATTAGGGGTTGGATCGATGGGATCCGCTGCGTGCCATTATCTAGCGAAACGCGGACATCGGGTGCTCGGTCTTGAACAGTTTGAGATTCCCCACGATCAGGGTTCGCATGCCGGGCAGAGTCGTATCATCCGAAAGGCATATTTTGAACATCCCAATTACGTGCCACTACTTCAGCGTGCTTACGAAAATTGGAAATCACTTGAAAGCGATACTGGAACCCAGGTATATTTCCCAACAGGCTTGTTATATGCGGGTAAACCTGATGGGGTGCTTATTCGGGGAGTAAAGGAGTCGGCCGAAAAGTATTCGGTATCAATTGAGCCGCTGAATTCATCGGAAAGTAAAATCAGATTACCGCAATTTAATATTCCAGATAGCTACGACATACTTTTTGAACCCGATGCAGGTTTTGTTACTCCCGAACGGGCTGTTCTGCTTTTTGTTGAACAAGCGATCAAACACGGAGCTGAAATTCGTACTAAAGAAAAAGTAATTGAATGGAAAGAATCGGGTGCAGGTATTTCTGTGAAAACAGATAAAGGGACTTACAATTGCGCCAAACTTATCATTACAGCCGGCCCCTGGGCTAGCCAGTTTATTCCACAGCTCTCAACAAAGTTAAGCGTTACCCGACAGGTAATAGCCTGGGTTAATCCAAAACAATACATTCCTTTTGAGTTAGGGAAATTTCCCTGTTGGTTGATTGATGATGACAGTAAACCGGGGATGTATTATGGGTTTCCAGTGCTGCCAGTAGGCCAGATGGGCGGACCAATTGGATTAAAGGTTGCGCACCATTATCCGGGAACAGTTACTGATCCGAATAATGTTAATCGCATTTCTTCAGCAGATGATGAGACTAATCTTATTTATGCGCTAAATAAATTCTTACCCGAAGGGTATAAATCTATGCATGTGCTAAAAACCTGCTTGTATACTAACACCTCTGACGAAAATTTTGTAATTGACTTTTTACCTGGTTATGATAACGTGGTAATTGCCGCTGGATTTAGTGGCCATGGTTTTAAATTTGCCTCGGTAATAGGGGAGATCATGACGGATTTGGCCATGAATGGAAATACACGTATGCCTATTGAATTTTTGAATATTAACCGGTTTAATGATTTTAAAAACTAATCAATGGATAAATCCAAACTGAGTAATCTGAAAGAAATAGTGTATCGGGCATGTGTTCTCTTATTGCTAATTCTCATTTGGCAGAGAGCTAGTTCCCAAAATCGCGGGATTGATGTAACGGATGGCTCTGATCCGGCAACGATGATAAGTAAAATAACTACTGATTTTGAAAGCTATGCTTTTGTTGGTGATGCTCGGTATTATGCGATTCGTTTAGGATACGATTATGGCTTGGCAAACCGAAAACACCTTGTCGGGATGTCGATCCCTTTTGTGCACACTATATTCATAGGCGATTTTGGTGGTTATGAAAATACCACGGGTATTGGGGATCTAAAGATGCGCTACATGTACGTACCCATTCAAAAGAATTCTATGGGAGGATTACAAAGGCTTTCTACTTATTTTGAAGTTACCGCTCCAACGGGAGAATACGAGTCTGGCAAAGGGGCAGGAGCGTGGATGTATAAGCCAGGTATTATTTTCACCTATCAATCCGGGCCATCGGTTTCATTTTATCCAGAGATAAAATTTCAGTTTTCGGGTGGCGATGCAAATAGTGTAGGTGGTGGAGACGGAGCCCCCGATCAGGGTGATCCTGAAAAGGATGGACCAACGCAAAATTTAAGTCTTTCTATACCAGCTGTAATACTAGTTAGAAACTGGGATGGCTGGTTTTCCTTAAACGCACAGTACATACAATCCTTTTCTGAAAATACCTATTACCTGTTTTTGCGAACTGATTTTGGCAAAATGATCGGCAATAAAACTGCTGCCTCACTTAATATCTCAAAATTTATAGCCGGTCAGCCATTGCTTAATGTTTTGGTTCAGGCCAGGGTTCAATTTTTTATGAGATAACTGTCTTGAGGGCAAGGCTTGAAAAAAACCAGTTTCGGCTTTAGATAGAGTTTAACTCAACTGTTAACGCAATAGCAATAGTTTTCATTAAAAGCATCGCACTTAACTTAGGCAAAAGTTCGTTTTTAATCAAAAAAAGAGCTATTTTTGCGGCTTCAAAGCGAAAGTAGACATGGCACTTGATATACACACACCCGTACCTGTAGTTGATGGCACTGCTATTACTAAAGAAGAGTTTTACCGTCAGTATTATAATCCGCAAAAGCCCGTTGTTTTAAGGGGTTTATGGAAACAATATCCTGCTTACACGAAATGGACCATGGATTTTTTTAAAGAGACCATGGGTAATATTGAAGTGGGTTTGTTTGGAAATCGCAAAGAGGATCTGTCAAAAACCTTACAGATACCGAATGCTACTATGCGCTTTGATGAATATTTGAATTTGATTCAGAACAAGCCAACCGATTTGCGCCTGTTTCTATTTCCGGTTTTTAAACATAGGCCGGAATTGCTTAAGGATTTTGGATATCCAAATATTGTGAAGGGTTATATAAAACTTCCATTCATGTTTTTTGGTCCGGCCAAATCTGTAGTACGGATGCATCAGGACATTGACATGAGTAATGTTTTTCTAACTCAATTTCATGGTAGAAAACGAGTAGTACTTTTTGCTCCCGATCAATCCGAGTTATTGTATCGATTACCGTTTAATGTGCACTCTACGGTAGATGTGGATGATCCCGACTACGAAACTTATCCAGGCCTAAACTATGTAAAGGGATTTTCAACGATCCTTGAGCATGGCGATACGTTATTTATGCCTAGTGGATATTGGCATCACATCGAATATCTGGAAGGTGGTTTTGGGTTATCGGTAAGAACCATGGCC